>Ga0268262_10001321_pt1 | contig 30969 bp, 26 predicted proteins | sample TergutNc150P3_FD_190354 | JGI IMG/M metagenome (GOLD analysis project Ga0268262, IMG submission 190354) | Nasutitermes corniger P3 segment gut microbial community from laboratory colony in Florida, USA - Nc150 P3 (SPAdes) (version 2) | ecosystem: Host-associated > Arthropoda: Insects >... | reverse complement strand
ATATTCAAGTATTTGGAGAACAAGGAGAAATAAAGGATTCTCCAACACTTTATTATGAAATAGGCTCCATTACAAAAACATTTACAGGTTCATTATTGGCTAAATATATTTACGAAAAGAAAATGACATTAAATGATTCTATTCAAACTTATATAAATAGCCTCCCTACTGGATATTATCCTACTTTGAAACATCTCGCTACTCATACATCTGGATATTCTGCTTTGTTACCTTTTACCATTTCGGATTTTTTAAAAACATTCATCGGATTTTTGATAAACGGCGGAATAAAAAATAATCCCATCGCCAATAAAATTGATCAGAAAGAAATGATAAAAATTATTGGTTCTTTGGATTTAAAAGATAAAGATTATCCATATAGGTATTCTAATTTTGGATATGGAATAATTGGATACATATTGGGAATGGTATCGAAAAGGAGTTATTGGGATACAATGAATGAATTTATCAAGAATGATCTAGGATTGAATGATACATATTTAGGCATTAATCCAAACAAAAATATTTATGGTTATGATAGATGGAACAAAAAGTTTGGGAATTGGTTGTGGAACGATAATGATTTATTTGCCGCTGCTGGAGGTATAAGTTCAACTGGAAAAGACTTACTCCGATATGCCCAATTAAATATGCTGGAAGAAAAGCCATATCTTTCTCTATGTTACAATAAATATGCAAACGCTACTAAAAAAGAAGATATAGGGCTTGGATGGGATTTACCAATCAATAGTAAAATTGTATGTAAAGATGGAGGCACAGGTTTTTTTTCGTCATTTGTGGGATTCGATACGGATAAAAAAAATATTGTAGTTGTTCTTTCAAATTACATATGCTTCTCAATAAAAAAAATAGGTAACTCTTTGCTTAAATATCTGGCGAATGGTGGCTAAGGATTCTAATGGATAATTTTCTACATTATTCTTTATGAAAAAGATTTTGGTTTCTTTTTGTATTTTGTTTTTAATTTCCACTTCTGTAGTTTTTGCGGAACCTTCTCAAAGCAACGATGTTGAATATTTTTTTGATACTGGAAAACTATCGATGTTTGCAGGACCTTACACCCGTTTGCGTTTCATTAATAATTCATTGGTCGTAGGAATGGGCGGTGGTGGAATTATATGTTGGGATCATCGGTATTATATTTATGGGCAAATGACAACGTATGACTCTAAGGTACCTAAGCATACAGAGATAGAAATGGGATTGGTAAATTATGGTGCAACTATAGGTTATATCTTTTTTCCACAGAATAAAATACATTTTTCCACAGGCATTCAGTTTGCAGACAATAATATTATATTCCGTGAAAGCAATGGATTAAAAATTGATAGTGATATTAAGTTTTTTTCAATTGCCCCTGAAATAAATGTTGAGGCAAATGTTTTTAAATACTTACGGTTATACTTGGGTACAGGTTGGCATTTTGCTATTACAGATGATAATTATTTAGATATTAACAATAAAACATTAAGTGGCTTCTCAATTAATTGGGGATTCCTTATGGGTGAATTCTAATGAGAATCCATCGCATCGTAACAATTTTATTCACCCTCCTCTGCACCGCTCTCTTTGCCCAGCAAAAAGGCACCCTCACCGACACGCGAGACGGCAAAACGTACAGAACCGTAAAAATTGGCGAGCAGGTTTGGATGGCGGAGAATTTGAATTATGAGGCGAAAGGTAGTAAGTGTTATAAAAACGCAACTGAAAACTGCGACAAATATGGAAGACTTTATGACTGGTATATGGCTATGATGGCTTGTCCGAGTGGTTGGCATTTGTCTAGTGGTAAGGAATTTGGAGTATTGAAGGATGCAGCCGAATATCTTAAAGCTAATAGTGATGATTGGAATAGGTCTGGCAAAGGTACAGATGCCTACGGATTTTCCGCTCTGCCTGGCGGCTACTGCTTACCTAGTGGCAATTATTTCGACTATATTGGCAGTAGAGGCTATTGGTGGACTTCCGATAATATCGGCGGCGACTACACCTACCACCAGCGTATGGAATTCAACAGTACGACCGTGATATTAGTCGGAATAGAAAAAAACACTTTCTAAGTGTCCGCTGCATAAAAGACAAATGAAATTTTCTATATTATTATTATGGAACAAATATCTATGCTTGCAAAATCCAAAAGGGTAAATTCTTTGCTTACAGAGGCGAGGCAATTAACAGGGATTTCAAAAAAAGTAAATTTAATAGAGATGGCTTTGGAGTATTTGATAAAATATAAAAAACGTCTAAATTTAATAAATATGGCTGGCAATATTCCTTTTGATGTTGATTTGAACGCTACTCGCGGCAGGAAATAATGCTAAATGAGCTATATTGTTGATAGCTGCGTGTGGATTGACTTTTTCTCTAAAAAATTGCATTTTAATGCAATTTCGGAATTGCTTTTCAAAGATGAAATTTACACGAATTCAGTTATTCTTGCCGAGCTAAGACCTTCTGCTATGGCTTGCAAGCAGAAAAAGTTTATTGACTGCATTTCTGCACTAGAAGAAATACCGCTTAATATAAATTGGAACGAAATAGAGGAAATTCAGTATCATTGTATTAAAAGCGGAATGAATAAAGTAGGTTTATTGGATATTGTCATCGCCCAAAATGCCAAGCAAAATGGGTTGGCTGTATTTTCAACAGATAAGCATATGAATTTTTTGAGTAATTTAATGAATTTTGATTTAAGAGTTGAGTAGTATGTTGCCTTTATCTGCGACAATCCTTGCCCTCCTCTGCACTGCCCTCTTTGCCCAGCAAAAAGGCACCTTCACAGACACGCGAGACGGCAAAACATACAAAACCGTAAAAATCGGCGAGCAGGTTTGGATGGCGGAGAATTTGAATTATGAGGCGAAAGGTTCAAAATGTTACGACAACAAACCTGCCAACTGCAAAAAGTACGGACGGTTGTATAACTGGAACACGGCTAAAACTGCTTGTCCGGTTGGTTGGCATTTGCCTCCCGATGATGAATGGGATACTTTGCTCCGCTATGTGGACTGCATAACTTGTCCAAGCTGTTTTTATATGCCAGACAGCTCGGCATATATTATTTCACTATGCTATGAGTTCTGCATAAGCGAAACGAATAGCATTTATAAAAGTAAAAATGTTTACCCCATTAGTTGGTATTTTCTGGAGTTGTATTTTCCGAAGTGGTACACTTTGCACAGATGTTCAAACGACACAATCGATAAACATAAATATTATAAAGGCTACGTGGGAGGTAAACTTTTGAAGGCTACGAGTGGCTGGAACAACTTTCAAAAAAGAGCAGGCAACGGCACAGACGATTTCGGATTTTCTGCCCTGCCGGGCGGCAATAGCTATTATGGTCTTGCCACCTTTGCAAATATGTTTACTTATTATGAAAAAGGCAGTTTCCGTTCGGAAGGCGACAGCGGTCATTGGTGGTCTGCTAGCGAAAGCTGTAGAGACAACGGTTTTCACAAGCATATTTACAACCACAGTAAGAGCGTAGGCGAGGGATTATACGATAAGAAAAGTTTGCTAAGTGTCCGCTGTGTGCAAGCCAGATGAATTTTCTATATTCTCTCAAAAGGAGTTTCTATGTATGCACGAAAAAGGAAATGTAAAGCAAACCATATTAGAAAAAGCTCTGGACTTGTTTTCGGTGAAAGGCTATGAAGGCGTTTCTGTAAGTGAATTGACAGAAGCAGCGGGTATAACAAAGCCAACGTTGTATTATTATTTTAATAGCAAAGAGGGGCTATTTGATGCTGTTTGCCATTTATATTACGACAAACTGAATAAGCTCGTTGCAGAAAATGCGGAATACAAATCTAAGCCTAAAGATTATTACGAAGATATACATTATACGCTATCAAAACTGACAAAAGCCTATTTTGAATTTGCTCGCGAAAACGAAGCCTTTTTTCGAATTATGTTGGCAAATTTGTCTATGCCGCCTTCATCGGCAGTATATAAAATAGTAGAAAAATACCATTTTGAGCAATTTGACATAATAAAAAATACATTTAATAAAATGAGCAAAGGGCACGGCAATCTCAAAGGTAAAAGCGAAACATTAACGTGGTCATTTATCGGAATAATAAATTCATATATCGCACTGTATTTTTACGGCGTTTCTGGCTTAAAACTGGAAGAAAAAGCGGTAAAAGAGCTTGTCCATCACTTTATGCACGGTATTTATTCGTAAATCGCCTTCTCATTTTTCTATATTATACTCACAATGAAAAAGCAATTCTCAAAATTCGCACAAGTGGCAGGCATAATGCTTGCTTTGGTATTCACATTTTCCTGTTCAAACAACGACGACAACAATGGCGGTTCGTCTTCGCCTAGCTCTTCCCCAAGTGGCGGTGGCGATGACTCGTCCTCGTCTGGCGACAACGGCGGTTCTGGCGGTTCTAGTTCTAGTGGTTACAGTTATGGCGTTATGACTGATACTCGTGATAGACAAACCTATAAAACTGTTGTTATCGACAATAAAACTTGGATGGCAGAAAATATGAATTACCTCATCGATGGCAGTACATGCTATAACGAAGAACCTAACAACTGCGATACTTATGGAATGTTGTATGATTGGGATGATGCGGTAAATAAGGCTTGCCCTAGCAGCTGGCATTTGGCAACCAAAGATGATTGGGAAGATTTAGTGTATCTCGCTGGTGGTTTATCGTCTGATGCAGCCGCAGCTAAACTGAAGGCTGAAAGCGGGTGGAATAGTAGCAGAAGCAATGGCACAAACGATTACGGTTTTTCCGCAATTCCGGGAGGCGAAGGCTATTTGACCAGTTATGGCTACAGCTTCAGAGATCTCGGAAACATTGGCAAGTGGTGGAGTAGCGAGGACAGAAATAACACCTCTGCGGGAAGGTGGGATATCACCGCCGCTGGTAAGATTAACTACATCGGCTCTAATAAGAGTAATTTGCATAGCGTTCGCTGCGTAAAGAATTAACAGGAGGAAACACACTTTCCCCCTTGACAAACCCCTTTTATTTTTCTATATTTATATACTGAACGGTAGGTATAGGAGGATTTATGGAAAGGAAATGGTTTGAAAACGCGCAAATTTACCATATTTATGCGCTTTCGGTTGTCGGAGCGCCTTTTATGAACGATTATGCGGTATCTGAGCATAAACTCGGCGTGATTGAAAAATGGCTGCCTCATATAAAAGGAATGGGGTTTAATACGGTATTGTTAAGCCCTGTGCTTAAATCGCGTAGCCACGGCTACGATGTAACGGATTATTTTGAAATAGATAATCGGCTTGGGACTAATGATGAATTTAAATCATTGGTGAAAAAAATGCACGATAATGGGATTCGTGTTTTGTTGGACTCCGTTTTTAATCACAGCGGGCGAGATTTTTTCGCTTTCAAAAAATTGCAGCAAAATGAACGCAATTTTGCAGATTGGTTTTCAGGGGTAAATTTTGACAGGGGAAGTCCAATGGGCGACCAATTTGATTATAATACATGGGCAGGTTTTTATGAATTGCCGAAATTCAATCTTAAAAATCAGGAAATTAAAAAACATCTGCTCGATGCCGCTCTATTTTGGATAGATAATTTTGATATAGACGGTATGCGCTTAGATGCTGCCGATGTATTGGATTTTAATTTTATGAAAGAATTACGTCAAATTACAAAAGAGAGAAAAGCCGATTTTTGGCTTATGGGCGAAGTTGTTCACGGCGATTATTCAAGATGGGTGAATGATTCTACTCTGCACAGCGTTACCAATTATATGTTGTACAAGAGCATATTTTCCAGCCACAATAATAATAATATATTTGAGTTGGCGCATTGTTTAAAAAACGCTGTTCCTGAGAATGGATTGCCGCTATATACATTTTTGGATAACCACGACCAGCCCCGCATTGCAAGCAATGTTTCTAAGCCCGAATATTTATTCACATTATATACTTTGCTCTTTACATTGCCCGGTATTCCCTCAGTTTATTATGGAAGCGAATGGGGCATAAAGGGAGTTAAAGAAAAGGGTAGCGACCAGGCTTTGCGCCCTTATATAGATATTGAGAAAAGCTCTGATTATAGCACTGATTTAACAGAACATATAAGCAAACTCGCGCATTTGAGGCAGAATGAAAATGCTTTAAAATATGGCAAATATCGAGAGGTATCTTTGGAATACAAAAAACCTTTTATATTTGAACGTCATTTTGAGCAAGAAAAAATATATATCGCTGTAAATATCACTGAACAAGAGGCGTTTATAAATTTAAGCACTCGTTTCAATGGTACATTATTGGATATATTAAATGATGAATGTTTGCATGATACACGTAATATTCAAATAAAACCATATACGGTGAGGGTATTGAAGGAATGTAGAACATAGGAGATAAAATTTTCTATCTTATTCCTATGCGCAAACTCTCTCTATTAACGGCAAGCCTGCTATTTTGGGCGATATTCTCCATATCCTGCGACGACAATTCCCCTAAATGCGGCAAAACTACGCCGTTTGACCCAGAAAAGCAATTCTGTTTTGCCAATAGTACGGTACACGATAAATGCGGTGGCAAGGTGTATGACCCTTCAAAGAAATTTTGCCGCTCAAACGAATCTTACAGCAAATGCAGCGGCAAGGAATATGATCCGGCGGAACAATTCTGTGTTCACGACGAAGTTCAGAAAAAATGCGGCGGGAAGGGATATGACCCTTTGGAGAAATTCTGTACTGCGAGCGGAGAGCTTCGCGATAAATGCGGTGATAATGGATATGACCCTGAAAAACAATTCTGTTCCGCCGATAGCGTAGTTTATGATAAATGCAATGGCAACGAATACGACATTGGAAAACTATTCTGTGATTCCAGAGACAATAAAACTTACAAACATGTTAAAATAGGTGAGCGGGTTTGGATGGCGGAGAATTTGAATTATGAAGCAAAAAATTCTTCGTGCTATAATAACAAACCCGAAAGTTGTGTCAAATATGGCAGGCTTTACGATTGGAATACGGCTGCGAAAGTTTGTCCGCGAGGCTGGCATTTGCCAAGCGGCAAGGAATGGGATGATATGGTTAGTGCCGATGCACCAAGCAAAAAATCGAAATCAAAGTTTTCTGCCTTGCCGGGCGGCTATCTCCTGAAAAATAAATTCCTAGATGCTGGCAAAGAAGGCAAATGGTGGGAGGCAAGCAAAAAAGGCGATTTGCGGTCTCTAAAAAATAACAGCAATAAATGGACCAAAGACTCAAATCGCAATAAATTCGGCAGCCACTCTGTTCGCTGCGTGAGGAATTAGAGGTGCCTACCGCTTCTGCCGGCACCCATTACTAGTGCTACTGCTACTCCCATTCCCCCCATCATTGCCAGAAGAAATGCACAAAGGAAAACTTTTCGGCGACTCTTTTTTGGAAATAGCAAAACCACCTATGAAACCGATAAAAATTCCCAAAGCAAATAAGAGTGCAAGCGAAATGGTTTTAATTGTTCTAATCATTTTATGCTTAACTCCATATTCTGAATAGCCGCTCCGCTGGCTCCTTTGCCTAAATTGTCCAGAACAACGGTTATTTGTCCGTGTTCTTCGCGACCGAATACAAAAATTTTTGCGTTGTTTGTGTTGTTGCATATTGTTGGGTCTAAAATAGAGGGATTTTCCCCTTCGGGAACAACGCTTACAAACTCGCCGTTCTTGTAATAATAGGTTAAAAAATTTCTCAACTCGTCAAAAGAGTTTATTCCGTTTAGCATATTTGGAAACAAGCTCACAGTCACTGCCATGCCTTGATAATATGGACCAAGAATTGGATTGAACAAAGGCGGATTTTTTAGTCCGGCTATTTTTTGCATTTCGGGCAAGTGTTTGTGGCTAAGACCAAGTGCGTAAGGTTTCACAGATGGGTCAAAATTTTCTTTGTATTCTGCAATCATTTTTTTTCCGCCGCCGCTATAACCTGTTACGCTGTAGCAACTTAAATTCTCGTCTGTTTTGATTATGCCCTTTGCCACAAGCGGATAAACAGCCAGCAAAAATCCTGTGGCGTGGCAACCTGGGTTTGCTATTCGTTTTGATTTTTGTATGGCTACTTCGTGACTTTGCGAAAGTTCGGGCAAGCCATAAGCCCACTGCGCATTTGTGCGGTGAGCGGTGCTTGTGTCTATTACAATGGTGTTTGCGTTTTCCACAAGTGCCACAGATTCTTTTGCGGCATCATCGGGCAAGCATAAAAAAGCTATGTCGGCTGCGTTTAAAAGTTCTGCTCTGCGTTTTGTGTCTTTGCGAAGTTCTGGTTCAATTTCCAAAAGCTCTATGTCTTTGCGAGTGAGCAGTTTTTCCCTTATCTGCAAACCAGTTGTGCCTTCTTGCCCATCCACAAAAACTTTCTTCATTTTGCGTTCAAAAAGTGCAAAGCACCGGAAAGGTAAACTAAGGGGCTGTTCCAGTTTATGGCAACTTCATTGGTTGCATAGCTGCAATCGTGGTCCAAATAGGAGAGGGCTGGTTTGCCTTTTTGCACATAGTTTTCGCAACGCCCATTTGGTTTAACATCTTGCCCACCCTCGTGCGGTCCGCCAACCAGCATACCTGGCACTGGCTCTGTGATGCCATCTCCTTCGGAGGGTCTGTGGTGTGGGGACATCGGTGTTCTGTTGCCGTGTCCAGTTACATAGCTTATATCAATGGGGTTTGCTCCCAAAAGATAATCCAAGGCTCTTTGAGCGGCATCTAAATAGCTTTTGTTTTTTGTTAAATAATATGCATGCAAAAGCAAAATGCCATTATTTGCAACAGCAGAATTTGAGCCCCAAACAAAATTCCATTTATTTACTGGTATTCCATAAGCGGAATTTTCTGCTATATCTTTGAGCATATTTGCAGCCGATACAAGGGTGTCTTGGGCTTTTTTGCTCAAATCTTTTTTAAATCCGTTTTTGACATCGGAAATTCTGTACACAGCTAAAAAATTCACATTGCCCCACCACGGCGTTTGCCCGTCAAAGGGAACGATATCAATTATATCTTCGTAAGATTTTTTCTTTGTGCTTATATAGAGTTCTGCTGCTGCCCATAGTTTTTCGTCTTGGACTGTTTCATCGCTAGGGGCGTATTGCCCTGTGTTCATGCCTTCGGGTTGTTTGAATAGAATAGAAGGATTTTTTGTTGCCCATTCAAAGGCTTTTTCTGCGGCGGCAATGGCTTTTGTGGAGAATTTTGCATCAAAGGGTTTGTAAACGCGGCTTGCCTGTGCCATAACAGCGGCAAAGTTCAAAGCGGCGGTGCTTGTTTTCATAACCACATATCTCTTTGCGGCATCGGCTTCGGGCAGTTCGTGCCCGCTGAATCTCGCGGTAGTTAATTTGTGATAAACTCCGCCGTCTTCTGGGTCTTGCATGGTTAGCATCCAGTCTAGGTTCCAGCGCACTTCTTCTAAGATATCCGGTGTTTTGCTTTTGCTTTCGGGAATGTTCAGGGAAACTTTTTTTAGTTCTTTTTCAAAATGCTCATATAGTTCCAAAATAGTGAAAACAGAAATTCCGCTGTTCACAACATATTTGCCATAATCGCCAGCATCGTACCAACCTTTGGGGCTGCTGATTTTCCAGCCTGTGGGTTTTTCGGTTTCGGGGTAAAAGCTAACGCTGGTGTCTGGGTGTCCGGCTGCTCGCATCCATTTGCCAGCAAATTCAAAGGGCAGGGCAGTGCTGGCTCTTTGGTAGTAAAACCATTTCAAAGCGGCTTTGAACACATTTTCATAAACATCGTTTTGCACAATTATATTGTCAGAAACTCTGGTTCCATTTACATAAGCTGCATAAACTCCTTTTTTTGAAATCCCAGAAAAATCTGCCTTGCGTACAGACTCTCCGCTGTATTCCCAAGTTGCTGGAGCAGATAAGGGTGCGTTCAATACCGTTTTACCGCTTGCCAAATCCTTAAATTCAACAGAAGCAGCCCCTGCATCTTTCAAAACCAAAATTTTTTTAGCCTGTTCTCCATAGCCAATTTGGTTTATTTTAGCCCCGAATCCATGAGTTTGTGCATTTACAAGTGTTACCATAAAAATAATTGCGAAAAACGGTTTCATGTGGAGAATATAGAAAATTGCAAAAGTCTTAACTTTTTCTATTTTTCATCTATGAAACGTTTTAATGTAACCGGTATTTGCTTGCCTGGCAAGCATTATATGGTTGATGTTTCAAACAAAGTAAGTCAAATTGCCGCAATGGTAGAAAGAGGCGATTATTTTACAATAAACCGCGCAAGGCAATATGGCAAAACCACAACGCTTTGGCTTTTAGATGACGAGCTTGTAAAGCAAGGTTATTCTGTTGCGCACATAAGTTTTGAGGGAATAGGGGACACTCCATTTGAAAACGAAAAGAATTTTTGCAAAAACATAGTTGAACAAATTTATGATGAGTTGAAAAGGCGCAAAATAAAAGGCTTTACTTTGTGGAAAAATAATTCTGTAACAACTTTTAAGAAATTAGATAAATTTTTGGATAAAGTATGCAAAGATAAAAAAATCGTTTTAATAATAGACGAAACGGATAAAACTTCCAATAATCTTGTATTTTTGCGATTTATAGGAATGCTTAGAGATAAGTATTTGCTCAAGGGAAAATCTGGGGCAACATTTCAATCGGTTATTCTCTGCGGTGTTTATGATATAAAGAATTTAAAACTGAAAGTAATCCAAGCCGGAACACATCAACTTCAAGATGGCGAAAAGCGAATAAACAGTCCTTGGAACATAGCTATTGATTTTGAAGTTGATATGTCTTTTTCTGTACAAGAAATAACCACTATGCTTGTGGAATATGAAAATGACCACGAAACAGGAATGGATATAGAAACAATGTCAAAGGAGATTAGAGCTTATACAAGTGGCTATCCTTATCTAGTTTCACGCCTTTGCCAAAAGATAGATGAAAAATTAGACAGAGATTGGACGCTAATTGGATTGCAGAAATCTATAAGATTGATTTTGATTGAGCAAAGCACATTGTTTGATGATATATTTAAAAATGTGAGAAGCAATTCTGAACTTCGTGATCTGCTTTATTGCATTTTGATAAATGGAAAGTCATTTTCCTTCAATTCCGATAATGCCGGAATGGAGCTTGGGCTTTTGTTTGGAATTTTAGCGCAGAAAAATGAGAAAATAGCTATACACAACCGCATATTTGAAATAAGAATAACCAACTACTTTGCCACGGAAAGAGAGATAAGCGAGAGCAAATTGGGAATGAGAACCTCGGTTTCCAGCGTGGTTTCTGAAAACAAACTGGATATGGCTTTGCTTATAGAAAAATTCGCAAAGCATTACTATGAAATTTACCACCACAGAGATATAGATTTTTTGGAAAGGGAATGCAGGTTGCTTTTCATAACTTTTTTAAGACCCTTCATAAATGGGGTTGGTTTTTATCATTTGGAAAGCGAAACTAGAGATGGCGAGAGAACGGATGTAATAGTGGACTACAATACCGAGCAATTTATAGTGGAGCTGAAATTGTGGTATGGCGAGGCATCGCACGAAAAGGCTTTGGAACAGCTAGCAGGCTATTTGGAAAGCAAAAACAAAGACACAGGTTATATGCTGACTTTTGATTTTAGGAAAGAAAACAATACAGGCAAGCCGCAGGCTAAGTGGTCGGAGCATAAGGGCAAACGTATTTTTGACTGCATGACTGGAATTTAATCCTAAGGGGGTACATATATGGTTTTAAGATTTTTTCTCTTTGCAAGCATAGTTCTTTTAATCTCCTGCTCGGTGCCAGAACGCGACAGTCCGTATGATCCCAAAGGCAATAATTACCAAGGAGACCAGTCGTCTAGTTCCTCGTATGTTGCTCCAGTTGTGCCCAGTTCAAGCTCTGTTGCCTCGCCACTACCTCCATCGTCTAGTTCAAAACCGAGCAGTAGTTCTGCTGCCCCACCACCGCCTCCATCGTCTAGTTCAAAACCGAGTAGTAGCTCTGCTGTACCAGTTGTGCCCAGTTCCAGTTCTGTTCCCACTCAATCTAGCATTATTCCCGGTCCATCTGTATCATACGGTGGCGAGACTTACAAGACGGTTAAAATTGGTACTCAAATATGGATGGCAAGGAATTTGAATTACGATGCAAGCGGCAGCAAATGTCACGATTACAAACCCGCCAACTGCGACAAATACGGAAAATTGTACGATTGGGCAACTGCAATGGCTCTGGATGCTAACTGCAATACTAATTCTTGTGCTTTTCAGATAAATCCAAAGCATCAGGGTATTTGCCCCGATGGTTGGCATATTCCTAATAACGCAGATTGGGACAAGCTGGTGCTTTATGTTGATGGCGCAAATGGTACGTCAAGCCCTTATAATAGCCCAACAGCAGGCAGATATTTGAAAGCGACCGGTGGCTGGAACAGCAATGGCAATGGCGATGACACGTATGGCTTTCCGCCCTGCCGGACGGCGATGTTGGCTACTACGGCTACTGGTGGAGCTCCTCGGAGAGCAGTACCTACTACGCTTACAGCCGTTATATGCGCTGTGACGACGAGTACGTAAACTACTACAACTACCGTAAGGACAACTTGTATAGTGTTCGTTGCCTTCAAGACTGAGTGCGTTGTGTTAGCTATTGATGGCTTTGGGGTGGGGCGGCGGGGCGAATTTTTTTTGTATATTACCAATGGAGGCTTTGAATGGAAGGCATTTGGGGAATGATATTGAATATGGAAAACGGGCGTATGCTTGCCCTTGCGGCGTTGGGGTATTTCGGATATATGAAGCTGCTTGATAAGATAAAAGAAGGTAACATAGAACTTGAAAAGAAAATGGACGAAAAGCTGGTGGCATTCCACGCAATGCTGAAAGCCAACGACTTCGCCCATTTGAACAACACGATAGAGGCTCTCACATTTACGCTAGAAAAAAACGGCTTTCTCAATAAGGAAGATAAGAGATACATTGATACCCGGCTAGACAAGTGAAAACTGAAAACATACTGGGCTTGCTAACTCATTTCAGGTGGTAGCCGCTAGCTGTAGCCGCAGGCAAGCGGTGTAGAGGGCAATTTTCTATATTTAATCATAACCAACCTCAGGAGAAAACCCGATGAAAAAGTCCATGCTTACACCCGCGATTTTAATCTGTTCAATGATGATGCTTCCAGTGAATGCCAATGCGTTTTGGCTGGATATTGTCAAAGAATTTATTGCTGGCGGAATTAAAACCATAGTGATGCCCAAAAAAATCACAAGCGCCTTAGCCGTAACAGAAACCAAGCCTGCTGCCAAACCTGCCACTGAAGCTCCAAAAGCCAATGCGGATCCTGCACCAGAAGATATTTTCGAGGCTTTGAACAAGTTAAATAATGTGTGTATGGAAATAGGCAAAACTGTTCCATGCAGCATAGGAGAAGGAAGAGGTCTTTCCACAGGTATGGCTCGCGACAAAGCCCTCGCCAAAGCCCGCATAGAAATGGCTAATTCTATAGGAACTTATGTGGAAAACAATACCAAGGTGGACGCTCAATCGGATATGGATGATGCTGGCGTATTTAAAGAAACGGAAAATTTTCTTACTAGCGGAAAACTTAAAACTGAGCAGTTTGTTTCCGGTGCGCATCAATACATGAGCTACACATACATAGACGAAGCTGGCACGGAGTTGAACAAGGGCAGAGCGGTATATGTAACTACGATTGTTATGGTTATGAACCCAGAAATTTTTGGAAAAGCCCTTGAAGATGTGTCAAAAAATAAACCCTTGAGCGACCAGATAATCAGGGAATCCAGAAAAGGCATGGTTGCCATTTTGAGAACTGCAATAAAAAAGATATAAGAGTATGAAAAAAACCTTGATAAAACCGCTGTTTTTTTGCACCCTTGCGCTCGCTGTTCCGGTTTTTGCCAATTTCACATCGGCAGATTCCGCAAAAGCCCAAGCCTCTTGCCGAGGCTCTTTTATAGGAACCACAGTCTTTGTGGAAAACCAAAGCGAGAACGAAGCTAGCAGCAAGGCAAAAGCCGAAATAGTAAGCAATATAGTTTCCCAGGTGAAACATGTAATTGATACTAAAGATTCTAGCAAAGAAGAAGGCGGTATTTTTAAGGAGTCCAGCAGTTATTCAGCAACAAGCCAAATAAAGAGCGATTTGGTTCTCCTTGGTTTTCAATCAATAGACTATCTCAAGAGGCTTGAAAATGGCTTGTATGAATTAAAGGGTTATGTGTGCAACTCCAATGCCGCAAAACCTTTTTTGGATTCGTTGAATAAATATTATGATTTATCTGAAGTTTTTTTGAAACAAGAACTTGATGAAGAAATTTGCATTAGCGCGAGCGAAGCCAAATATAAAATGCTCGGTTGGCAAAGGATTTTGGAAACTTTGGATCAAGTGGACAAAACTCTGCAAGGGAAATATGAAATTAATAATGAAAAACTTACAAACGACTGCAAAGAAATTAAAAAAAGGCAAACGGTGGTTGTTATCGCAAAAGGCACAGAACCTAATGGCAGCAACGCTTTGAAAAATCTTGAACGATATGTTGAAGAGGCTTTGGTAAATAGCCCTTTATATTCCAAGGTAGAAGAGGGACACGATGCAAAATTTAAGTGCGAGGTGGAAATTGCTCAAAGCTATTCAAGCTATATGCTAACGGCAAAAATTGTAAAAGCAAGCAATGGAGGAACGGTACACAACCGTATGGTAAATGTTGTGAGTAGTCTCAAAAATGAAACTGAACATAGAGGCGCAAGCATAGGGCTTGTGAGCCAACTTTTAAAACGCTGCGGAACTATGAGCGTTGGAGAGGTTTATGAAGGAGAATGTAAAAATGGCAAGCGCGATGGAAAAGGCAAATTGACTTTTTTATCTGGTGATGTTTATGAAGGTGCTTGGAAAGAAGACGAACCTAACGGAGAAGGCGAGTTCAAAGCGATAGACGGCGGTACTTATAAAGGTGGATGGAAAGCGGGCAAATTTCACGGGCAAGGTAAGCTCACATTGGCAGACGGCTATGTTTATGAAGGTGGATACCTAAATGATGTGCCAAATGGAAAAGGCAAGGAAAAAAAGCCAAACGGTGATGCCTATGAAGGAAATTTTAAAAATGGCAAATATGATGGGCAAGGCACGTATATCTGGGCAGATAGCAGTATGATTTATAACGGGCTTTGGGAAAACGGCAATTGGAAAAAAGGAACTCTTTCCAAGAATGGCATGGTTTATAATGGAGATTTTAAAGATGGCGGTTTTGATGGACAAGGCACGCTTACCTTTCCAGATAAAGAATTTTATAAAGGTGCTTTTAAAAATGGCAATTTTGAGGGACACGGAGTACTTACCTCTGCAAATGGTGATGTTTATGAAGGAGAATTTAAAAACGGAACAGCGGTTGGGCAGGGTAAGCGTACCTATGCAAATGGCGATGTTTATGAAGGAGAATTTAAAAATTATCTACCCGAAGGGCTAGGCAAACTTACTTATAAAGAAAACGGCATTGTTCAAAAAGGAGAATTTAAAAAAGGCAATTGCGCAGCCAAGTGTGTTTTGATTGCCAAGTTTAAAGATCCCAGAGACAACAAGATATACAAAATGATAGAAGTAAATTCGCAGATTTGGCTGGCGGAGAACCTTAATTACAAAATGGAAGGCAGCAAATGCTACGATAACAAACCCGCCAACTGCGACAAGTACGGGAGATTATATGATTGGGAAATGGCTATGAAGGCTTGCCCAAGCGGTTGGCATTTGCCGAGCCAAGTTGAATATGGAGCTTTATTGCAGGCTACTGAAAGCCTTACCGAATTCTCAAAATTGAAAGCAGAGAAAAACTGGGGTTCAGACAAAAGCTCGGACGATTATAGTTTTTCAGCTTTGCCCGGTGGTTTTTATTCAGGCTCTTTCAAATTTATGGGTAGTGCTGGTATTTGGTGGACTTCTACTGAAAAAGCCGAAGATAGAAGTAAATCTACTATCTTGTGGGTGTTCGCCGACAGTGCCTCGCCCGAAAGACCAGACGGAACTAAGTCAAACGGTTTCTCTATTCGTTGCTTGAAAAATTCTGAATCTTATGTTCCACCGCCGCCACCCACTCCTGCACCAGCTCCAGCAAGTGTTTCTAGCTTTAAAGATTCCAGAGACAACAAAACGTACAAAACGGTAAAAATAGGTACGCAAACTTGGATGGCGGAAAACCTCAACTACAATGCAAACGGCAGCAAATGTTATGAAAATAAACCTGCCAACTGCGATAAATATGGAAAACTGTATAATTGGAACACGGCTAAAACTGTTTGTCCAAGTGGCTGGCATTTGCCAAGCAATGCGGACTGGGATATTCTGTACCGCTTTGCCGATGGCACAAGCGGTACTGCAAGCCCTTATTATAGCAAAACGGCTGGCAAGTCTTTAAAGGCTGTGGGCGGCTTTACGGCTTTGCCAGGTGGGCTTGGTGCTTCCGATGATTATGGACAAGGCGGTAGCACAGGTCTTTTTTGGAGTTCTAACGAAAACAAAAGCAATTCCGCTTATATACGGTTTATCAACTTCGAGAATGATTATGCTGAAGGAACCAGCTTTGATAAGAGCTACTTGCTCAGCGTTCGTTGTTTGAAAGAAGAATCCCATACACCAGTTCCAACGCAACCTGTGCAGCCCTCTGTTCCTGCACCAGCACCAGCACCGGTGCCTGTGCCAGTACCGGTACCAACACCAGTTCCAACTCCAGCACCAGCTCCAGCAGGTGCTTCTAGCTTCAAAGATTCCAGAGACAACAAAACGTATAAAACGGTAAAAATAGGCACACAGCTCTGGATGGCAGAAAACCTCAACTACAATGCAAACGGCAGCAAATGCTATGACGGCAAATCTGCAAACTGCGATAAACATGGGAAATTGTATAATTGGAACATAGCTAAAACGGCTTGCCCAAGCAGTTGGCGTTTGCCAAGCAATGCGGATTGGGATGCTCTCTATCGCTTTGTTGATGGCGCAAGCGGCAAGGAAAGCCCTTATTATAGCAAAACGGCGGGCAAGTCTTTAAAGGCTGCTAACGGTTGGAATAATCACGAAGGAAAATCTGGCAATGGTACGGATGCTCACGGCTTTGCGGCTCTGCCCGGCGGACTTGGTGCTTCCGATGCTGATGGACAAGGCGGTGGCACTGGCATTTTTTGGAGTTCCAGCGAAGACAAAGGCAAATCCGCTTATGTTCGGTTTATGAATTCCGAGAATGATCACGCAAACGGAGCTAGCCTTGATAAGAGCTACTTGCTCAGCGTTCGTTGTGTGAAAGATGCAGAAGCTTCCAAGCCCGCTCCCACCCCTACACCTACGCCAACGCCCACACCCACACCCGCTCCTGCTCCCACACCCACACCCACACCTGCTCCTACACCTACTCCTACTCCTGTTATTGCTCCAGCTCCAGCAGCTCCCGTTGTTGTTCCTCCGGCAAGCACTGCTACTGTTCCTCCAGAAGTTCCTACAAACACGCCTGATAAAAAAACGGCAAACATAGAAAAGAATTTGATTTTGAAATATGCGCTAAGTTCGCTTATGCTAGTTGGAGGCGTTGTACTTCTTTACAATGCTTATGATCAACATGCAAAAGCAAACGATTATATGGATGAATATGATCATTTGAATAGCGGAAAACCTATGGAATATAACAGTCTTAAAAAGAAGGTAAAGGAGGCAGATGATAATGTACCTCCATTTTTGATTTCTGGTGGAATTTTAGGCATTTCAGCAGTAGGAGTGTATATATGGTTTTAAGGCTTGTTTTTATCGCCTTTTTGTTGCTATTAGGAGCTTGCGGAGACCGTGAATTTGATAATCCCACAGACCCCGGCAATATTTCGCCACCAAATAATATTGATTATGGGGCTTTTACAGATACCAGAGATGGGAAAACTTATAGGAAAATAAAAATAGGCAACCAAACTTGGACGGCTGAAAATATGAACTACGAAGACCCCGGTAGCCGTTGCATTGATAATGTTAAGTATAAAGGAGTTGTTAAAGATACTCTTGTGAGCAAAGGCGGTTATTGCGAAATTTATGGCAGGCTTTACGACCATGATGCAGCAAAGAGGGCTTGCCCAGAAGGATGGCATTTGCCTAGCGGTGCGGAGTGGGATATGCTATTAGATATTATTTCTTCTTGGAAAGACTTAAAATCAAAGAAAGGCTGGGAAAAACTTTTGCAAGGTACGGATATTTACGGTTTTACTGCTCTTCCTGGTGGTTATAGCGGCGGAGATGTTGGCTCAAATGGTTATTGGTGGAGTGCCACAAAAAGTGGTGTTAGTAACGCATATTATGCTAGCACGGAATATAATAGCACCGTACCATTTAGCATTAACAATTTCCTTTCGGTTCGTTGCTTGCAGGGTATGGCATCACCCAGCAGTTCATCAGGTTCTGCGGTTTCCTCATCAAGTTTTGCAGTGAGCAGTTCTTCTTCTGCAATAGCCACTTGCGGAGGCAAAACATATAATTCATCAACGCAATACTGTTCCAATGGTACGCTAAAAGATTATGGCTCTGTTAAAGATAAAGGTGGCAAAACCTATAAAACCATAGTTATAGGGGACCAAATTTGGATGGCAGAAAACCTTAACTACGATGTTCCAAATAGCAAATGCTACAACAATTTAGCCTCCAACTGCACAAAATACGGCAGGTTATATGACTGGACAACGGTAATGGCTCTTCCATCTGAGTGCAATTCAATGGAGTGTGGAGATGATAGCGAGAGTTATGAGGGTATTTGCCCTGTTGATTGGCATATCCCAAGTGCTGATGAGTTCCTAGATCTAACATATTATATAGAAGAGCAAAAATCCTGCTCGGATTGTGCAGGGAAATATTTAAAAGCAAAAAGTGGCTGGGAGAATGCTGGCAATGGAGAAGATGCCTTTGGCTTTGCGGCTTTACCGGGTGGTTTTTATCTTGAAGACACTTACGTTGATATCGGCTACACAAGTGATTGGTGGACCATTTCTGAACGCGATGACGAAAATGCTCGCTTACGGGAAATGGGTTATGACAACGATAGCATTGGCTTTTACTACGGTCAAAAAAACTGGCTTCTTAGCGTGCGTTGTCTCAAAGGTACGGGAACCATCGTCAATTCCTCCTCATCTGCGATGAGTTCAAGTTCGGCGAAAAGTTCAAGCTCTGCGAAAAGCTCAAGTTCAGTGAGTAGTTCGAGTTCTGTGGCTGTGTCAAGTTCAAGTTCTTTGATGGTATCTTCGTCAAGTTCAGTGCAAAGTTCAAGTTCTGCGGCAGCCCCTTCGTCAAGCTCTGCGCAAAGTTCAAGCTCAACTGCAACCACTTCGTCAAGTTCAGCGCAAAGTTCAAGCTCTTCGGATGCGCCTTCGTCAAGCTCTTCAGATACCACTTCGTCAAGTTCAGCGCAAAGTTCAAGCTCTTCGGATGCGCCTTCGTCAAGCTCTTCGGATACCACTTCGTCAAGTTCTGCGGATAGTTCAAGCTCTTCTAGCGAATAAGGGGTGATACATAAAAATTAATCCACCCCCTTGACAAAGATAGAATTATTTTCTATCTTTAAGATTATGTCTCAATCTCAAAGTCTCTCATCGCTAAAATCTGGTAGCAGGGCTAAAATAGCCGGCTATGTAAAAAACTGCAAAAACTCCTATAAAATGAAGCTTTTGGCACTTGGTTTAACAAGGGGAACCGAGGTTTTTAAGATAAAAACCGCCCCTCTTGGAGACCCAATGGAAATTGAACTCCGCAGCTATCGCCTTTCTTTGAGAAAAGCCGAGGCAGATGTGGTTTTAGTGGAAGGGGAGGGATTATGATAATAGCAATAGCTGGCAACCCCAACTGCGGAAAAAGCACCATATTCAACCTCTTAACAGGCGGGCGGCAAAGGGTTGGCAATTGGCCCGGAGTTACGGTGGACAAAAAAATGGGAGAAATCAAACACCCAAAACTAAAAGCAACACTCGTGGATTTGCCCGGCACCTATGATTTAGGCACTTGGAGCGAAGACGAGCGAGTTGCACGGACTTATCTGTTTTCTGGCGAACCGCAATTTTTAATAAATGTTCTGGATAGCACAAACATTGAACGCAACCTGTATTTAACAACCATATTGCAAGAAAAAGGCATAAAAATGCTTGTGGTGCTGAATATGATAGATGTCGCTAATAAAGATGGAATTTCCATAAATACCGAGCAACTGGAAAAAGAACTAGGCGTTCCGGTAATAGCGGTTTCGGCTCTCAAATTTGGAAGCAAAAATAAAATAATAAGCAAAATAGCAGAGGCATTATCGCAAGAACAAAAACCAATAGTGCCACCTCTTCCTCCTATTGAAAACGAAGAAGAAAAAGATGAAATCATTGCCGAATGGCGTTATAAGCACATAGAAAACATAGTTGCAAATTCCGTTTCAAAAGGAATTTCTCCATACAAGGCAAGCGATAAAATAGACAAATTCATTATGAACAAATATATAGGTTTGCCAATTTTTTTATTTGCAATGTATTTGCTCTTTTGGTTAGCGGTTCACGTGGGCGGCGTGTTCATAGACTTTTTTGATATAGCTTTTGGGGCAATTTTTGTGGATGGCTTAAAACATGTCTTGACAAGCATAAATGCGCCGGAGGCGGTGGTTTCCATTTTGGCAGACGGAGTGGGTTCTGGAATACAAGCTCTTTCCACATTTTTTCCCATAATATTTTCATTGTTCTTTTTTATGGGGCTTTTGGAAAATTCTGGCTATATATCGCGAGCGGCTTTTGTTGTGGATAGGATAATGCGAGCTATGGGGTTGCCGGGCAAGGCTTTTATTCCAATGCTCATAGGCTTTGGCTGCTCGGTTCCCGCTATTATGGCAACGAGGAGTTTGGAAAATAAAAGGGATAAAATTTTAAGCGTATTCATGGTTCCTTTTATGAGTTGCGGCGCAAGGCTTCCGGTGTATATAGTTATCACATCTGCATTTTTTCCGCATAACGCTCAAAACATGATTTTTGCGCTTTACATGATTGGCATTTTCCTAGCTCTTGCAACTGGTCTTTTGCTGAAAGGCACGGTGTACAAAGGGCATTTAGCTCCCTTTGTGATGGAACTTCCTCAATATCACAGACCAAAAATCGGAGCTGCGGCACGAAATGCTCTTTTTAGAATAAGAGCCTTTATTAAAAAAGCCGGCAGGATTTTAATTCCCATAATGATGGTTTTAGGCGTTCTTAATTCCACGGGTGTGCTTTCCATCGCAGGCAAATCCATTACCCCTGTATTCTCGCCAATGGGAATAAGCGAAAACAACTGGCAGGCATCCGTATCGCTTTTCTCAGGTTTGTTTGCCAAAGAAAGCATAGTGGGCGTGATGAGTACCCTTTATTCTCAAAACGCAGAAGCGGAACCAAAAGAGGAAGAAAAGGAATTTTCCTTAACCGAGCAATTTGGCGAGGCATTTGCCTCCATTCCAAACAACGCAAAAAAACTAGGTCAAAAAATCACAGATCCTCTGGGCATAGGTGATTCCGATATAATTGACGAATCTGCATCTATGTTTGAGCAAATGCAAAAGGCTTTTAACAACAGCTCTGCTGCTGCTTTTGCTTTTTTGATTTTTGTTCTTCTATACGTGCCTTGTGTTTCTGCGGTTTCTGTTGCCATGAGAGAGGTAGGCTATGCTTTGGTCATTTTGCAATCCATATATTCCACAATGCTCGGTTGGTGCTTGGCGGTGCTTTTTTACCAGATAGCTGAGGGTCATTCGTTGCCATTTATTGCAACGGCGGTGGCGCTTTTGTTCGCAACTGTGTTTGGGGTTATTTTATATGCGAAGAAATCGGGGAGGTTTGAGGGTGGAATAAATTCCCCCTAAGCCATCAAATCTATAACATCACCGCCATCTAATTTCAACGGGTGACCCGCTGGGGTGTTGGTTTCTGGTTGTTGTTCTTTTTGTTGCCTTTTTTTCTGTTGTTCTTGGCTATTGCCGCCGCCATCGGGATTCAGTGCTTCTGAGCCATCGTCTTTTTGAACTGTGTTGTTTTTCAACTCTTCTAGGCGGTGCATTTCTGTGGAGGATTTTATAATATCGCCAAAAGCTTTTCCTTGTTCATGCGAACGCAATTCAGACAGTGTGTCTGAGCGTTGTACCAAATCCTGACTCTGTATTGGCGGCAGCATAAAAAATCCTCCTCAGTGGCTTTAAATTTTCAACAGCAATTTGGCTCTTAATTTTAACATAGCTTTAGAATGAATTTGAGAAACGCGCGATTCGGTTAGGTTCATTGCAACGCCAATTTCTTTTAGCGTTAATTCTTCGTAATGATAAAGAGCTATCACCTGCCTTTCATTTTCTGGCAATTCGTGCAAAGCCTTTTCCAAGATTTTTTTTGTGTCTTCAAAACTGAGCCTATCCAAGGGATTCTCTGCATCTTTGTCTTCTATGGTATCTATAAGGCTTATGTCTAGAGATTCTCCGTAGTTGTTGGAAATAACTTCGTTTAATGAAACTATGGTTGTTGGGGCAACCTCGCTTAAAAGTTCTTCGAATTCTGCTGGTTTTAAATTTAAGTGTTCCGCAACTTCGCTGTCGTAAGGTGTGCGCCCTATTTCCTTTTCAAGTTCTATATAGGCATTTTTCACCATTTTGGATTTTTGCCTTATTGAGCGTGGAATCCAATCTTGCTCCCTTAGGTTGTCTAGGATAGCTCCTTTTATTTTGTGAGTTGCATAGGTTTCGAATTTCACATCTCTGGTTGTGTCAAAAGATTCAACCGCTTTTATCAATCCCATTACACCGGTGCCTATTAAATCGCCGAGTTGAACGCTTTTTGGCAAATTTATAGCCATTCTCTGCGCCGTATATCGCACAAGAGGCGTATATTCGGCAAGCAGTTTGTCTCTCGCTGTTGTGCTGCCGTTCTTTTTGTATTCAGTCCAAAGAGCTTCTATTTCCATTCTATTTCCCCGTTGCTTGTCCCTGTTCTTGCTCCTTTTCTTTTCCTTGAGTTTTTAGCCAGGCTAATTCCTCTACGCTTGGTTCTGTTACGTGGTATGAAAGACCCCCTTCTACTCTGTTTACATTTTTTTCCTTTGCATCCATTAAAATCGTTTTGAGAAAAGTGTCCACCAGCATAACGAACAATACCCAGAAAATTCCGCTTAACACAACGGCTTTCACAAGGGCAAAAGCAATTTCTTTAAATGAGATTATAGGGCTTAAAAGCAAGTCTATTAAAAATATAATCCAGAACACCACTATCACAATGGTTTTGGTAACTGCGTGGGTAATTTTCTTAAATTCCATATTAAATCTCCGTTATTTCAACAACCACTCCGCTATAATTTCTTTTTCTGCGCTAACTATATTGTCTGGACCTTGCCCATTGCCGATATAAGAAAGCGGTATTTCATATTTTAATGGTAGCCACAACAAGGCACCAGGTTCACAAGATTCATCTTGTTTGGTGAAAACTATGCGGTTTGCTTTTAAACCGGAATAAACTTCCACAGCTTTTTCCAAATCGCGGTCACGCATGTTGAGCGGCAAAACCAAGTGCATTTCGTCTGGGCGAATGGCTTCGTAAAAGGCACTTATTTCTTCTTCGTATTCTTCGTTTTTTAAGCTGCGACCTGCGGTATCTATCAAAACCAGGGATTTATCTCTTAGCCTTTCAAAAACTTCTGGAACTCCTTCGGGGGAATTTATGGCTTCAAGAGTTACATCTGCGGCTGTGGCAAAGGCTTCCATTTGCTCTAAGGCGCCCATGCGGCAGCAATCGGTTGTCACTATGGCAACATTGGGGTTGCCTGTTAGTGTGGCTCTGCCTGCTAGCTTTGTTATTATTCCAGATTTTCCGGCTCCTGCTGGACCTATGAACATTTGCGTTAAGGGTCTGCCTTTGCGAAGGCGTGGGCGCGTAGCTATGGAAATTCTATTTGCCAGCACTTTTTTCATTTGTTCTTTGATATGGGTTTCTTCCCTTGAGTCCATGGGGCATAGCAGCATGACTTCTGCGAGCAAATCTTGAACGTTTTGGGCAGGCAATCCGTTTCTGTGCAAAATTTCGGCAATGAAACGGAATTCTTTTGGAATTCCAGAACGCACAACCCTAATGCCCTCTAAAAAATCGATTCTGGTAGCGGCAAATTCTTCTCTTAGTTTTTTAACCTCGGCAAGCATATCTTCCATGTGGATAGCTAATCTGTCTTGGATTACTTTGTCGTGTTTAATTGTATGGCGCAAGTCGCCAGCCTTTGCGCCTTTGTGATTATATGTGCCAAGGCTTTGGGTATCTTTGCCAGTTTTGTGTGGCGTGGGAGCCTCTGCAATATCGTCTAGGGTAATTGTCACTTCTACTTTTTCGTTTGGATTTTTTGAATTTGGAAGTTCTTGCTGATTTAGAATAACAGCATCGGGACCAACATCTTCCTTTATACGTTGGAACGCTTCTGAGAATGTGCTTGCTTTGTATTTCCTAATCATGAGTGCTTAAAGTCTCCGCTACGGTTATATTAACTCCGGTGATAATTTCACTATAAGATAAAACTACTAAATTTGGGAAGTTGCTTTCCAATAATTTTTTCAGGGGATAACGCACATTTGGCGAGCAAACTATTATAGGTTGGTCTCCTGAAGAGAGTATTTTTGTTTGGATTGTCTCCATTTTATCTCTAATGCGTCCAATAAGGTCTGGTCTAATCACTAGCCTTGGACCTCTATTTGTGGATTGAACCGAGGCTTCCAGCATTTGTTCCAAGTCTGGGGCAATGGCTATAACCGACATTTGCTCGTTGTTTATATATGGTTTGCAAATTTGCCTTGTTAAACCAAGCCTAACCTGCTCGTTTATAAATATCGGGTCTTTTGAGATTTTTGCGGCATTTGCAATCAATTCCAAAATACTCGCTAAATCCCTAACGGAAATTCTCTCTTGCAACAGCATACACATAATCTGCTGAATTTCTCCAACTCCAAGCAGAGAGGAAATTTCCTCAACAACTGCCGGACTGTTCTTTTTAACGTTTTCAAGCAGGGTTTTCACATCTTGCCTCATTAAAATTTCAGAGGCGTGCCGCCGGATAACTTCTGTTAAATGTGTTGCCAGCACCGCAGGAAGCTCAACAACGGTGTAGCCTGCAAGCTCTGCCGCTTCTTTTTGGCTTTCCGTTATCCAAAGCGCATCCAAATTAAAAGCGGGTTCTTTTGTTTTTATTCCGGGAATTTTTTGACTGATATTGCCGGGGTTCATTGCCAAATAAGAACCCATCATAAGCTCGCCTTTGCCAACATCGTTTCCTTTTATTTTAATCAAATATTCGTTTGGAGAAAGCTGAATATTATCTCTTATGCGAATTGGCGGAACTATCATTCCAAGCTCGCCAGCCATTTGCCTACGCAGCATGGTTATTCTTTCAAGCAAATCTCCGCCTTGGTTCACGTCCACCAAAGGAATTAGCCCATATCCTATTTCAAGTTCCATTTGGTCAACTAAAAGATAATCCTCTATTTTTTCTTCTTTGGGCAGAGCTGCCGCTTCTTCTGCGGCTTTTTTTGCTTTTTCCGCATCTTTCTGTGCTTGCTTGTTTTGAACTCCAAAGGTCATTCGGTAAGCCATAAAGCCGAGTAGTGCGCTTATGGTCCAAAATGGAATCATCGGCATTCCGGGCACAATGCCTAGCAACATCATTACAAATGCGGTTATGGCAAGAGCCTTTGCGCTTTGCGCCATTTGCGAAATTAATTCTGCGCCCAAATTATTTTTTGAAGCCGCTCTGGTCACAATTATGCCCGAAGATGTTGAAATCATCAGTGCAGGAATTTGGCTAACCAAGCCATCACCGATGGTTAGTATTGTATATCTTTGAATGGCTTCCAATGCACTCATGTCTAGCATTGCAACGCCTAAAATAAAACCGCCTATTATATTTATGCCAGTTATTATAAGACCCGCTATGGCATCGCCTCTAACAAATTTTGAAGCACCGTCCATAGCTCCGTAAAAATCCGCTTCTCTCCGTATGTCTTCGCGCCTTTCCTTTGCATCTTCTTCTGTGATGTGCCCGGCGTTTAAGTCTGCATCAATTGCCATTTGCTTTCCGGGCATTGCATCTAACGTGAATCTTGCTGCAACTTCTGCTATGCGTGTTGAACCTTTTGTTATAACAACAAATTGTATAATCACCAAAATGAGGAACATTATGGTACCGACTATGAAATTTCCTTTGGTCACAAAAGTTCCAAATGTTTGTATAACCTGCCCCGCATTGCCGTCTGCTAAAATAAGCCTGGTAGAAGCCACGTTCAATGAAAGTCTAAAAAGAGTCACCACCAAAAGCAAACTTGGATAAACGGCAAAATCTAATACTTTGTCTATCACCATGCTTATCATCAAAACCATCAAGGCAATTCCGATCATACAGGTGAGCAAAACATCCAACAATATTGGAGGGATTGGAACCACCAGCATAAGCACTATGCAAACAATGCCCAAAATAACCAAAGCATCATTGCTTTTTGATAGAGGATTGTTTTTTATTAATCCTTTGATGTTTGGCATGGATTGCGGCATATCTGGGTAATGTCACTCCACTTTTTGCAAAGTTTTTCCTAAAATGGGAAGTTTCAAACCAGTACCTGAGGTTATTCTGGTTCCATTGCTATCTAAACGAACAGCCATTCCCGCTTCTTTGTCTATAACCCAAGCACCTCCGTCTGCGATATATGCGCTAACAGAAATTGGAGCTATAAAGCCATATATTTCCCTTCCATTTATAACGGTTAAAGTTGTGTCTTGCGTGGTTCCTTTAAATGGTCCTTTGAAACGGTAAACTTTGCCAGTTAAAATATCAGATGCCCAAACATTGCCCTTGTTTGCCGAAACAGAACTCACAAAGCCAAAACCTTTTACTATTGCCAAAATTTTTCCGCTTGTGTCAACGGCAACTATCCTTGAGCTATCGGCTATCCAAGCTATTCCATTGCTGGGGTCGTGGCTAATCATAGATGGGCGGTCCCAAGTGTTTTTCATATATTTTATTGAATCTGAGACTACTTTTACAAAACCCACAGTATCTCTTTTGGGGAGAGCAAACCACACAAAATCGCTTTGGAATTGATTTATGGAAAGTCCTTTTATTGGACCGGATATATCATAACTCGCAGTAGCGAGCCGAATGGAATCGGATATAAGCGAAAAGCGGCGAAGCCTTGCCTTATATAAAGCATCAACGGAACTTCTTGCATCTGCAATCCATACATAGCTGCCATCCAAATCAACGGCTACGCTAGATGGCAATTTGAACAGAGTGGTATCAATTTTATTGTAAAGCAGTTTTCCATAGTTATTGTAAATGGAAAAAGAATTTTTAGATTCGTCAATAACAAATAGTTTGCCATTTTTTGAATTAACGGAAATATCGCTTATAGAATTGAAATTGCCGCTTATCCTTGCAACCTCTGTGCCTGCGGGCGAATATTTAACAAGCTCGTTCTCTGCTGCAACCCACACAGAACTACATTCCGTATATACAACCAAATGTACTTTATAAAGCCTCTCCCCGTGGCCCCCCGAATCTTTTATTTTCAAATATTCAGAGCTATCTGAAATTTCTTTATTGGGTACCGTCCATTCATAGACAAAAACCGAATCATTTTCCGATATCAATTTGGGGTTACCCATAAATGGCGGCATTTCCACTTCGGGGTGCAGGGCTTTGTTAAAAGCATTTTTAAACGGTTTTTCTAAAAGAAGCTGAATTTCCAATTTATCGCCGAGATTAGCGGCTATGGTTAAAAGGGAATCTCCGGGCTTGCTTATGCCCCCAACTGTTAGGCTTTTAATGCGGTGCAAAATATTTTTTACTTCAACTATTATGGGCAAACTTTCTTCTGCACCGTTTACAATAGCAAAAACAGTATCCCTGTAATAACGTGTTGTGTCATATTTCCAAGTCACAACGGTATCTTTTTTATCTTTTTTAATTTGAACGCTGTCTATTTTCTCAAAAAGCGGCGGCGGCGTTTCCCAATAGAGAAAAGCCGTATCTGCCGTTATTTGTTCTTTTGAGTTTAGGGACTGTGTGCGGTATGCAATACGGGCATAACGAGTACTCCAACTTATGCTGTTTGCATTATCCACAGGTTCCTTTAGCGCAATAAAAACAGGAAACAACCCCCCTTTGTACTCATTGCCCATAACCGATTTCGCTTCCCATAAAGGCTCAGGTCCCTCCCTTGAGCAAGAAGACAAAAAAACAAGCAACGCAACAAGCGAAAGCCAAACTTTTGCTGAAATAGAATGCATACTTTGAGAATATAGAAAATTTTTCTAAATTCAAACTATGCTTAAACCCATTTGGTCTAAACATTACATATTTGAGCAGCTCGCCGATGAGTTGTCGGCGAAAGATTTGGAGACAATGAGGGGGTTTGCTATTGGCTTTTTTTTGAAGGATATTGAGACATTAAAGAATTTCATAAAAAAAATGGAAACGGATTTTGGACAAGACAATTTTGTGTTTGTGCTTAAGATGTTTGTGATAAGCAATAATAAGATTTTCAATATGGCAGAATATATGAAAAGCCAAAGCGAGCTGGCAGAAAAATCTATACAGTCAAAGAGTAAAGTTCTAAACACCGAAGAACGCCGCGTGGCTTTGAATAAGTGGATAGAAAAAAATGCCGAAGCATACAGAAAATATACAATAACCAAACAAATTTATTGCATAGAAAAAATGTCTGCCAAAATTGTTCCAGTGATAAAACAGGCTATAGAAGGATGAGAGAGCTTCACCAACGTTTACTAAAAATGCACGGAAAACCTTATGGCGTGTATAAGAGCTTGCAGGGGCAGTATTTCAATTTTGGCGACTTCACCATAAAATTCACCCATATTCAAGGCGACCCTCATGCACAGCCTTCCAGAGCAATGCTCAGTGCAAAAATGAATTCGCTAGGTTTTACGGAAGACTTGTACGACACAAAAGAGAAAGAAATTTCCCTTGCAGATTTTTTGCTGAGGCAATTTGACAAAACCGCCGAGAATATAAGCATTGTTAGGGCACATTCTCAAATTATGCAGAGAAATTCCCTGTTCATTGAAAATGGAATTGTTCGCGTTTTGGTCAGCTTTAATCTACCTGGAGATGGCAGAAGAATAGATGGCGAAAAAGCCTCGGAGCTTTTGATTGGAACTTTATCCGATTGGATCACTACGGCGATGTATTGGAATAACTTGAATAAGGAAGCCTGCAAAGCACATATTGAATATTTTATAAACAGAAATTTTTTGCTATCACAACTCTCAGAAAAAAACCTCGCAGCCTTTGTTCCAAACGGAGCAATTTTACCAAGAGAATCCGGTTTTTCAGAAGCACCAATGCAAAACGCCGTTCCTTTTATTTCGCCGCCCGAATTGCTTGTTGAATTGAGTTTGCCAAGTGGGGAGCGACTGGCAGGCATGGGAATTCCAAAGGGGATAACAGTTATTGCAGGCGGCGGTTTTCACGGTAAATCAACGCTACTCCACGCACTTGAAGAAGCAGTTTATCCGCATATTTTAGGAGATGGCAGAGAATACGTTGTTATAGACGAGAGCGCAACTCCTGTTAAAACCGAAGATGGCAGGGTAGTGAACGGAACGGATATTTCCACGCTTGTGCGCGAGCTTCCGTTAAAGGGCAACACAAAAAACTTTTGCACAAAAAATGCCTCTGGTGCAACAAGCCAAGCGGCAAATTTGCTAGAAGCGTTGGAGCTTGGGGCAAGCACAATTTTAATAGACGAAGATGCCTCTGCTGTGAATTTTTTAATTCGCGATGAGAGAATGCGCAAACTCATAAATTCGGAGTACGAGCCTTTAATTCCATTAACTGACAGGATAAAGGAATTTGCAAATAAGGGAATAAATTTCATCATAGTATCTGGAGCTTGTGGGGATTATTTATCGCTTGCAAACACAGTGATAGCATTTACTGAATACAAAGCGCGGTGTTTTACTAAGGAGTTGAGAGTTGAGAGTGGAGAGTGGAGAGTTGGGAGTAGGGGAGTGGATACTGAGGGTTTTCGGGAAGGCTTGAAACCTGGTTCTGTTTTGGAGAAAAGCGTTAAAGTGAAAGCCATTGCTGGGCAAATATCAATAGGTATGCTGAGAACCGATTTGCGCAAATTCCCCACATTCTGCCACCAAGAATTGCAAAGGGGCATTGCGGAAATTTTGCATAATTTCATTAGAGAAAATTCCGGTGGCAATTTGAAAGAGGCTCTGGAATCCGTTTGCGAGAAATTGCCAGAAAATGAAACCAATGATTTGGCTTTGCCGCGTGTTATGGAATTAGGCGCGGCATTTTTGAGAATTAGTTCTCATTGCTGAGTTTTACGAAATTTTTAAGCTGGGCAAGGGCTTTTCCGCTATCTATGCTTTCTGTGGCAACTTTAACCGCATCTTCAATGGAAAGCTCTGGTTTTGCTATGTGAATAGCAGCGGCGGAATTTAAAAGCACCGTGTCAAATTTAGGACCTCTAGCCCCTGATAAAATATCCGTTGTTATCTTTGCGTTTTCTTCGGGAGTTCCGCCAACAAGTTCTTCTTTTTTGCAACGCTTGAAACCGAACTGCTCCGGTGTAATTTCATAATTTTTTAACCAACCATCCCTAAATTCGCAAACGCTTGTTGGTGCGCTCATGGAAATTTCGTCTAAGCCGTCTTGCCCAAAAACCACCATTCCGCTTTTAACGCCCAAATTCAAAAGCACCTGTGCCATAGGCTCCAAGAGTTCTTTTTCGTAAACGCCGAGCAACTGCATAGAGGCACCCGCAGGGTTTACCAATGGTCCCAAAATATTGAATATGGTTCTTATGCCGAGTTCTTTGCGAACTGGTCCAACGTATTTCATTGAAAGGTGGTAGTTTTGCGCAAATAAAAAGCACAAATTTATGTTTTGCAAAATTTTAAGGCTGTGTTCAGGTG
>Ga0268262_10001320_pt1 | contig 30980 bp, 26 predicted proteins | sample TergutNc150P3_FD_190354 | JGI IMG/M metagenome (GOLD analysis project Ga0268262, IMG submission 190354) | Nasutitermes corniger P3 segment gut microbial community from laboratory colony in Florida, USA - Nc150 P3 (SPAdes) (version 2) | ecosystem: Host-associated > Arthropoda: Insects >... | reverse complement strand
AGAGGCTATGCGTATCGCGGCGGGCGAAGTCATTGACCGCCCTGCCGCGCTTGTGCGGGAATTCCTTGACAACGCCATAGACTCAGGCGCTTTGAACATTGAAGTTTCAATTGAAGAAGGCGGTTGTAAAAAAGTTGAAGTTTCCGATGACGGTGGCGGCATGAACCGCGAAGATTTGGCAATTTGTTCCCTTACCCACGCGACAAGCAAAATACGCGGTCTTGACGATTTATCCGTTTCCCGCACGCTTGGTTTCCGTGGGGAGGCTTTAGCCGCAGTCTGCGCCGTGGCGCGTTTGGAAATTATCACTTCCGTTGACGGAAGGGAAGCATGGAAACTTGATGTCGGTCCTGGGGAGAGCCGTCCACCGGCGATTGAGCAAACCCGCAGAACAAAGGGCACGACAGTCAGGGCGATAAATCTTTATGAGACAATTCCGGCGCGAAAACGTTTTTTAAAAAGGGAAGGAAGCGAAGCGTCCCTATGCAGACAAATCTTTATTGAAAAAGCCCTCGCCTTTAACGGTATAAATTTCCGTTATGTGCAAGACGGCAAATTAAAAGATTTTTTGCCGTCCGTAAAAACAAAAAAAGAGCGTTTTACAGCGGTGTTACAAACAGGCGAAGAAAATTTTCTGCATGAAATAAATGTTACGGGAACGGGCTTTTCCGCGACTATAGTTATCGGCGGCCCTGAGATTTACAGAAACGACAGGCGGCAACTTTACATTTTTGCCAACGGCAGAAGGGTACAGGAATATTCGTTGATTCAAGCCGTTGAATACGGCTCTCAAGGCTGGTTCCCAAATGGCGTCCATCCCGTCTCTGCGGTCTATGTGGAAGTAGACCCGTCCTTAGCGGATTTTAACATTCACCCCGCAAAACGCGAAGTGCGTTTCCGTGATCTGGGCTCTATTCATCAGGCAATCTCAGGAGGAGTTAAAAACTTTTTTCATAGTTTGTACCTTAAAAACTCAAACAAAGATAACACGCCGGAAGCCGAAGATGATCAGCATTATGGGGAAAGGAAAGGGTATCGCGGTGAAGAAGAACCTTTCACCGGATATTCGCAAAAAGGGATAAGAGAATTTTCATTTACATACAACAACAATTCTGAAATTAAGCGTAATACGGAAGAGTACGAAAAGTTTACCGATTTTGTTTCCGCTTCCTTGCGTAACCGCGAGAATTCATCTTTAAACACATCCCCCGCATACGGCGATATGCGCTACGCCGGAAGAATATTTGATCTGTTTATTTTGATGGAATGGGGGGACAAATTATACATAATTGACCAACACGCCGCGCATGAACGCATCCTTTACAACAAATTCCTTGAAGGGCCAATACCCAAACAGGAACTGCTTGCGCCCATCACCTTCACCACGGAAAGCGATGAAGAAGACGCTTTTCTTTCAGCTAACAGAGAAGAACTGTCGCGCCTCGGCGTAGAAATTAAAAAGGACGAAAACACTTGGAGCATTGAAGCCCTCCCCGCAGACTGGCGAATGGGCGATGTTGAAACCGTAAAAGAAATTCTTGAACTGCGGCAGGCGGGAGAGAACCTTGCAAAGCGCTGGGCCGCAACCTGCTGTTGTCGCGTGGCAATCAAAGACGGCGATCACCTAGACGATGAAACCGCCTTTGAATTAGGCAAAGAAGCCCTCCTGTTACCCGACCCGCGCTGCCCCCACGGGCGACCCGTTTGGACGGAGATAAGCAGGGAAGCTCTTTTTAAGGCTGTCAGGAGGGAATAGGAAAATTTTTCGAATAATATCTAAAGCACCACAATTTTCTGCGCTATCAACTTAGCCAAATAGAAACGTGAATCCAAGTCGGCGGAGGCGTTGTTGTCTAGGAAGGTTTGAAACTCGGCGGAAAATGATTCGGGGAGAATGGGCAGTTCGCATACCTGTTTAAAATAGGCGCGGTGGGACGGCTCAAAACGTTTGTTTATGCAAAAAAGAGTGAGGCACGCGTTTTTGATAAAACCTGCGGATGCGATAAGATAGTGAAATTTATCGTTTTGAAAACAGGCGGCTCCTAAATCTGAAAGAAAGTGTTCCATCTTTAATTGAATCGTGTTTCTCATTTCTATCCAGAATTGATCGCCTATTTTTTCCAGTTTCTTTCTCACATCGTGTATCCACTTGGAACGGGAATAGACAATTTCGCAATTTGCAAGGCGGTAAAAACCATAAGTTCCGGAGTCTTTAATAAACCACAGGGATTCATGCTTGGAGCAGGCAATATTTATAAGCTCGTCAATTTTTTTTGTTTTTTTAAATTCAAGGCGGACTGGAATATCGCCTATCAGGAAACGGTCTTTTTCGTGAATACCGGCGCTTTCAAAGGCGGCTACATCGTCTCCATACAAACGGCAGCGGACATCTGCTTTTGGAATGGGAGCGTTATAAAACACGTCAAGAATTAGGGCAAAATACGGGTCAAGAGTGTCGGACATAGCCGCTTCATTAAGGGTAATACACTCCACGCCCTTCCATGATGAAAGGATTTTGGTAAACCTGTCAACTAATACTTTGGTCTTATATTTCATGCTCCCCTCCAATAATAGTATAGACCGTTAAAAAGGCGTATACTGTCAATATTTAGTATATCATGGGATAATGATTATGAAAACTGAGATAAAGAGGCGCAAACAAACATTTTTGGTTCTTGTCCCACATAGAGATGTTAGGTGTGAATTACGGAAATATGGCGATTTAACGATTAAGGCCGGGCTTACGGATGTTTATTCTTTTCCATACATTGCGCCCTTAGCATCTCTTTCGCGGGCGTTAAATGTGGGGGAATTAAAACAAATTGCCAATTCCCTGCGGAAAATAACCGGAAGCGATAAAATATCAGCCGAGGGGGACGCCGTTATCTCATTTCCGGGCTATGAAAAAGATTTATCTCTTGCCGGTCCAAGTTTAAATATTGCCTTTCCACAAAATGTATTTGAGGGCGGAATAAAAAAAATAACCGCCATTTTTTCCCCGTTTGTAATAGGTTGTTTTCTGACAAAAGACAAAAAAAAACTTATCTCCCTAAAAGAAATCTCGCGTGAAAAATTGGCGTTTAGGGCGGCGGCAGTCGCCAATATGTACTGGATGCCTTTGCGGATTAATGGCGAAATTTGCTATAAGTGGAAAATAGGCAAACTTTTCTGGTTGCCGCGTCCGCAAAAGAGTTTACAAAAAACGTAAATGTGTAATAATAACATTTATGAAGGGCAAAAAACGCCATGAATTCATTTGGAAGGTTGCTGGAACTCTTTGCCGCCGTATCTGGGCGAATAAGTTTAATTTTGAATATGACAAAATAGAGGTGGAACATTCACCTTACATCGTGATCGCAAACCATTTAACTAACTGGGACCCGATTCTTATCGGATTAAGTTTCAATAAATTTATGTATTATGTCGCATCTGACCATATCCTGCGAATGGGGTTAATCAGCAAACTTCTGGAATTTGCCATGGCTCCAATCGCAAGATTAAAGACCGCACAGGAAACACAAACCGTCATTTCAATATTCAGGCGACTTAAGGAAAAATGCAATATTTGCATCTTTGCGGAAGGGACGATGTCATTTGACGGCGTAACCGGCGAATTGCAGCCATCTATAGGTAAATTGATAAAAAGAGCGGGGGTCGCGCTTGTAACATACAAATTTACAGGCTCTTATTTAACCTTCCCAAGATGGGCCCGTTTTTTACGCAAAGGAAAAATGGAAGGGCGGCTTGTCCAAATCTACAGCCCCGAAGAAATAGCGTCCATGACGGAAGAAGAAATCTACAAGGCGATATTAAAAGATATTTATTTAGACGCTTATGAAGAACAGGAAAAAAAACACGTCATTTTTAAAGGCAAAAAACCGGCTGAATGTCTTGAAACTGTACTTTATTGCTGTCCAAAATGCGGACAATTCGGAACATTAACAAGCCGCGACGATCTCCTCTTCTGTACCTGCGGTTTTAAGGTACGTTACAATGAATATTGTTATTTTGAAATACCGGACGGCGAAGGTGAACCTCCGTTTAAAACCGTCAGGGATTGGGTTAAATGGGAAAGAGATGAAGTTTGCGCTTTAACCGCGAAAGATTCTGGCGCGGACGTTCCTTTAACAACGGATGAAAACCAATATCTGTATGAAATTAAAAAGGCGAGCCACAACACATTAACCGCGAAAGGAAAACTCTGTTTGTATAAAGACAGATTGTCGGTAATTACGAAAACGGGGCGGAGGGTAGATTTTCCGCTTAAGGAAATAATCGAAATTGGAATTATTACGATGCAGACAATTATTTTTTCCACGGAGCATAAAGTTTTTGAAATTCACAGTAAGCGTCCAAGAAGCGCGTTAAAATACATGGACATGATTAATATAATAAAAACATATAATAAAGAGGAGTAAGTATGGATTTTACAATGGATAACGTGCGTTTATGGGATTTTATTTTACAGATGGGCATACTCGCGTCAATTCTGGTTTTGGCGAATATCATACGCCGGAAAATTCCAATTATCAGAAAAGCGCTGATGCCGACGGCGGTAATAGCGGGTTTTATCGCCCTAGCCTTACGCGCCACTGGCGTTATCCGCCTGAACACGAATATGATGGAGATGGTGACATACCACACTATCGCCATCGGATTTATCGCGTTATCCCTGATGATTCCAAGAAAGGAAAAAAATTATTCAAAAGCCTTAACAGGTTCAAAATCAGGCGCGTTAATTGTCAGCGTATATCTTTTACAGGCGGTTTTAGGGCTTGCGGTTTCCATAGGATTCGCGTATACCTTAAAGCCCGATATGTTTAAAGCGGCGGGTATTCTTCTGCCTTTGGGTTTTGGGCAGGGACCAGGACAGGCAAATAATATCGGTTCAACTTATGAATACCAGTGGGGATTTATCGGAGGACATTCTTTCGCCCTGAGTATCGCCGCGACGGGTTTTGTGGTAGCCTGCACGTTTGGCGTAATTTATCTTAACATTCTAAGAAATAAGGGCGTACTAAAAAGAGTTAATGACAGGGAAATGTCAAAAGAAACATTTATGGTACAGGATTTCCAGGACGAGAATGAAATACCGGTTTCAGAATCAATTGATAAATTATCGCTCCAGGTCGCATTTGTGTTCATGGTATATTTAGTTACATGGGGATTTACCACGTTTCTTACAAAAATGTTAAGGGCTACGGAAAGTGATTTCGCCATGAGTTTAATTCCGCTTATCTGGGGTTTTAATTTCATATTTGGCTCTTTATTCTCGGTAGCGTTACGCGGCATTATCAGATTGGGAAGCAAACTCGGTTGGGTAACCCGTCAATATCAGAACAACTACTTGTTATCGCGTATTTCAGGTTACGCGTTTGATCTTATGATAGTCTGCGGTATCTGTACAATCAACTTTGAAAAACTTGCCGGGCTGTGGATTCCCTTTATTCTTATGTGCCTGTTAGGGACTTTTGGCACATTATTTTATCTTAAGTGGATATGCGGAAAAATATATCCCGATTATTATTACGAAGGTTTCATGTCCATGTTCGGAATGATGACCGGCGTAATCAGTTCCGGCATCCTTCTACTGCGCGAAATTGATCCAAAATTTGAAACGCCGGCGGCGACTAATCTTGTACTTGGAAGTTCTTTTGGAATAGGTTTCGGCATCCCAATGCTAATCTTTATCGGTATGGCTCCAAAATCGGATAAAATGGTATTTATTACCGCGGGTTGTTGTATTGTATACTTTTTCCTGTTATTGGCCTATTTGCTGTTTCTTAAAGAGAAAAAACAGAAGGTTTAGTCCGATAAAGAAGAATTTTATAAGCCATGCGCCTGCGCTAATCTCACAAGCCAAACGCTAATCCATGGCAGATATGTAACAAGAAGCACGACCACCAGGCGGACAAGCAGGAACGGTGAAACATAACTGCATACTTTCATAAATGGCCTATCAAAGCGGTAACTTGCAAGGAAAAGATTCATCCCAACGGGAGGGGTAAGGAATCCGGCTTCAAGATTTACAATAAAGATGATACCAAGATGCACGGGATCAATACCATAAGCGTATCCAAGCGGGACAATCAACGGAAGGAAAACAAGTATCGCGGAAAATATATCCATTATGCAGCCAAGAACAAGCAAGGCAAGATTCAATAAAAGCAGAAAAATATATTTTGATTTAACCGCGCTCTGCATCCAGAAAGAAAAACCTTCGGGAACGCCGGAGTCGATAAACGCGTAGGATAAGGCTTTTGCCATCGCTAAAATCGCAAGAATCCCGCCGATTATGGGAACGGCTTTAAGAAAAACTTTCGGAACGTCTTTAAACAAAATATCTTTCTTAATAAAGACTTCTACAATTAACACATATATGACAGATACCGCGCTTACCTCTATTAAAGAAAAAAAGCCCGAAAAATAACCTAACACCAAAATTACAGGCAATAAAATTTCAAATAATGATTCTTTTAACGATTGTAACGCGATCTTGCCGTTAAATTTTTCAGTTTGAATTTTTACATTTGAAGATAAAAGTAAACCGGCGATAATCGAGGCAAACACAAGAATTAATCCCGGTAATATCGCTCCAATAAAATAATGAATAATGGTGTTTTCTACCGGTATATTCATAAAATGCAATATCATATTGGTTGACGAAGCCACCAGTATAATAGGAAGGCTTGGAGGGAACAATAAACCTATGCCGCCTGATGAAGTTAAAAGCCCGATTGAAAAACGCTCGGAATATTGATTTTCATTCAGAATGGTATAAAGTATTCCGCCCAAAGCAAGAATAGTTACCCCTGACGCCCCCGTAAAAGAAGTAAAAAACGCGCAGATAATTACGGTGGCGATAATAATGCCGCCCGGCAACCAGCCAAAAAATATTTTAAATGTGCTGACAAGCCGCTCTCCGGCTTTGCTCTCTGAAAGGAAAAAACCCGTCAGGGTAAACAACGGTATCGCGATTAAATCCGCGTCCGTAAGCGCCGAAAAAATCTGTCCCACCGCTTTCTCAGGTTCTTGCCCCGCCGCCTGAAGCATAATAAGCGCAATGCCGCCAATTGCCGCAAAAATAGGCATTCCTGCAATTCCCGCGATAATCAGTAATATTATTACAGGAATGTTGATAACCGCCGCCGCGTCGTATAAATAATTAATCCACGAGAAAAGAGGTTCGGGAGGATCATTAAAACCCCATATTATTTTCGCAATGGCCGGCAATGCCGCGATACAGCCGAACAAAAACGCGGCGGCGGCAATTATTTTATCACTGGTTTTTTGAAGTTTTAACGCAAACCGCAGGGCTATCACAAGAAAACCAATGGGCATTGCAAACGCGTATACTTGATCCCTTAAAAAACCAATCCGCTTGCCGGGCATAAATTTAATATAACAAATACTATCCCACAAAAAAATACTTAATAAAAAAACGGAAACAACAGTACAGATGAGAATAAACACTTTTTTTAAATTGTCATTCTTAATGTATTGAACGGCCGTAATTGATATATGCTCCCCCGATCTCGCGGTAATCATTGCGGCAAAAAAACCGGTTATTAAAAAAATGTGGATCATTATTGAATTGGAACCGGTAATCGTCAGCTTAAATTGATGTAAAATCAATTCAACAAAAGGAAGCAACGCAAGAAGTGAAAGGGCGGTGAAGCAAATAACATTTTCAAGCCATGTTAATTTAAATTCATTTTTAAGCCGCGCAAAAGAGGCGGAAATAAAATTATTATTTTGATCGCTCATGATGCCTATTTTCCGCTTCTTGCCTTATCCAGTATGGATGTGAGCCGGTTAAATAATTCGCGGTCAAAGATAGATCCGACAAGCGAAGGCAGGGTGTTATTTATATCATTAGTCCACATATCCTGCTGGGGCTTGCTCGGCCTATTTACGCTAAGCCCGTCCTTGCCCATTGACGCAATGGCATTCGCTTCCGTTTTTACCTCTGAAGCGTCAAACTCCAACGCAATCTTTTTCGCGGCTTTAACAATTTCCTGTTGATTTGCCGGGCCTAATTTATCCCATGTAACGCGGTTCATGACAATCGCGCCAAGAATTGGGGCAATAGGCACTTCAAGCATATGGCCTAAGCTCTTGTGCAGTCCCAATGGGGCTACGCTCGCCGGAATAACGTATATGGCGTTTATCGCGTTGCTTGCAAGTTTGGTTCCCATATTTGTAAAATCAGTCTCTACAAGCGTAAATCCCATAGTTCTAAATACCGTATTCATATCACGAAGTTCGGGGCTTGTTGAAAGTTTTTGTTTGCGCAAATCATCCGGCGTTAATATTTTTTCCTTTGAAAACACATAAACCCAACCGCCCTTAGACCATGCCAGAACGACAAAGTCTTTTTTTACGCGGGTATCAATAAGCGGCAACATATCTTTAAGCACAAGATCAAGCTCCGTTTCATTTTTAATAATAAATGGGATGCTTAAATTCATTACGGCGGGGCAAATATCCGCCATACCGGCAGAAGTAAAAACACCCACTTGAATGGCGTTGCTGTAAAGTGAAGAAATCATTTTCGCTTCATCGCCTTCCCTGCCGTCATGACTGACGATTACGCGCACCTGACCATTAGTCGCCCTTTCCCAATCGGCGGCCATGCGATCAAGCGCCCTGCCCCATTCAGAACTTCGCGGTAAAGGAGACGCGAATCTGATATTTATGACATCAGCTTTTGCGCTGCCGCGTTGGGCATAAACCGTACCAAGCGAAAAAACAAAGAAAAACGTTAAAACAAAAATAACTGCTTTCTTATTCATAATTTACCCCCTGTTTATATAATATTATATCAATAATCATCCGGAATTGGAAGAAACGAGAAATACACCCACGCGTTTTCAAGCAACCAACGCGCCTTTTTCTGGGTGAGTATATTTACAAGCCTTGTAGACACGTTAAGGTTAGGATCAATGGCAAGGGCCTTTTCAAGGCAATCTTTATAAGTATCGTAATCCTGCGCTGGAATGCAGATGGACTGCGCGTAAGAGACATAAGCGCTCGCGGAATTTCCCTTTGTTTTTTCAATAGCCAGTTTATAATGCTGTTCGGCGCGTTCACGGTTTCCGCCTAATAATTCAGGCAGAGAGGCATAGTAAATTATAAAAAATTCATCTAAAGCGGCAGTGTTATAATTAGGGTCAAGTTCATAAGCCCTTTGGATCATCGCGCTCCACTGGGGTATATTGGTGCTTAAACGATAGTCAAGAATGTCGATGGAATACGCGGAAAGTCCGCCCGCGACCGCCCAGTATAATAGGCTTACGTCTTGTTTTTTACATTTTTGAAGCAGTGGTTGTATTGTCCCTTTATCTACAGTGGCTACCTTAAAACCGGGAAACTTTTTTTCAAGGGCGTCATAAAGAATTACGTATCCGCGAAGATACATCTGTTTTGACCGGGCCAATGCCGCTTCCCGCGCTTCCCATTCCGTCCGAGGAAGCATTTCCGCGGACTCCTGTACAAAGGCGTTGGCATACATAATAAAAAGCGAACCTGTGGTCAACATCAGCCCCTGATGGTCGGGGGTAGCGGCAAGAAGGGATTCATACAATTTAATAGCGAAGGGGATGGCATCCGCAACTAGTTTCGGGTCAGGATCTCCTGTAAAAACATCTGAACTGCCTTCGCCTGTCAGCGCGTCGGCAACCAAATTCATTGCCAATTTGTTAATTGAACAAGAAGGGAATACGGCGAAACAGACTGTAAAAACAGTAAGCAAAATAATTCGCACTTTCATAAATTTAGCTCCAATAATATTATAACTCATTTTTTCCAAAAAATAGAAGTTTTTAGTCTCCGATAACCGCACGGATATCCTTTTTTATTGCGTCCAATTTACGCGCAACTTCGGTTTTTGCCTCATCCAGACCGCCCTTGCCAACCTCGGCGCAACAGGTAGCGTAAAACTTAATCTTTGGTTCCGTGCCGCTTGGACGGGCGCTTACTACAGTACCGTCCGTAAGGAAGAACTGCAATACGTCGCTTGGCGCAAGGCCGTCCGCGCCGTTTTTAATGTCACGGACTTTCGCTATATTTATGCCGCCAAGGGTCTTTGGCGGATTTTTGCGGTATTCTTCCATAATACCGTTCATAATCGAAGGGCCTTCAGGTCCCTTAAAGTATTTTGAAATTCCCAATTCCTGCCAATAACCGCAAATAACATAAAGCTCGTCAAGGCGGTCAAGAAGACTTTTCCCTTTGCTACGCCAGTATAGGGTCATCTCCGCCGTCATAGCCGCGGCGGAAACTCCGTCCTTGTCGCGGACTTCCGTCTCTACGTTGTAGCCGTAACTTTCTTCAGTGCCAAAGACATAAGTTTTGCCCCCTAGCTCCCCATGTTCCCACTTGCGCATGACATCGGCAATCCATTTAAAGCCTGTAAGGCACTCCTGACATTCGCTACCGTAATATTCGGCGACTTTTTTCTGCATTCCCGTTGTAACAATGGAGTTGACCATTGCGGCGTTTTTGGGAAGTTTTCCCAATTCTTTAAGTGACAGGAAAATATAATCGGCAAGAAGAACGCCCATTTGGTTGCCCGTGACCAGAGTAAAGCCGCCCTGTTTATTCGGGACTGCAATGCCAAAACGGTCGGCATCAGGGTCTGTCGCCATTACCACATCGGCTTTTTCTTTTGTACCGAGTTTAACCGCCATATCCAGCGCGGCTGCTTCTTCAGGATTGGGAAACGCCACTGTGGGGAAATCGCCGTTGCCTTCACGCTGTTCGGGAACTGTAATCACTTTTAAACCAAGGTCCCCTAAAACTCTCTCCACATGCATAGCGCCCGTTCCATGTAGGGGGGTGTAAACTATTTTTACTTCATGAGCTTTTTCTTTAATAAGGGCAGGCCTGAAAAGGCGCGACTTGACCATTGCCTGATACGGGTCATCAACCTCTTTGTCGATTATTTTTAATAGCCCCTTATCCAGCGCTTCTTGTTTTGAAATTTCTTTTATATCCTTAACATTGTTTACTTCTTTTATAATACCCACATCATGCGGAGGTATAACCTGAGAGCCGTCGTTCCAGTATGCCTTGTAACCGTTGTACTGAGGAGGATTGTGGCTTGCGGTCACGACTATGCCGGTATCACAGCCAAGGTAACGTATGGCAAAGGACAATTCCGGCGTGGGACGCAACGATGAAAATAAATATGTTTTTATGCCGTTAGCCGCAAATATCAGGGCGCACGCCAGAGAGAATTCCGCCGAATAGTGGCGGCAGTCAAAGGCGATTACCGCTTTTAATTCCCCTTTTGCCGCTTTTTCGGGGAATGTTTTAATAATGTAGGTTGCAAGCCCCTGTGTGGCGCTTTTTACCACTAGGGTATTCATGCGGTTATAGCCGCCGCCGATTACTCCGCGAAGGCCTCCGGTTCCAAATTCCAGATTTTGATAGAAACGGTCTTCAAGTTCCTTCTTGGCGGCATCCCCACCGTCATTAAGAAGTTTTTCAACTTCCTGTTTAAAAGAGGCGTCTTTTTCTTTGGAGATATAATCTTTCGCCCTTTCAATAATATCCTGACTCATCCTTTTTGCTCCTTTTTCTTTGTTTATAGCTTACTAAACATATCATATTATACTATAATGAAAAAAAATAGTCGATCTTTAATATGGGAGGTTCAGCATGGCTGTATCGTTATTTGGAAGGTCTTTTCTTACACTTTTGGACTATTCGTCAGAAGAAATTGAGTACTTATTGAAGCTTTCAATGAAATGTAAAGCGGAGGCAAAAAAAGGGAAGAAATTCAGGCGTTTTGAGGGAAAAACTCTTGCCCTGCTCTTTGAAAAACGCTCCACCCGCACAAGATGCGCCTTTGAAACCGCTTTTGGCGAAGAGGGCGGCCATCCGGTATTCCTCTCAGCCGCGGACATTCATCTTGGCGTAAAAGAGGCGTTGGAAGATACCGCACGCGTACTTGGCAGAATGTTCAGCGCGATTCAATTCCGTGGTTTTAAACAGGAAACCGCCGAAATACTCGCAAAATATTCACAGGTTCCGGTTTATAATGGACTGACTGATATTGATCATCCTACACAGGCTTTGGCGGATCTTTTAACATTGCAGGAAAATTTTGGCGATCTAAAGGGACGCACCCTTTGCTATGTGGGCGACGGGCGCAATAATGTGGCAAGGGCGTTGATGATTATTTGCGCCAAAATGGGAACAAATTTTACGGTAATAACGCCGCCGCAACTCAACGCCGATAGCGAACTTCTTAAAAGGTGCAATGAACTTGCTAAAACATCGGGCGCAGTTATTACGGTTACCCCCGATTTAGGGGCGGTTAAGGGCGCGGACGCTTTGTACACCGACGTATGGACTTCTATGGGCGAAGAGGATCAAAAGGAAGAAAGAGTGAGGCTTTTAAGCCCGTATCAGGTAAACCAAAAATTGATGGATATGACGGGCAAGAGCGACACTATTTTTCTTCACTGCCTGCCCGCGGTTAAGGGCGAAGAAGTTACGGCTGATGTGATTGACGGGAAACAAAGCAGGGCGTGGGATCAGGCGGAAAACCGCAAACATACGATAAAAGCGGTAATGCTAACGACATTGATAAAATAACGGCGGAAAGAGCATGGGTATTTTTGACAGGTTGGGGAGTGTTATTAACAGTTACTTCAACGATTTTGGCAATGAGACTTCCGGGCGGTTTAAATCGTCAGGCGATCCCGATTATGACGCGGCTTATGAAGAATTGGACGATTACCTGAACAGTAAAGATTACCGTTTTGAAAAAAATGCCGACAGGGATTATGGAACCGCAAAGCAATCAGCAGAGAAACCTTCCGGCGTTAAATTTCCGCCTGAAGAATTGCGCCCTGATTTTGATTTACTGGGAGTCCCCTTTGGCGCTGACAATGAAACATGCAAAGCCGCATATAAAAAATTATTAAAAATCCACCACCCCGACCGTCACGCCGGGCACGAGGGCAATTATAAAAAGGCTACGGAAAAGTCCGCAAAGATAAACGCGGCATGGGACAGGATAGAAAAATGGCGACAAACGTCGAAGTTGTAACACGAGGCGATAAAGATGGCAGATACGTCTTTTAAAATTTTTACTGACGGCGGATGTTCCGGTAACCCGGGACCTGGCGGCTGGGCTTATGTCATGGTACGGCAAACTTTTCAGGGCGTTCAGGTAATCGCCAAAGAGAAAGGCAGTGAAAAAAACACGACCAACAACAGGATGGAATTAACCGCCGTCATCATGGCTTTACGCGCCCTTAAAACCATGACAAATGTCCCGCATCAGGTGGCTGTATTAACGGATTCACAGTACGTGCAGAGGGGCATAACCGAATGGATACGCAACTGGAAACGTAACGCATGGAAAACCGCCGACAAGAAACCCGTAAAAAATCAAGATTTGTGGATGGAATTGGATTCCCTTGCGGGGGAAAGTGGCACTATCCAATGGGAGTGGGTCAAAGGACACGCGGGAAATGAGTACAATGAAATGTGCGACGCGATGACTCAGGAAGCAATCGCGCTTGTTTAGTCTACGGAGATAATCTTGATGTTTCGCAATTCGCGTCTTAAACCTGCGGATTTGCCACTGGCAAAACGTAATTCCTTAACCGTTTCCTCACCTTCTACCGTAACCGTTCTGTGTTGCAGATCATTGAGTTTATCCCTTTCACCATCCGCGATATACCATGACGTTTCCGAATTTGTGATTTGCAACTCCGGAAAATTGGCGCCGACAAGACGGACAATTCCGGTTACCTTTACAACTACGGCAGGGGCGGTTTTGCCGCCGTCTTTCTCTTTTGTACCAATAGCGGATAAAGACGCGGCAAAACACAAGAATAAAAACATGAAAATAAAATTCCTATTCATCAATAAAGACCCTTTCTATCTTTGACCTGTCAAAATTAAGGAAATTATCGCTTTTACCAATACTCCTTCCGCTGTTTCCGTTAAATACGCTTCTTATTTCGTCAGATAATCCGTTTCTGTTTTTTAAGAAATAACCGGCATCGACTTGAAACGAACCTGTAAATTGCTTTGAGTCTGTGATTTGCACGGAAGAGGCGCCGGTTGTAGTGCCTATCGCAGATGTAGCAGTATCCTTATTTGAATTTGTATTAATATTGTATGTAAGCAGAACGCCGTTTGTAGAACCAGTTGTAACAACAGTTCCGCTAGAAGTTAAACCTGCGTAACTGATATTACCGGAGGATGATGGTACTGAATAATTATTAGTAGCGTTACTGTAAACGCCTTCTCCGGGATAGAGACTCACAGTTGTCCCAGTAGACGGAAAATATCGAGCAGTTGTATTTATCTCCCCCTTGTAGCCATACTCACCGGTTGAGTTTTTTAAAACATTTGCCGCAAACCAGTCTCTAAGAAGAGTCTCCCATTTATTTTTATGAGCGCTGTTTATAGAGTTAGCAGTTGTCACTGCCCTATAATCAGGATACTGGGATGTAATAATATCATGATAAATTGCATCATTATTACTGGATTGCAGTCTTAAATATTGGAAAAAAAGATATACGGTCGCGTAATCGTCAAGAATCGCCACATTGGATTCTTTGTCGTGATTATCCCAAATATAAAAATTGTTGCCTTTTGCTATTAATCCTGAACCGCCACTATTATAATGTTTCAAGCGTCCATCAGAATATTTTCCCGAATATACCCATTGCGCGGCGCTTGCAAGACCTTCGTCAACCCATGTTTCCATTAAACTTAACGTTTTATTTTTATATCTAAATGCAACACTTGTCACAAAATTCATAAGATGTTGCATTTCATGCGCAAGAGTTTCAAGGGATTCGGGGGAAGTGGGATTAGCCGGATTAGTATCCATATAAATCATCTCCCGTGAATTTGAATTTTTATCTTCAAAAAAATTAAAAGGAGTAAAATATCCGGCAGTATAAGCAGGATTACTTTTTGCATTATAGCCGTCTTTAATATCCAAGAGAAGTATGGTTAATTTTCCTCCGCTTATCTTATCCGTAATGATATAATGGGCAAATTGCATGGTATTCACTGGTCCTAAGTCAGGATCATTAATTTGAAACCCGAAAGTTTTCATCATTTTTGGGTAAATATTATTTATATATTCATCAGCAATTGTATTTGCGGTTGTAACCGTTACGCCGCTTCCTCTTTCCGCCCAAACTTCACATAATGAGTTTTCGGCAAGTTTTTCCGCATTAACCTTGTAATAAGTAGGTGTTTTTTTAGTCAAATCTCGAGCCCAAAAATTCCCATCGTCATCGTCAAAATCACAGCCTGTAATGGCTAACATCAGGATTGCCGTCATAAAAATAAACGCATATTTCTTCATATATTCCTCCTCTTTTCTCCTGTCTTTAATATAACCCAAAAAATGATTTTTATCAGGCTCCGTGGCAAAATTTATACTTTTTACCGCTGCCGCAGGGGCAGGGGTCATTACGGCCAACCTTTGGGTGACTGCGCACTACGGTCGCGCCATCCGGGCGACTGGCTTTTGTTAAAGGCGAACCGCCTGAGGCGGAAGAGCCTTGTTTTGCCCCGTCAAAAGACCCCATACTGCTGTGGCTTGCCGAGTGATTTACGCCGATAGAGCGGCTTGCGGGTCTTCTAGGTCCGCCTTCCGCAATTTGAATACGCACCAAATGAAGGCGGGACGCGATTTCCTGCCTAATCTCCTCGATCATTTCCTCAAAAATCTGGAAACCTTCCACCTTGTATTCCGTCAGCGGATTTTTCTGCGCATAGTGACGGAGGTACACGGCTTCGCGCAGGGCTTCCATGTTTTCAAGGTGATCAAGCCATTTGCGGTCTATCACGCTTAAATAATTGTCACGGATAATTAAGTTAAGATAATCATGACCGATAAGGGCTTCTTTATCAAGCAAGTCCTGTTCAAGATCGGCGATTATCCGTTTTTCCAATGTTTCGGAATTTTTATATTCCTTGCTTTCGGAATCGACAACAAGGGTATAGCCGAATTTTGTGCGAAGTTTTTCGGTTAAATCCTTATACGCCTCGTTTTGATCGTTTCTTGCGGACTGGTTAAACTCGTCAATATAGTCTCCGATAATATCCGCGGTAGCCCCGTTTACGCGCTTTTTTAAATCATTGTCAACAAGTATCTCGTCGCGTTGTTCATAAATAAATTTACGCTGTTGATTCATCACATCGTCATAATCCAAGAGGTGTTTGCGTATTTCAAAGTTGCGCTCCTCCACTTTCTTCTGGGCGTTCTCTATGCTTTTATTCAACATGGGATGGTTAATGGCGTCTCCGCCTGACATCCCAATTTTTGACATGATGTTTTTCATGCGCTCCCCGCCGAATAAGCGCATAAGCTCATCGTCCATAGAAATGAAGAATTTGCTTTTTCCGGGATCTCCCTGCCGCCCCGAACGCCCGCGAAGTTGGTTGTCGATACGGCGGCTTTCATGCCTTTCGGTTCCAATTACATAAAGCCCGCCTGTGGACTTCACTACTTCATAATCTTTTTTCCATTTTTCAAGCTCTTCCTTGTAAATTGCCGCGTACTGTTCTTCCGTAGCGTTTGTTCCGGCGCGTCTTCTTGCGCGGTGTTCGGGATTTCCCCCCAATTTAATGTCAGTCCCGCGTCCAGCCATGTTAGTCGCAATAGTAACGGAACCTTTCGCTCCCGCTTCCGAGATGATAAGCGCCTCTCTAGCGTGGTTTTTTGCGTTTAACACTTCGTGCCGCACCCCCCTGCGCGTCAGCAGGGAAGAAATTTTCTCGGACTTTTCAATGGAGACCGTCCCAACAAGCATGGGCTGGCCCTTTTTATTCGCCTCGGCTATTTCATCGCATAACGCTTTGTATTTATCGGATTCGTCAAGGTATACTAAATCGTTCTCGTCATTACGCGCGACAGGCTTGTTTGTGGGAACTACAACTACGGAAAGCTTGTAAATCTTATCAAACTCCACCGCCTCAGTATCCGCCGTTCCCGTCATGCCGGAGATTTTTTTGTACAGCCTGAAATAATTTTGAAAAGTGATAGTAGCCAAAGTCCTGTTGCGCTGGGCGATTTTAATCCGTTCCTTAGCCTCTATAGCCTGATGAAGACCGTCAGAATAACGCCTGCCGTGCAATATGCGCCCCGTAAATTCATCGACAATTTGAACTTGTCCGTCCTGAACTACATAATCAACATCGATGTGAAAAAGTTTATGCGCCTTTAAACTCTGGGTAAAATAGTGAATGTACTCAAAGTTTTCTTCGTCTACTATCGCCCCTTGAATAAGCCCGCGTTTTTTTAACAATTCCTCGATAGTCGCCTGCCCTTGATTGGAAAAAGAAACGCCTTTATTTTTTTCGTTTAATTTATAATCGCCTATTACTGTTTCTCCCTGCGTCTCATCGGGATATTCGCCGTTTTCTTTTTTTTCAACTTCTTTAAGACTGCCTATCATTTTATCAACTTCGGCAAATTTGTAGGTGTCGTCTTCCGCCGCGCCGGAAATAATTAACGGTGTGCGCGCCTCGTCAATTAAAATTGAATCGATTTCGTCAACTATGCAAAAATTATGTCCGCGCTGTACTCTGCTTTCCATATCGCGGTGCATATTGTCGCGCAAGTAATCAAAACCAAATTCATTGTTAGTGCCGTAAGTTACGTCGCGCCTGTAATTTTCTTTGCGCTGTTCATTGTCCATGTGGGAAAGAATCGTGCCTACGCTGATGCCTAGGTAACTGAAAATCGGCAACATCCATCCCGCGTCGCGTTCCGCAAGATAGTCGTTTACTGTAACGACATGAATGCCGTCGCCCGGGATTGCGTTAAGGTACGCCGCGGCTACAACCATCAATGTTTTGCCTTCCCCTGTTTTTAATTCGGCTATTTTTCCGGTGTGCAGAACAATGGAGCCAAGAATCTGCGTATCGTATGCGCGTTCCCCCAAAGTACGCAGTCCCGCTTCCCTTGCAAGCGCGAAGGCTTCGGGTAAAATGCCATCCAGAGATTCGCCGTTTTTATAACGCTCTCGGAAAAGGGCGGTTTGTCGCGGAAACTCCTGTGCAGGGAGGGACTGCGCCCAACTTTCTTTCGCGTTTACATTCTGAAGTATTGGCATAATGGCTTTTAAGTCGCGTTCATTTTGAGAGCCAAAAAGCGCCTTTATGAATTTATCGAACATAGGGACATTTTATCTTAAAAAAGCGTATTTGACTAGATGTTTGAATTATCAATATTAACACACAAAAAAAGTGGTGGAGACAAAACGGTGACCGATGTTGTCTACCATCACGCCAAAACCTTCAATCGTCCGCACGCCTAAAAGCGACATATCGGTGTCTTCAGCGAATACTACAATGTCAGCCGCGGCATAACCTTCGGCAGTTAGTATGGCGTAGCCAATGTCGCGCTCGACTATTTCTTTAGTGGCGGTTGAAAAACGTTCTTTCCCACGCGGGGTTATTCCGGCATCCAATAACACCTGCTTTGGCATCCATGATAATTCCGAACCCGTATCTACCATTACTTCAATAGGCGGTGTGCAACGGTGTTCTTCTTTTGGGTTTATGGCTGTTAGGTTTACCATGAATTTACTCATGTTTTCTAATATAATTCTATTAATGAGTTTCGTCAATTCTATTTTTATAGTTTATTACAAGTTAAAGCAAGATGTATGCCTAAGGATTTTCTGACACCGTTACGTTTACCTTGACCACAAAATAAATACCCTTTATAGTAGAAACAGCAATATGAGAGATAACCCATGCCAATACTAAAAGTCTCACACTTACACAAACGCTTTAATCTGGAGGCGGGATTCTTTGCCCGTTACGGTCGCTTTGTAAACGCCGTCAATGACATCTCGTTTTATATTGATAAAAACGAATCTTACGGACTGGTCGGGGAATCCGGTTGCGGGAAGACCACTACGGCAAGAATGTTGGTGCGAATGTACGAAGCCGATTCAGGGGAGATTTTGCACTACGAAGGAGACGACTCAATCTCAATAGCCGGTTTAAAAAAAGAGACTTTAAGGCAATACCGCGAAAAGGTACGCTATGTTTTTCAGGACCCGGCCAGATCGCTTAATCCGAGAATGAGCGTTTATGAAGTCTTAGTTTCCGGTTGCCGACGACCGTTAAAAAAGCGCGGGGTCAGCGAGAAGGAACTTCGTGAAAAAGCAGCCGCTATTTTGGAAGAAGTGGGGCTTCAGGCGGCCGATCTTGAAAAACGCCCTTCGGAGTTTTCGGGCGGTCAACGCCAGAGAATTTCCATCGCCCGGGCGCTTTTAATGGAGCCTGAAGTTTTAATCTGCGACGAAGTAGTTTCCGCCCTGGACGTGTCAATTCAGGGGCAAATTCTCAACTTGTTACTCGACATCAGAAAAAAGAGAAATATGTCCTTTTTGTTCATAGCCCACGATTTAAAAGTGGCTTGCTATTTCTGCGACCGAATCGGCGTAATGTACAAAGGCGAACTGATGGAAGAAGCCCCAGCCGCGAACCTGTACCGGGAGGCGCTTAATCCCTACACGAAACTTTTGTTCTCCTCCGCCGCCGGAATCCCTGCCGTAACAGAGACTGAGACCGCGAACAAATCACCGCTTTCTGCCGCAACGCAGACTACCGGCTCCTCATGTCCTTTCGCGCCCAGATGTCCGCAGGCAAGTGAACGCTGTTTCCGCGAACACCCAGAGTTGACCCAAGCAAGCGCCGGACACTCTATTCGTTGTTTTAATTTTATTGCCTCATAACTACACGAAGAATTCACACGAAGATCACGAAGTAACAAAGAACACAAAGGGGGAATAAGGAGGTTTTGTCCGAAGGTTATGCGTGGACTTCACGATAAGATAACGAACAGAACCCCCTCTTCCCTCTTCCTTTGTGATCTTTGTACCTTTGTGATCTGCGCACTGTCGGTCGCCTAAAGGCTCCCTTGCTTTTATTACAGACGGCGGCGTTTATTGGTGCTACGCTATGCGACATTATTCATCCACACGGCTACGCCGTGCGTTTAGCTAGCGTGTGTGAAATTCTTGGCGAATAATGTCTAAGAGAGTGACTGAGTAAACACAGCCTCACCCCTGGCGATATTGGCTGATTTTAGAATTAATTTTACTTTGTCGTTGGGTGAAACATCCCTTTGCAGAGAAACTTGAGCTTCCAGAGCGAGTTGGGGAATGATTACCGCCCAGCGGCTGCCTCTGTTTTCTATGGCTACCGCGTCCCATAGGGAATCTTTTTTGTCAGACAAATAAACTATTTTCCAGTGGTTTTCTGATGCCCTTTCCGCTTGAATTGCCGCCGTAGTCGCCGCTTCGTTGAAGCCAAGACGCGCCGAAACGTCATCGGAGGAAAGCATTTTATTGCCGCGCAGGAAGGCCCTTATCTGAATGTGGGCCAGTAAATCGGTATATCTGCGCAGGGGGCTTGTCACCTGCGTGTAAGTATCCAGTCCCAGCCCCTGATGCCGTCCCGGTTTTACCGAAAGTGTGCGCGGCCTCATACATTTGCGTAACTGCATGGAACCGGCAAAACCGCCTAAAACTTTTCCCTGTATTTCCACTTCCTGACTGACGTATGGAAAGGGAAGCCCCTTTTCCACAGCCCAGTTTCCCGCGCCCTCCCCCGCCGCGATCATACACTCTTTAACTAAAAACGAACTTCGGTAGTCGATTAGCGGCATAACATTAATTTTTTCATTTTCAAACGTAATGTGAACGTCAGGGAGCTCAATATTAACCGCCCCATACGCGGCGCGACGGTTATAGATTTTCTGCGACAGGGAAAAGAGCGCGCGTAAAGCCGCGGCGTCCGCTTGATCCGTATCCATTACCCTGTCCGCCTCTTCATAGGTCATGCGCCGCACTTTTACGACAGAGGGGAATATTTCCGTATCTGAAACTTCGCCGTTTTTATCTACCGTTATCTTAAAAGTCAGCGCAAAAGACTTTTCAGAAAAACCTAGCGCGAATATGGGAATTACGTCCGTGGCTAACATTCGGAATGCCCCTTCGGGAAGATAAAGAGTGACGCCCCTGTCACGGGCTTCTTTCTCCGCAGGGCTGTCAAAGGAAATGGAGGCGGCCGGATCGGCGACATGGACGTATAAAAAGTTTTTATCATCTTCGGTTTCGATGGAAACGGCATCATCGGGGTCGTTGCTCCACGGGCTGTCAATGGCAAATGAGGCAAGACTGCATAAATCGCGCCTTGGCTCTTCGGGATGGGGATCGGGGCAAATGGACGCGCTGGAGAGAGATACGCCGAACCTGCTGGGGTGAGGGTTAACCATTCCCGTCCAGAAGCCGGTTTTTAGGAGCAACAAATGAGCGTCTTCCGGCGTTTCACTTAAATTTAAATCCCTCATTGTTCTGCTTTTTGTTGACTTGCCAAGGGCAAGAGCTTCCACGTCCTGAAGATAACGCGCATCCTCAGGTAAAAGTTTATTGTTGGCTGGATTTTTTATACATGCCTTTAGCCTGTCAAGAAATTGCGTCCTCTCACCTGACTCAAGCCTGACTGCCGCCCTCTTTGATTCTTCGGAAATTACTTCGTCCTTGCTTCGCGGAATAATAGAGTCTATCGTGCCGCAAAAATATAAACCGTCCTTTATCGCGCAGTATGCGGCGTAGGCGGAAGACGGAGTATACTCGTTACAAATAAAACTCGCTAAATCTTTTAATGATAATGACGCGCCCTCGCCTGACAATAATTCCCACGCTTCACGAACCGTAGATGGGGCGGGAGTGCCGCGATCAATCTCACTAAAATTATTCACAGGTCCCGTATGGATCACTTCAATGTCTTTGTCGCGAACCTTTACCTGTTCGCCGTTTCTAAGAGAAATGGAAAATTTTCCGTCCGCTTGGTCTTTTACAATCGCGGGTTTGTTTTTATAAATGACCAACGCGCCGCAAGTGATCATTCAATTATTATATACTAAATCGCCTCAACGTATAGGCACTCTTTTAATTCTTTTGCGTGATTCCTTATTTTCCTAAGCGCCTTCTGCTCAATCTGACGGACTGTTTCGGGGGAAAGATCAAGTTTATCCCCTATTTCCCTTAATGTGCAACGCTCACAGCCGTTCAACTGATAACGGTGGCTGATTATGTGTTTTTCCTTCTCTTTTAATTTGCTTATAACGCGCAACGCGCTGTCGCGGGAGGCTTTTTTCATCAGGTCGCGCTCTGGGTTGTAGGTATAATCTTCGTGAACATCAACCGCGCTGATGGAATCATCATCACTTATGAACTGATCAAAAGACATTGAATCGACGGTATAACCGGCAAAAGAATCGACAACCTGAACGGGAATGCCAAGCTCTTTCGCGATTTCGGAATTTTTAGGCTGATGCATCAAACTTTGACACAGAACGCTGTACATGGTTTGAATCCTTCGTAATGTTTCTTCTTTACGTTGGGGCAAACGGACAAAATACCGTCTGCTGGAAATGTAACGGCTGATAAACTGTCTTATCCACCAGCTTGAATATGTTGAAAAACGCACATTCTTGCGGAAATCGTATTTCTTCGCGGCGTTCAAGAGTCCGATATTTCCCTCTTGAATCATATCCATTCTTGAAATGCCGGGAATATTGTACATTCCGGCTATCTTTACCACTAAACGCAGGTTTGAATTGACAAGAGCGTGAAGCGCGGCAGTATTACCCTCTTGTATCTGTTTTGACAATTCCAATTCTTCTTCAAAGGATAAAAGGGGAAATACCTTTATTTGGTTATAATAGGTATCAAGCAAATTATCACTAGCCTTTTGTGTTTTCTTATTCATTTTTTCCTCCTGCCTCCTTATGGCAAAATGCACAAATATTACATAGCAAGATTCATGCCAAGTGGGTTAATATTTGATAATTTAGCTGTAAATCTTTACCAGATAAGGAATTACATGATAATAGACAGTCTTCAATGGGGCTAATCTTTCCCAAAGTGTATCGTTTTTCATACTATCATAAGTATTTATGTATAGAAAATGTTATCCCGATATGTTAAAGTGAGCTATGAAATACGGCATTACGGCAGTTGAGAAAAACGGGGACGCTTACTATTCCGTAGAATGGTCCCCACTTTCCAAGGCAGACCGATATGAAATTATCACCAAAGTTCCCGCTCTTGCCGGAATTTATGAAATATACTGGATGGACGAAGAAAACCATCTAAGGCTGTTTTTTTTGGGAAAAACGGACTACGGCGGACTTAGAAGCGAAATAAGGCGGCTTACCGACCCTGAATTATGCAAAGATAATGAAAAAACGCGAAAAATACTTGATGAAAAAGAAATTTGGTATCGTTACACCCTCACCGATTCAGCAAATGTAATGGCCGATGTGCTTTGGTACTTTATGCAAACTTATTTTCCTGAGAAAACTTCATTTAAAAATTCAGGCCGTTTCAACAATATATCATTAAAAGAATCCGCCCCTGACAAACTGATATGGGTCCCGTAAAAAATGATCGAATATATTATCCCCTCCAATATTGATGACAGAATACTGAACCGCGCCTCAAGGACGCTGGAAGGTGGGGGGCTTGTCGCGCTTCCAACCGATACAAGCTGGAGTATTGTTTGTTCGATTAAATCGCCTGCCGCGATAAAAAAATTAAGAAATCTTTCCGGTGAAAGGGATGAAAGGCACTTCACGCTCCTTTGTTCAAGCATTTCCCAATTTGTGGAAGTTGTCAGCTTGGACAATACGCGTTTCAGGCTGATTAACAGGCTTTCTCCGGGACCTTATGTATTTATTTTAAAAACACTGTCGGGAACTGAAAAATTTCTTGACATTCGCCGTCATGAGCTTGGCGTGCGTATCCCCGATTATCCCGTGCCAATCCGCCTTATCGAAACGCTTAAATCCCCGCTTTATTCAATAACGGCAAAAAAGAGCATGACGGGAGGCGAAGATTTTAATACGCATCATGTTGAAGAATCCGTCACGGAACTGCCGCCAATCCCCGAAGAAGATCTTTTTGAAAGCGGATGGGAACTTGACGAAATTGACGGTTTGGATCTTATCCTTGACGGCGGCGAAGAAAGGGAACGGATTTTTTCTACAATTCTTGATTTATGCGCGGATGAAGTAAAAGTTATCCGTCACGGCGCGGGTCTTTGGCCAATTTAGTTTTTCCTTGAGAATTCCATAAAAATTATATATATTGATATAGATGATAAAAAAGAAATTAAAATATACGGTAAAATTTGTTTTTAGAAGAAGGGTTTTTGTCATCCTGTCCCTTCTTGCGCAGATTCTACTTTTTATTTTTCTTGTAGCCGGAACCGGCTTATATGTAAGGTTTTCTTATTGGGTTCTTTCAATTCTTAGCGTTATTGTAAGTATTTATATAATTAATAAATATGATAAGGCGGGTTTTAAACTTACATGGATATTTATATTTTTGCTGTTTCCTCTTTTTGGAGGAATTCTTTATATAATGCTAAATATCTGGTCAAACCCCAAAAAAATAAGAAAATCGCTTTTTGGAAACATCTCAAAAAGCAAAGGGGCTTTTTACCTAACGGGAAACCGTCTTAACGAACTTATCGACCTTTATCCTGATTTTAAAACACAGGCCCATTATTTGCAGGAATACGCGGGGTTTCCCGTTTACGGAAACACAAGACAGGAATATTTTCCATCAGGGGAATCTTTTTATAACAGGGTGCTTGAAGACCTTGAAAAAGCGCAAAAATATATTTTTATGGAATTTTTTATTTTGAAAGAAGGGAAGATGTTCAATTCAATATTGGAAATTCTGGAAAGAAAAGCGGCCGCAGGGGTTGAAGTGCGCATAATGTACGATGATATGGGCTGTTTTTTTACCCTGCCGCCTGACTTTCCTAAGACGCTTAGAAAAAAGGGAATTAAATATTTTGTTTTTAACCGTTTCAGGCCGATTGTTTCTTCATTACAGAATAACCGCGACCACCGCAAAATTATTTCGATAGACGGCAAAATAGCGTTCACGGGCGGACTTAATTTAGCGGACGAGTATATTAACGCGGTTGAACGTTTTGGCCACTGGAAAGACGCGGCGATTAAAATTGAAGGGGATGGGGCTTGGTCATTAACTTTGATTTTTTTACAGATGTGGAACCTTGGTTTTAAGGAAAAAGATGATTATGCGTCTTTTTTCCCGTGGAAAGACGATATTATTGAACATACGGAAACGGGAGTGTCTGAAGGTTTTGAAGCGTGGGGTTATGTGCAACCTTATGCCGACAGTCCCATTGACAAAGAGAACGTGGGGGAACACGTATATATCCAAATTATTAATCAGGCTAAAAAGTACGTTTACATCAACACGCCGTATCTTATTATTGATGACAACCTTCTTTCCGCGTTAATTCTTGCCGCAAAAAGCGGCGTTGACATCCGCATAATAACGCCCCACCGCTGGGACAAATGGATTGTGGCGATTGCGTCCCGTTCATATTACAGAAGGCTCATTCAAGCCGGCGTAAAAGTTTATGAATACACAAGCGGTTTTAACCACGGAAAAACATTCGTCTGTGACGACAGGATAGCGACCGTAGGCACGACAAATTTGGATTTCAGGAGCCTATACCTTCACTTTGAATGCGGCGTATTAATCTACGCAAGCGAAACAATAGCCGCAATCAAAGAAGACTTTTTAAACACCCTCCCCGCCTCACAGGAAATAACTTTAAAAGAGTGCGCTGATAAACGCTTTAAGAGCATTATTTCGGATATATTACGCATATTTGCCCCTTTGCTTTAATACCTAAGACTTCACACAAAGATCACAAAGGCACAAAGATCACGAAGGAAGAACCTTCGACCTTCGGTCTCGGTTGAGCTTCACGCAAAGATAACGGACAAAAACCCCTTCTTCCCTCTTTGTGTTCTTTGTTTCTTCGTGTTCTTTGTGTGAAATTTTTCGAACTATTCCTTTTTAAGAAGCGTCTCTAAATTGCGTCCCGCGGAGTGGACCAGTTCTTTTAATGTCTTCCAAATAATTTTTTTTCTGGATTCTTCCATGTTGCTTTGCGATTTGTAAACTCTGCCCAGTACTGAAAACCATGAATTGTCCAATTCGGAAAGTGATTTAATGTCAGCGGCGGTAAGGATATGGTATACGGATTCTATAAAATCTTCACGTTCTTCATTGTCAAGATTGGCAAGCCATTCGCGCAAAGTGTCATTTACAAATTTACTGCCTACGGTTGTTTTTTCGGCGAGGGCAAGATCGTTATATGTCACATCCCATGAATAAAGATTATGCTGCATAAGGCCGTTTTCATTGCTTTTTATAACCGTGTAATCAGTGCCATGTTCCATAAACATTCCGATAATTGACGACTGCGGCACATAAAAACGGATCTTGTCTTTAATCGCGTTAAAACCGTCGCCGTAAATAAATTTTTTGTTAAAACCCGGTGAATCATTACTGTAAATTGTCGTTATGCGCTTTTGAATCTTGCTGTCACACTCGGAAGCGGCGTAAATCGCCAGGTTTCCGCCTTTTGAATGACCGCCGACGCGCAGGGAGCCGTTTATCTTGGGAGCCATTTTTTCAAGATAATCCACGGCGGCAAGCTGGGACGGAATAACGTCCTTAAAGCACATGTTAAAATCTTCCTTCCACCCCAAGATGGACGAATCCGTCCCACGGTACGCCACAAAACAATGATCGTCGCTGGTGTAAACACAAATGGCTGAAAATTGAATTTCACGATCCTCGTTGACATTATTTACAAAACCAAACAACTGGCAATTTCCAAATCGTCTTGACGCTCCAAGCGCCCTAATTAATTCATGATCCTCTTTGAATATAGAAGACAACTTAAAACCGGGTTGGCTGGATTTTTCATTATAAACCCTCACAGCAAGAGCGATGCTAATCCCCTCATTGTCTTCAGGTGAGGGAACAATTCCGTCTAGGGTAAGATACGAAAGTTGTGAAAAAATAATATTATCCACGGGATTAAAAGGGGACACGTTAAAATCTAAATCGCCCCGCCATTTAATATAATCAAACAAACACGCCATACTTGTTAATATAACATAAAAAACGTAAACTGTTGATATTAAGAAACGGCAAATTTTCAAGGAGTAATAATTGGAAGATAAACTATTCCCCACCGCTTCCGTCGAGCCTGTGGCGCGTAGTTCTCCCATGGATACGCCTGTAGTTTTACCCGTCGCGGATTGGAACAATAAACGCCTATTTACCCTTTTTTGGCCGCTAATTGTCGAACAGTTGCTTGTTGTAATGATGGGAATTATCGACATGTTAATGGTAAGTTATGTCGGAGAACACGCGGTAGGCGGGATTTCACTGGTTGAAACCATAAATTTTCTTATTATTACCGCTTTTAACGCGATAGCCACAGGCGGCTCCGTTGTCGCAAGCCAGTATCTGGGACGCAAAGAAGAAGACAACGCCTGTGATTCCGCAAAACAGTTAATTTATGTCAGTTTAATTATTTCCGTAACCCTCATGTTCTTTACCATCTTTACGCGCCGACTGATGCTTAAAAGTATTTTTGGAAATATCGCGGACGATGTAATGGAAGCGTCGGTTATTTATTTTTTGTTTATAGCGATTTCATATCCTTTTCTTGCGTTGTACACCGCCGCCGCCGCGATGTTTAGGAGCATGGGAGATTCAAAGCTCCCGATGAAAATAGTAATTTTTATGAATATATTAAACATCGGCGGAAACGCATTATTTGTCTATGTATTTAAGTGGGGCGTGGCGGGAGCGGCTTTATCTACGCTTATCGGGCGCATTGCCGTGGCGGTTATCATGATGCGTCTTTTAGTAAAGGACAAAACAAGAATCATTAATTTGTGCGGCTTAACAAAGATAAAACTTGAAGGTAGCATGATAAAGCGTATTCTTAATATCGGGATACCAAGCGGCCTTGAATCGTCAATGTTTCAGGTTGGAAAAATATTGATTACAAGAATTTTTACCGTCTTTGGAACTGCCGCCATTGCAGCTAACGCCGTTGGGGGAACGATAAATTCACTCGCGTTTATGACGGGAAGCGGTTTTGGCATGGGGTTATTAATTGTTACCGGACAATGTATCGGGGCTGGTGACTATCTCGCGGTAAAAAGGCACACTAAAAATATAGTAATACTCTCTTATTTATCATATTTAATAATAAACATATTTATATTTATTTTTATGAATCCATTAATCGACATTTTTAGCCTGTCGGATGAAGCGCACCGTCTATGCGTATTGTTTTTAAGGGTTCATTGCGTAACTTCAACGCTCTTCTGGTGTCCGTCATTCGTGCTTCCAAACGCGTTAAAAGCGGCGGGGGACGCACGTTATGTCATGATTGTCGCCATTTGCACCATGTGGTTCGTGCGCGTTTGCTCCGCTTTCCTTTTGTCGTATACTCTTGGGTTTGGACCTGTTGGAGTTTATTTGGCTATGGGTCTTGACTTTCTTTTCCGTGGGATATTCTACACAAAACGGTGGCTCAGCAACAAATGGATAGAAAAAAAAGTAATTTAAGGGTACAATGACGCATGAAAATAATTTCATGGAACGTGAACGGCATCCGCGCCGTGGAAAAGCGCGGTTTTTTTGAATGGCTAAAAAAGGAAAACGCCGACATAGTATGCCTTAACGAAACCAAAGCAGAGCCGGGACAGCTTTCCCCAATATTTATAAAACCTGTTGGGACTTCCTACACTTCCTATTGGGCAAGCGCTAAAAAGAAAGGCTATTCAGGCGTGGCTATTTACACAAAGAAAAAACCTGATGAAGTGCGTTTTTTGGGCAAGGCGGAATTTGACGAAGAAGGCCGCGTTTTAGTCGCCGATTACAAGGACTTTACCCTGATAGCGGCATATTTTCCCAATTCGCAGGACGAGGGCAGGCGGTTAGACTACAAACTTAAATTTAACGACGCGATTTTAAAACTGTGCAATTCCATTGTAAAAAAAGAGCGGCATTTTTTACTGTGCGGCGATTTCAATGTAGCGCACACTCCCATCGATCTTGCCCGACCGAAAGCCAATGAAAAAAACGCCGGCTACCTGCCTGAAGAAAGGGCATGGATGGATAAATTCTTAGCCGCAGGGCACATCGACACTTTCCGTCATTTTCACCCGGGAGAAAAAGACCACTACACATGGTGGTCGTACATGGGGCAGGCGCGGGCGAAAAACATCGGGTGGAGGATTGATTATCACTGTGTAGACAAAGGCTTTCTGCCTAAGGTAAAATCATCAATAATAAGGCCGGAAGTTGAAGGCTCAGATCACTGCCCTGTGGAGATTGATATCGCATGAGGATTAAATATAACGCGCCGACGGTACTGTCATTCTCGTTGTTATGCGCTTTGGTCCTATTCTTAGCAAGCGTGTTTTTTCCCCATCTTATCGAGAACTGGTTTATGGTTCCCGGCAGAAACAATTTTCACGCGAACAGTTTCAAAAACTGGGTCACTCTTATTACCCATGTGATTGGCCACGCCCATTGGGCTCATTTAATAAGCAATTTTACTTTGATACTCCTAATAGGTCCCATGTTGGAAGAGCGTTATGGGTCATCGACTCTTTTTTTTATGATACTTATTACGGCTCTAGTTACCGGAATTTTAAACGCGCTGTTGTTTAACACTTATCTTATGGGCGCGTCCGGCGTAGTTTTTATGATGATCCTTTTATCGTCTTTTACAAATTTTACCAAGGGGGAAATTCCCCTAACTTTTATTTTTGTGCTAATATTATATTTGGGCGTGCAAATATTTAACAGGTCTAGCGCGGAGAAGGATAATATTTCCCATTTCGCGCATATTATAGGCGGCTTATGCGGAAGTTTCTTCGGGTTCTTCCGCGTTCCAAGGAGGGTATCATGAATAAGGAATTCATGCAATTTGACACGGTACGCGACAATGCGATTAAGCTGGCGCACCGAATTTATACGGATGGATTTATTCCCAACGTAATCTATGTTTCACTTCGCGGCGGCGCGTATCTTGGAAACATCATCAGCGAGTATTTTAAAATTGTACACAAGGACGCACATCCCGTTTATTATGCCGCAGTGGTCGCCCGCTCTTATTCGGATATTGCTATGTCGGATCAGGTAAAAATAGACGGTTGGACATATTCGCCTGAACATTTACGTGTAGGGGACAAAGTGCTGTTGATAGATGACATTTTTGATTCAGGAAAAACGATAAACCACCTTGCGCAAGTTATTCTTGAAAAAGGAATTCCACGCAATGATCTAAAGATTGCGGTACACGATTACAAATATTTTTACGATAAAGCCGAACAGCTCCCAATTCAGCCCGATTATTGGTGCAGAAAACACGACGTATCTGTAAATGACGATGTTTACTGGATTCATTATATGAGCCATGAATTGGTGGGGCTGAAAGAAAAAGAACTTGAAGAAAATTATTACTCACGCGATCCAAGTTTAAAAGACGCGCTTCATATAATTACCGAGAATAATTAATGGTTTGCGGAATTGACGAGGCGGGACGCGGTCCCCTTGCCGGTCCAGTCTGCGCCGCCGCCGTAATACTGGGTGAAGGCTTTCCGCGCATTCTGCGCGATTTATTGAACGATTCAAAAAAACTCTCTGCCTCCAAACGCGAAGATCTGCGGCGGCAAATTTGTGAAGGCGCGTTTGCATGGGGAATTGGTTGGGCAAGCCACACGGAGATTGACGACATCAACATTTTACAGGCAAGTCTTCTTGCGATGAAACGCGCCTTTGAAGAAATGCGTAAAAAGAGTGATGTCTCAGGAGAAAATTTATCCGTCATCGTAGACGGCCTGTATGCCCCCGACATTGGCATTGCATGTGAGCCAATGGTAAAAGCCGACGCAAAAGTCCGCGAAGTGATGGCGGCTTCAATCCTTGCAAAAACGGCGCGTGACAGTTACATGAACGAGATGGCGGTTCTCTACCCGCAATATGGTTACGAGAAACATAAGGGATACCCTACCAAAGCACATAGAGAAT
>Ga0268262_10001319_pt1 | contig 31005 bp, 28 predicted proteins | sample TergutNc150P3_FD_190354 | JGI IMG/M metagenome (GOLD analysis project Ga0268262, IMG submission 190354) | Nasutitermes corniger P3 segment gut microbial community from laboratory colony in Florida, USA - Nc150 P3 (SPAdes) (version 2) | ecosystem: Host-associated > Arthropoda: Insects >... | reverse complement strand
AAGTTTGACAAACAAGCCTCTATGTGCAGGTCTTTCAGGGATAAAATCATATTTTTGTTCAAAAATCTGCATTTGCTTGAAGAAAGACCCGTGAATTTCAAAGAAGAGATATTTGATAGGGTGTTTGTCGTGGCGGAAATTTCTAAATTGAATATAGATGAACTTAAAGCGTTTAGGTACAGTATGAGATACAACATAGATGAAAGGCAACTTGCCATAGATTGTGCCGTTGAAGAAGCGACTGAGGAAGCAACGGCTGTTGCTCTTGCTGTTGGTCGTGAACAAGGGATGAAAAAGAGTTCTACTAGGATTGCAAAAACAATGCTTGCAAGAGGATATTCTACTACCGAGATAATGGGGATAACTAAGCTTTCTCGTAAACAAATTAAAACATTGATGTAGAATAAATTGAGTGGTAAGGAACTTAAAGCATGGTTAGTGACCAATAGTCACCTTTATCCGCACCAACACGTTCAATTAAGCGTTTGGGTTTCCCCTATTCTTCCTAAGATACCTAAAAGTCGCCTCTGGCACTATTTTCCTTATCTCCTCAAAATTGCCGTCTTTCAAAAATTTCCTAACACGGCTTGCGCTAACTGCGTTGGAGTCTTTTTCCAGCCTCGGTATTTCAACAACATTGCAGCCATATTCGGGCAATAGCTTTTTCATTTCTTCATTGTAATGCCTTGTTAAGGGGTCAAAAGGTTCTTGCCCTACGAACCTCGTTTTGATGTTCAAGGTTGGAGCTATTGCCGCTGCAAATATGAGCAGGTCAAAACTTACATCTTGCTCTATGGCTTGTTCTTCGGAAACTGAGCTTTTACCAAAATAAGCATCAAAAGTTAAGGAAGAAATGATGAACTTGCCAGAAGGTAAAACAGATACATTTTTCAAATCGCTGGTGTTTTGTATAACCAATTTATATCTGTCTTTGAATGGAAATTCAGATTTGTCTTCTTCCACTACGAATATGTAAAGATGTTCTGCTTTGCTTGCGGCGTATTCTATCAAATATCTGTGACCGAGCGTAAATGGATTGCAATTCATAACTATTGCACCGCAACTTTCTAAATTTTGCTTGTGCTTTTTTAAATCATTTAAGTAAATTGGAATGTCAGGAACTAGGCGTGGTATAATGTTGTTGGCGTATTTTATTCTCTCTTTGGGTTCAATATGGAAATCTTCGCAAATGTCATTGTTAGGATTAACTGGTTGGCTTGTGATTATATCGCACAGATGCTTGGCTATAATTTCAATACCATAATCGCCAAAATGAACGCAATCTAAAAATATAGTTTTATCCGAATTGAGAAAATCACTCGGAGGTTCATAGAATTCTATACCCATTATTTTTGTTACAAGTTTTATTTTTTTCTGTAATTTCTTGTTAAATATTATACCATCATTTTCGTTTGCGAGTAACTCAATACACCATTTTTCATAATCAGTAATAGTATTCCTTGAAAAAATATTTGGTATGAAATAATATATTAGTCTACATTTGTACTTTTGGCAATACTGTTTTGCAATAGCAAGCAAATACGGATCTTCTATTCCATCAACAATGATAATACTATTTTCGATAAGATAAGTATTAGTTAATTGAAACATTATTCGTTCACATTGTACTCCAGGAATAGAATAATTTTCAATTTTATAGCTTCTATTGCCATTCTTATTTAAGAATGACATCAGTATAGATTCCATACGGTATTCATATTTACAGTAAGCATTTATAAATCTGCTGTTCCCAAACAAATATATAGTTTTGTCACCATTTAAATGTTCTGATTCATTCTGCGTATCAGAATTGTACTTTATATTTATTTTTATTCTTCCTTTTTGAAATTGATATGTAATTTTTCGTTTGTTCATAAAATTTTCATATTCTTTTTTTGATGAAAAATGAGTTGGGAAATAAGCGTTTCTTATAATTCCAATGTCTAAATTAAAATTACATATAATATCATTAAGATGAACGTTAATAGTGAAGATACCTGTTATTTTATTGTTCATTTTGTAGAAATGAATCCTATTCGTAAAATTCTTATTGATTATATGATAATTATGATGAAAATAAATTACAGTATTTTCTGTAAATTTTGTTTTATTAAAAATTTTATGCAAACTTTTGATAATTTTTCCATCTATATTACTGACTAAAATATCAACATCTTTCTCTTTTAATTTTATCAAAGTCTGCTTTAACGTTAAACAAGGAATTACCCCCCCCCCCAAATTTTTATACCTTTTTTATTACCCTTGCATTTTTATCACAAAAGAAATCTGGAACAATTTTATAATCGTTGAGTAGTCTCAATCCCATATAACCAGCCCCATAAATAATCAATATTTTATTTTTATCACGCAATGTGTCAAAATCATTCCAATTTTTATATATTGGCATAAACTCTCCTATTTATCTATCTCCCATAACTTATTCTTCACCCAAGCCCTTGAGATTTCAACATCCAGTTGCGTATGCACATCCTTGCCTGTAACCCATAATCGAACCAGCGGAATTACTTTGTTGCCCATCCACCACCAACATGCTGGTCCTGTTACACCGCGTTTGCTACTCATAAGAGAAGAATAACGTACAGTCCACGGTCCTTGGTCGTAAAAATATACGTTTGGATAACTTTGTCTATTTGTATCGGTATTCTCTAAGCTGAGAAAACTTTGCAAATATCCATCGTTTCCGATTTTCATAGCTCTATATGGATGGTCATCCTGAGCTTGCCAAACAGTCATACATGAATCTGCTTTGGTATTTTTTATAAGTTCTTCAACCGCTCTATCAATATCAGCAGAAGTATTCATAAGCACATTGCCGAGCAAAATAGTAACCGTTTCTATCTCCTCATTCAACATTTTTTTTGCTGCTATTGCGCCATGCAAAATAGCATCTCCATGATTTGTAAATGTTTGAGCCAAATCGTCTGGTCTATCAATAATTTTAGCGGCATATTTTGTAGCTTCTGCTTTTATAAGCGGGCACTCCGTAGATACAAAAATTTCATCAATAAGTTTGGCATTTTTTGCCGCTTCAATTTGCCAAGCTAAAAAACTTTTGCCTTCTACATCAATAAGGTTCTTGTTTTGTATTGATGTGTTGCTGCCTTTTGCCGTGATTAATGCTATATTTTTCATTTTGAAACTGCCGCTAAATTATGTTCACACAAATATAAATCTACTAATTCAGCAAATGAATAAATCATATTTTTCTTAACTTGCTCTTCAAAATATTATGTACAATAGCATTATAACTATGCGTAACTGTGCTAACAACCGCATCTATTTTAATATTAGCCAACGATTCGTCTTGCAATTTATATATATTCAACCCCTTATAAGTTCCCGAAGTATTAGAATCTATTAAATATAACTTAATATCACTATCAACTAGTTTATCAACTATTATTTTCCCAATTTTGCCTACACCATATAAAGCAACAGATTCAAAATTGAATTGTTTGAACATATCTATTATAATGTCGTTGGAAAAACTTTGCATAAATTTTTCAAATAATTCGGTAACGTATAGTATAGGATCGTATTTTACAATGTCCCCTAATTTATATATATTAAGTTTTTTTGAAGTAAATTTAAGAGAAAAAATAGGCTGCCCACTATATATTGCAAGCGGCTTGTTATCTGCCGGATTCCAATGTTCTAGATTATTGATTGCTTCTTTTAACACATTGTGAAGTGTATATTGATATTTAGCTTCGCTATATTTCAGCAAATCGTCCATTTCCATGCTACCACTTATTCCATATAAGTATTTCACTATAAGCAATGATGTAGATAAAGGCGAAATTATTTGGTCTGGTTTATAAAGATGACATATAACCTCAATTGGATAATAATGGAGTTCTCGATCAAACACATATACATTAATGTATCCAGCTTCAACTAAATGCTTTTTTACACGTTCAGCCTTCGCCCTACTTAAAGTTCTAGGGTGTTCCTTTATTAAAATTATCGTATCTTTTGAACACGAACGACTAACCGCATCAATATATAATGTAATTTCATCACTTTCACTTATCTTATTTATATCAGACAAGTATTGTAAAGCCAATATTGCACTTTTATGTGATTCTTTTCCATTTCTGAACATTTCTTTCAATTTAAGTATAATTGCTTTATCGTAAGCATTATGTTCAAGCACATCAGATATTACATTTAACAAATATTTTTTTGGTACTATTCTCAATGGGACTGCCTTTAACAAGCCATTTGTGAAATCTACTGGTAATATAACTCTAAATTCATCTATTTTTTTAAATGAGCCTCCAATACAAGAATCAATCTTGTGATACGTTTCACCATAAACAATAATCTTTGAATTTTCAAAAAGAAATGTAAAAATCTTATTATTCTCGTTGTTTCGGACAACATATAATTCATCAATATCGTTTATTTTTAATCTATTAAATACTAGTTTTCTACATTTGTCAATGTTACCTTGAGTGAAATCATAGTTCAACTCTTGTTCATATCCAGACAAATCGTCAATACAAATGAAATTATGTATATCTAGCATTTTTAAAGTTGCTTGTGCCAATTTCCAAGATTTACCAAAATCATAAAAAGTAATATCCCATATTATAGCATAATCTTCATAGGTATAACCCTTGTCTATTTCATCATCTTGTTTTATAATCGCCAAAGATGCTAAGGCGTTATGCGGTGATGAAACCACAAATAATCTTCTCTTTATATTTTTTTTATCCATCATATTTCAACCTCCTTTTTAATATAGCAAAAATCAACGCCATTGTTTTCTGCCGCTAATCTATCTTCCTCTGCATCACCCAAAAATAAAACTTCTTTAGGTTTTAATGCGTATTTTTCCAAAATATATTCAGTCCATTTCTCTTTTTTAGTTGGCGAACCTAAAATTTCCTTAAAATAACTGGACAAGCCTTTTTTATCTGCAATGAGTTTTATTTCTTCTATAGGAGTGCCGCTTATCACAAATAAAAGCAAACCCTGCTTATATGCTTTTTGTATGGATTCCACAGCACCTTTTATAAATGGAGAATCTACAACTTTTTGGAAAACCAGCTCGGAAAATTCATTTGACAATTCTTGTACCTTTTCTTCGCTTATTTCTTCACCTAAAAATTCCTTATGAAAATAACGAAACTTGTCAAAACGAGATACTCCGCCATGAGCCAAATGATATTCAACAACTTTTTTTTCTATTTCCTTGCCATATTTGCGAAACATCTGTGCATAGGCTTCTGTTTTAACGCCTACGGAATCGGTAATCACGCCATCCCAGTCAAAAATAACAGCCTTATATGGAATCATGCTATCTCCGCGATAATGCTGCAAGGAACGCCATCTGCCGAATCTATCAATAAAGGTGCTGCTATAATTTTCTTAAAAGTCGAAATTTCATTTGGAATAAGCATATCTTCTATAAGCAAAATTTCTGGCTCTGAAAGAAAGACTATATGAGCTTTGCGACCAGGCTCTTTATTTTTATAGGCAGTAACAGAAATAAAATCCATTCCTATTGCTCTGATTTTTGGGAACTTGTTTTTCAAAAATCCTGCAATGCTTTCGTCTAAGCCTGGGTTATCATTCCAATATTTTTCTTCTTTATAAAATTTCCCGTAACCTGTTTTTATTATCAGCAAATCCGTATTTTGCGGAATATCAATTTTTTTTAAATGCTCACAGTTTATATAATCTCCACATTCCATATGTATATTGCACATAAATGGATTTTCAAACACAAAGTAGTCAGCATTATATGCGTTTGCAGTTTTACCATTTTTTATTGAATGGCTTGGGAAATCTATATGAGTGCCTATATGGTAATTTTTGACATTTTCTACTGGAACGCCGTTATAGCAAACAGTATTCATACTTAACATTCTAGACATAAATATAAATTTATTTTCCATATTTCAAATATTCTAATAATTTTGCTATTCCTTGCCCCATATCAATAAACGGGTTTGCAGTTATTTTTAAACTCTCTTCTAAACTATAACTATGTGGAATAACTGCATACTGATATTTTTCCTCATTGTCAAAAGTTATTTTTATTTCCCTACCAGTGATGGCTTTGATAATATCTATTAACTCGGCTATTTTATATTTTTCCATACCTGTCACGGTTAATCTGGTGTTTGTAAATTTGTCATCAAGAGCATCTACTGTTAATCTTGCTGCATCTCTCACATGAATATATTCCCTAATATCACTTGGAGCACCAGAAAGAAAGCAATCTTTATTTTCTACGAAAGCCTCTAATATTTTTTGAAGTCGGTTGCTTTCCGTGCTTCGTTCTCCATATAAAGAGCCGTAGCGTAAAATCACAAAATCTAAGTTATACATTTTTTGGTAATCATCTATGTAACTTTCACAAGCTCTTTTCGAAGAACGGTAAAAACCGCCCTGATTGGAAAATACATAAACAGTAGATGCAAAAATAAATTTTCGAACTTTATTTATGCGTGATGCTTCAAGCAAATTCACAGTTCCTAAAATATTATTCACAACTGTATCTTGCGGATATTTTGCACATTCTTCCAATCCCGCCAAGCCCGCTAAATGAAAAACATAGTCAATATTTTTTGTTGCTTCTTTTAGCAATTCAAAATCTGCTAAGTTTCCTATAATCATTTTTTGAATCGGTTTTTTGTATTGGCTGTCTTTAATATCAAATAAAATTACATCATAACCTCTTACGGTTAATTCATCCGCTATATGGGAACCCAAAAAGCCAGACGCTCCTGTAACTAAAACTTTCTGTTTCATTCTTTATCCTCCAATATATTTTTCACTGCATCTATTTCTTGTTTTATTCTAGATTCTTTTGCGTAACTTCCAATATGTGAAGTAAGCACTACGTTGTCAAATTTAATCAATTCTCCGCTATAAGGCTCTTTTTCAAAGCAATCCATAGCGGCTCCGGCAATGCGTTTTTCTGTTAAAATTTTTATCAAGGCGTTCTCATCCACCAAACCACCACGAGATGCATTTAGCAAAATTGCTGTTTTTTTCATTTTACATAAGGCTGCCTCATTTATTACGTTTTTTGTTTGTGCAAGCAAAGGGCAGTGTAAAGTTACAATATCAGATTCTTGTAGCAAACTATCTAAAGGCATGGAATTTAGGCTATCAGGGTCATGGAATATAATTTTGCAACCGAAAGCTTCTGCGTAAAGTGCAACACATTTGCCTATGCGCCCGTAGCCTATTATGCCAATGGTTTTGCCAAAAAGCAAATTTCCCATAAATTTATCAAACTTCCCATTTCTAATATTTCTATCAATTAAGGAAATTCTACGAAAAACATCCAGCATAAGCCCTATTGTTAATTCCGCTACCGCTCTAGTTGGAGCATCAGGGGTATTTTTTATTTTTATGCCAAATTCGGCAGCAGCCTCTAAATCAATGCCATCAATTCCAACACCACATCTAGAAATTATTTTTAAAAATGGCTTGACATTCTCCAGCACACTTCGGTTATATGTTTCTGTTCCTGCGATTATATATGGCGGCTTATGTTTGGATAATAGGGTAATAAGTTCTTCTTCGCTAAGTTTTCTGTTATATGGATTTATAATATATTCAAAACCCGCTGCCTGCATTAGGTTAAGGGGTTCAGAACTTTCAAGTCCGAATGATGAAGTTGTTATGAGAATTGTTTTACCATTTTTCATTAATCTGCTCCCATAGCGGCTTAAATATATGATGATATTTGTTTTCTTTATAACCATACATTTTTAAAATCTCGGCAACTTTTTGAGCTGGTTCTTGATTCATCATTGTCAAAACAACAAAATACTCATCACTTTTTCCATTCAATATTTCAGGATTTTGTACTCTATAATTAAATATAGCCGATTCTTGTTTTTCAGTCAATCCATCTACAATTAAATTCGGATATATCCTTTTTGCTGCAAGCAACACTGTTATGGAATGAACTGCATTTCCAGCCCCCCACAAAACAAGTTTTTTCCCATTGAGACAAGAAGGCAGTTCGTTTGCAAAAGTATTTATTGTGGAAGTTATGTTATAGAAAATATATTCGTATTCATTATTTATAAATGTATTTTGAGCTATTTTTTCCATAGCTTCGTATTTTTCTATTCTTGTAGCATCTCTTTCGTTATCAGCAAAAGATGTCATCGCTTTATAGAAATAATATTTTTTTATCAATGAAGTTTCGTAACCTTTATGTTTTCGTGTTAATAAAGATGGATGCCGTGTTCCAGAAAAATGTATTATCAAAGGCTCTGTTATTGTTCTCACAGAATCTTCAAGTGTGTACAAATCGTATCTTCTATTAAATTTAGGTATTATGTTGGTTCTAGGTGGAAGCATCGCAGTATATACTCCACCTCCACCCCCATTAAGTAAATAATTTAATATATCTTGATCTGAACTCCAATGTACATTAACGTTATTTTCTGTAATTTTTTTATACAAACTTGGCAATATTGCAGTTGCTTGAGAAAGTATATTTGATTCTCTTATGGACTGCAAATCAAGCAACATTATTCCCGAATTGAAATACCAATCAATTTTCAATACATTCTTCTTCCATAAATTGCTACCACATGTATAATTCACGGCTGCAGCATATTTGCCATTTAAATCAAAATTCCATATATCCAAAATATCTCCTTCAATCATAGTATCCGAGTCAAGCCATATAACTCTATTCAAATCGCTTAAAATGTCTTGCAAAAATATTTTAGAATATGTTTCTATTACCCAATGCAAAGTTAACGGAAAATCATTTTCATTTTCTACGTTAAATTTATGAAATGTTATTTTATTATGAATTGCCGATATTTTATCTTTATTATGTTTCGATAAGCTTTTTTCAATTATATGAAAATGAATCTCGCTTTTTGTATTAAACAAAACCGAAGTCATAGAAACGCACGTATGCTCTGTATAGTTATCATCAAGAGAATATGCTATGTGTATGGTGTCGCTCATATCTTTTCCTATCAAAACAACCCATCAAAATCCACACGCTCAAAAATCTCAAGTTTTCCGCCACGAGTGGCGTTATAAATTTTTATACCGTGACTTTCCGCATATTCTTTTGCAGATTGAAATGCGGAAGTAACTAAATCTACATTCAAAATATAGAAACCTTGATTTTTATATTTCTCCATTATGCTTTCATCGTGATAATTAGCAGAAAAATGGTCTTGTTTAATGTTAGAAATAACCTCGCCAGAATTTTTTAACATAACTGAATATTCATGGTCAATTCCTAAAAGATATATCTTTTTAAATCCCATAAAAACCGCAAGTTGCAAACACGAATAAGTGGACGAACCACCTCCGAAAAACATATCCGGATATTCACCGAACATAGGTCGCTTGTATTCCGCCGGACGTTCATGAACGTTACCAATTAAAGAGAAATAATACGCATTTTCAAACCTAAGAGTTTTATTTCTATAAATTTCATTCCAACATAAATCAAACCGAAAAAATTTAAGACCTTTAATATTTTCTGATATAGTTAAAGCCTGTGTAGTCATAGATAGGTCATCAGTTATATAATAATCTGGCCGCCATATTGTTTCATCAAAAATCTTATAAATTTTATTCATAGCAAAAGTTTTTTCATTTACCAACATATCCAAGTCACTTGCTCGTAAAGAAGCTCCTCCACCTACAATAAAACAACGCTCGTTTTTATGTACATCTTTTAGTTCCATAAATTGACTAAAAATCCAACTTTTTAAAATCCTAAAAAAAGTAATTTCACGAAATAAATCATGCCGCCAGAAAAATCCATTATCCATTAACTGCCTGTCAATAGAAAAATCTGAATAATTAACTACAGTTATTAAAATAACTGAATTATCAGGGGTTACTGAATTTGGGTTTAAAACTGGCTTACCGTAAAAATCTTTACCCTGCTTATTTACATCATTATCAATAAAAGCGAATACGTAATCTTCAAGGTTAATATTTGCAAAACTACAATACCAATTGCGCAAATCTTCAAAACGTTTGCCACATCCAAAGAAATATATATTTGCCCCATTTTTTGCTTTTGGGCAAATTTTACCTAGTTCGCTACGAAAATCCATAAACTTCATTTTTAAACCTAACATAATATAGTAAAATGCTATACATCATCCTTGAATAAATGTTTATACATTTCAAATTCAGCATGCATATTATCAACGCCAGTTTCAAAACAAATATTTTTCCAAATCATTGGTCTATCATGATGATATTCTCCATTTTCCACTTTGCCGCTACTCAAAGCCATTCCAAAAATATCTTTTTTGTGCAAATTAGCTTTCAATATTCTTTTTAGATAATATATAGTTTTTGCTCCGCTACTTGGACCTCCAATGCAATAATTTCTATAAATACCACCCAAAGTATCATTTGTTCCTATAAATACAAGTTTATCCAAAGGAGCATGTACAAATGAATTTAGCAGTTGTGGATGGCAACGATAGTACGGATTTTGAGCCATTGCAAAAATTTCAATCCTTCTTTTCCAATCTGGCACTACAGACCATGTAGAAAAAATATGCACATCTGTTTTTTCCCCATAGTCAATAGAAAATTGTCCGCTTGTATTATAACGATTAAAACGAGCTACTATGTCGTAGGAATCTATTTTTGTTCCGCTTTTTTTACCAATTTCTTGCGGTCCATTGCCAACAACAGCTATGCTTTTTCCAGCTATGAGTTCTTTTAAAATGTTATTATCCATATTATTTTTAACAGCATTGAATACCTTTGCCATCAATTCTAGTTTTTTACTTTTCATAATTCCAGTTCTGTACGCAAACTCTGCTAGAGGAAGCCAACCGCATATTGAATCTTCATTTATTTTCTTTATATGTTTTTGTAAAATTGATAATGCTTGCTGTTCTTTATTTTGTTTTAAAAGAAGGATGGTATATGACAGGTGTACTACAATGTTATCAGAATTTAATTTATTGTAAAGATTATCCAAAGATTGACTATATTCTGTATTATTAGGAAATATACGTGCAATTTTCAGAAGAGGATAAAATGCAGACTCACCAAATGTAGGATTCTTTGAAGCTTTATGAATAATGCCAAATGCAGTTTTTGGAGAAACCCCGATGCCATTTGTTAAATGCAGTAATAATTTTTGTACAGATTCATTATCTTTTTGACGTAAACCCCAAAAAGCAAAAGAGGCTATTTTGTCTGCAATGTTATCATTTATATCAAAACCCGAATACATTTTTTTGAGCAATTTTGGCGCAAAATTTTGCAACAAAAGAATCGTTTTTATATATTCCACATCTCTATTTATTTTATCAATCTTATCAATCTCTGGCTTTGCCAAATCAATGGGTACCAAATGTGCTACCCCCATATTTGCAATCTGCTTTTTTATCTCGATGTGACTTGTTTGGTCAAAAACAATACATGCTGTTTTATCTTTATTTTCCGTTAATTCTTCTGGAGAAATTACAGGCAGTTCATCAATTCTAGTTCCGTGTTTGTCAGGAGAATTATCGCAAAAGCAATCTATATTTATAAAGCATTTTTCTTTTAAAAATTTGAACCCTGTTCTGCCTATTTGTCCGGTCCCGAAGATGCAAATTTTAAACCCAGAATTTTGCAATTCGTTAAGAGTTAACGCAATCTTTGTTTCATTTGCATTTAAGCAATCAAAATGGATATTGGTTGGCATATAACCTCATAATAGTCTGTTACTCAGAAACAATATAGAAAATAGTAACTCATAAATTATTTTTCAAAAACGATATCGGAGGTTCAAAGGAATAAAAATATTTCTCAATGTCAAGCAAACGTTTACTATCGCCTCCTTTCGATTCTACGTATTGTTTTATACCTTTAAACAATCTTCTCTCAGGTACAATGAATATATCAGCATTGTCTTTGACCGCATCGTATGATTCTTCAAGCGTAAGATCCGGCAGTTGTATTGATATACCCAATTGTTTTATACCTGCTACAAGGCGTTGATTTTTATGAATTTTTCCTAACAAAACTATTTTTTTCCCAACATCTAAACATTCTAATAATTCTTTAATTTCATTTCGATAAACATATTCCCTATATCCATTGTAATCGTTTAAATATTCATTCTTAAAAATTTCTCCCAAGCTATTATTTTTCTCAATATAATAGCTTGATGATTCTGAGTTGAAATATAATTCAATGAAATCTTTTATTTGAGATGGGGTATAGTATGGTGTATGAAAATAAAAAGATAATTCATTCTCTTTGAGTTTTGCAACAAATTTAACAATAGGATAAAATGCAGTTCTTAAAGGTATATTGTATTCGAAAGATAAATGCAAAGAATCTAAATTTAATAATTTTAGAATTTCTATTATTCCTTCAATATCTGAATCCGAATCATTAACTCCAGGCAAAATATTATATTTAAGTTCAAATGCATTATATTCTCTGTACTTTTTCAAATTAGTTAATACTTTCTCAAATAAGTCGTACCCTTTTATTAATTTGAAAGTTTCTTTGGTTCCACTATCCAAGCTAACATTAATAATAGAATTATTTTTTTTCATTGAATCCGCTATTTTAGGCTCAAATAAAAAAGCATTTGTAAGAAACTTTGCTTTATATTTTGAGGTTACGTCTAAAAGCAAATCTTTATGCGGCATAATAGTTATTTCGGCTGGTGCAAATATAAAATAGCAATCATCATCAATAAAATTATTTTTCTGTAAGTATTGTATCATTTCTATAATCATTTTAGGGTATTGTGAGTGTTTTGCATTTTTATAATTATATTCTGGATTTGTATGAACATTGCAATAAATGCATTTTGCTTGGCATATAGCTGGATAGGGACTTATATTAATGATTTTAATTTTGCAGCCAAACATATTATGAGGACGCAAACGAGAACAGCCAGCGCATCCTACAGGGATAACTCTATCAAAAATAGCTTTTCTTTTTTGTAAGAAATCGATTATTGTTGCTTCCGCATTATCTAGATAAGGAAAAACAGGTCTAGTTCTATGAAAACCACTAAAAGATGCACAGCAGAACCCTATTGAATCATCATAATAGCCAAAATGATCTAACATATCATCACAGCACAAAAAATGAGTAGAATATAAACATTCCCTAAGCCCCATTTCCAATAATTGCGTTTCTATACTTTTGTATGTGGGAAAATTAGGGGTAATAATTATTCTTAAATCGGATTTATTCTCGGTAAGCAATATCTCAGGTGCATGAATAGTATAGGCTTCTATATTTTTTATATTACGGTCATTATCTACAAAATATGCAACTTCAATGCCATTGTCATTTAAATATTTTAACGCAGGTTTAGCGTTGTTTCCAGCACCGAATAACACGATCTTGAAATTTTTTAAATGAACTATCTCATCTGCTAAGGACATAAACCATAACTCCTATATATCTATTGAAATATAGAAATATACGAAATTATGACATTTCTATTTTACCTCTAATCAAACCAGCTTTTTTGCATGTTTCAGCAATTTCCTTCTTATATTTTCTTGAGGATATTATTATGAAAAAAATCTTTCTTAGGTTTGTTTAAAATTTGCTCTGGATTTATGACTTTAAAATCCATTACCCTAAATTCCTGCAATTTAGAAAACATAATATCAGGAGTTAAATTTTTGGGCTTCGCGTAGAGGCTAATAGCATGTTATTTAAAAATTTTAAAATATTTTTGCAGATAAAATTAAATTTGATATTATTCGCGTAAAAGTATTCACCTCTATACCTTTCCCAAAGTTTTTGCATATATTCATTCTTTTTTATTTCTAAAATTATTTTACGATAATTAGTTAGAATCTCTACAGTTCCTCTTCTCTTTGTTGTAGCAATTAGGGCTTTATTAGAAAGTTTCGTATCTATTTCTTTATTTTTTAGTTTTAGCAGAATATAGATATCATAAAAATCACGCATTCTTGTATTCAAGACACTACGGGATAAAATCGTTTCCAATTTTTCAGCCAGTATGCTCTCTATGTTATAAGCTAATACAGAAATACTTCCTTTTTCAAAAAGCAAATTATATTTGAATTTTATTTCTTTGGGAGTAATTTTATCGCCTAAAGTAATGTCAACTTTCAATTTTGCCACTATTGGTAAAAATATAGCATCTATATGAATACGCATTCCAGAATAAATATCTATTTGCCTTATTTCTTCTATATTCGTTAGCTTAAATATTATCTTATCATCCATTTTTATTTTACAGATTTCAGAAAAAATATCTTTCATAGTTTGTATATCCACCTTTAATTTGCGAACAGTTACATCCATATCCATAGTAGTTCTTGCTTGGATACCAAGCAAGGCAGAAATGAGAAAACCTCCTTTTAAAATAAAATTAGTTTTAAAACGAGAGTTTGAAATTCTTGCAAGAAGACGTTCCTGCATATAGTTTTGCAAAACGGATTGTGCGGAAATATTATGTTCTTTTGCTACTTTTTTGGACAAATCTCTCAATTGCATTGCATTCTTCATATTAAAACCTCCAAATAACTACGGAGTATTTTTTCTATGCGAAATAATTCAGCATATTTATTTAGCAACGATAAATTTTTATCGGTTCTGAGTAAATATTGTTTTATGGCATCTGAGATAATTTGAATATCCAAGAAGTTTCTTTTCTTTATAATATCACAAATAGTTCGTTCTTTGTTGTAAGTTTTAACCGCTTCTCCTAAAGTGTTTTTTATTTTAATTGCTCCTATATTCCACAAATCTCGTTTCACATATATGCAATTAATATTTTTGTCTAATAAAGACTTGATGTTATAGCCCATTGGCAAAGTAACAGTATAATTGAGCGGTACTCTGTCAGTTAAATTATGCAAATACAAAGCTGTTGTATGAGAAAAGATTATGCTTGAATAAGAATGCTGCAAAAATGTCATTTCGTCTATGTTGCTATTCGGCAACGAATAAATTCCTCTTGCTTGTTTAGTCAATTTACCAGAATCCACCATTGGCTTCAAATTAATTCTTGGTATGCCAGCTTGTTCAAGCTGCTTTGTTCTAGCAAAGCCGCCATAACTAGCAATTATTTTCGCGATTCTTTCATTCAATCCTTGCATTTTTATCACCCATTTACAATCACACTATTAATATACAAAATGTTTGTGTGGTTGTAAAGCCTACCCCCACACGCTCAATTAAGCCTTTAATTCGGTTTCCAAAAATCTTTTCCCTCTTTAAGCCTTGCATCCTCGCAGATTTTTGCTATTTCTGCCGCATATTTTCTTGACGATATTATTATGAAAAAATCTTTTTTAGATTTATTTAAAATTTGCTCAGGATTTACAACTTTATACTCATAGTATTTTCTTATACTCTTATTTGAATCTAAAAAACCAGCGATCTTCCAGCCATAGCTTTCGCATTGTTTTTTTACCCTTATACCATCTTCACCCGTTCCCCATACGTAAAGTTTGCAGTTTAGTAAAACATCATTCTTTATATTAATAAAGGGATAAAAATCATTATTTATCAACTTTATCCATTTTGCCCAATTTTGCAAAAGCTTTACCAGTTCCATTTCGTTTTTATTTTCAAGAGCCGCTATAATAGACTTAGGCAAATTTAATTTTATAGGGAATTTGATTTTTGTGTAATACTTAATACCAATTTTTGCGACTTCTCTTACGTTTTTTTTTTCTGAATTTTTTGCTAATCGGTAAAATAGATCCAAAAAAAATAATGTATAAATATAAAAATAATATTCGTCTTTTTTTGCTGCATTTTTTAAACGATTTAAGATTAGGCGTATAGATTTTAACACCAAACGCATTTTTTTAGAACTATAAATGTCTGAACTAGAAGAGTTATATCTTCTAATGTAATGATAAAATACATTATTCAATAGATATATATTTTTCGCTACTATAACAGCATGAACCAAAAAACATACATCCTGATTAGTGATTATCCCTGCTGGAAATTTAACCCTATGTTTTTTTAACATTTGGTTTCTGTAAATAGCAGTTTGAAATTGATAAGTAAAATAGCCTTTATGTTTTAAAATTTTTTCGTTCATGCTCTCTATAAATTCTGTATTCGTACCGATCTCCATTTTTTTACGCCTCGCTTTTACAATATCGGCATTTTTACTCTGCGCGAGTATATATAATTTTTCATAAAAATTCAAATCAACATAATCATCTGGGTCGCAAAAGCCGATATATTCTCCTTTTGCAATTTTCATTCCGATATTTCTCGCTACGCTTACACCTTGATTTTTCTTAAAATCTATTATTTTTACCCCCCCATCTTTTTCTGCATATTCTTTAAGTATAGCCAATGAATTATCCAGCGAGCAATCGTTTATACAGATTATTTCGATGTCTTTCAAAGTTTGATTGACAAGGCTATCCAAACACCTACGCAAATATGGCTCTACGTTGTAAATAGGAACTATAACGGAGACTTTTGGCATATTTGTTCAATATAGTAAATAACCCTTCAATACCCACCTTTATCTTTGCCAACACGCTTAATTAAACTTTTGGATTTGTAATTTTTTAGTATATTTATCGTAAGAAAACGAATTATGAGGTAAAAAAAATACATGGTTTATTGGATAACAGGTTTAGCAGGTGCTGGGAAAACTTCTGTTGGCGAAGTTTTGGTAAGCATTTTACGGGAAAAAAATGACAATGTTATTTTTTTAGACGGAGATATTTTAAGAGAAGTTTTTGGGAATTCTTTTGGTTATTCAAACGAAGAGAGAAAAAAATTAGCCTTTATATACGCCAAATTATGCAAAATGCTTGCAGAACAAGGTCTAACTGTTGTATGTTGCACAATTGCCATGTTCGATGCGGTTAGAGAATGGAATTCTTCAAACATAAAAAATTACACTGAGATTTACTTGAAAGTTCCGTTTTCTGTTTTAAAAACGAGAAATAAAAAAGGGTTGTATTCCAAATTCGAAAAGGAACCCGAATTTGAATACCCCAAAAATCCTCACTTAACAATAGATGGCGATGGGATTTTTACCCCAAGTGAGATTGCTTTGCAAATAATCTCTTTCAATAGAAAAACCTTGGATGAACAAATTTATTGGGACAATTATTATAAAAATAATTTGGCAAATGATGCCCCTTCTCCATTTGCATCTGATATTTTATTAAAATTGGAAAAAGGAAAGCATTTAGCAGATTTGGGCTGTGGCAACGGAAGAGATAGCTTGTTTTTTGCTAAGAACGGTTTAAATGTAACGGCTATAGACAGAAGCGAGCAGGCGGTATATATACTGAGAAAAAAATATCTTTCGCTTAAATTTATATGTGGAAGTTTTATAGATAACGAAGAATTTTACTCAGAACATTATGATTATTTTTACTCTAGATTTACAATACATTCAATCTATGCAGAAGAGCAGCAAAAATTATTGCAAAATGTTTTTAATTCTTTAAAAGCTGATGGGTTGTTTTTTATAGAGGTCAGAAGCGTTAAAGATGTTATCTTTGGCAAGGGGACTTTTGTGGAAAAGAATGCTTATATATATAATGGGCATTTTCGCAGATTTATAGTACTTGAGGAATTATTGAGGGCTTTAGAAAATATTGGATTTAAAATTGAAAACTCATGGGAACAAGCCGGTTTTGCTAAATTTGAAAACGAAGACCCGGTTGTTATTAGGGTTATAGCGAGGAAAGCATAATGACAATTACTGAAGAATTAGAGAACATAATTTTAAAATACAAGTTGGATAATGCGTATCCGAGATTCAAGAATTACATAAAATGCAAAAAGATAGTAAAAAAAATATTTTCTGAATATACAGAAAAGGATAAAATTTTATTACTTTCCAGCGAATCTGATAGCTTGTCTTTTGCTTTGCAAGAATTTGAAATTGTCTGTCATTTGGAAAAACGGGTTGTGGATGTTTTGAATTTTAAAGAATTATTATATGGAATAGATTTCAGTCCTTATTCAGATGTGATAGTAGTTTCTCAGGAGTTTTACAAAGAAATCTCTTATGAATTATTTCTAAGAAAAATAAAACACAAATGTTTATATGATCATTTTGTGAAAGATGGCTTATTTGTGGATCATAATTACTATAATATTTTTGGAGGGAAGTTCTTGCCTCCTCGAGTCAAGAATATGAATGGAGATCGTCTTGATATTTTTTCCTCTTTTAATCCATGCCACGAATTATTTTGCAATTATAAAAAATATTTAAATTCAAATGAATATAAATCGAAACAATTATATTTACAGAGAATAATATTTTTAAGTATATATATGAGAGATTTTATTGCAGCGGATAAATTTATAAACATCTATAATAACAATAAATACGAAAATTTTAAACTATATATAAACGCATTAAAATCTATTGAGAAATTGTTAGATAAAATAAAATTAAAATTATCTGCTAGAAAAGATGATTATTTTGTATTCTTAGATGATGCTTTAGAATACGGAAATAAAAAACACACTCCATTTTTAAATAACATAAGCAAAAATTCTCTGCATTTTGAAAATTCCTATACTTCAACTCCTTTTACAAATCCATCATTAAAAAACTTAATGTTTTCTAAACTTATCATTGACGATAGGTCTTTTGAAATATCATTTAAAAATTCTCCCCTAGAAAAATTATGCCAAGAAAATTCAATGCAATTTAAGTATTACGGAATATACGATATTGATGTAAATTCTTATCGTATGGTTCGTCAACATACGCCAGCTTCTAATATATATTGGCTTGCTATACAGAATTTACTTCAAACCAAGCAGAAGAAATTTATTTTTATGCATGTTTTAATTGAAACTCATTTTCCCTATAATGCTAACAACTTGTATAATTTGAAACATCTAACCCGTACGTATGAAACTATTTACCCGGAATTTCAATCACAAGTGAAACTTTCTATCAATTACGCTGATAAACAATTACAATATTACAACCAAATTTTTCCACAAAATTCAACCAAAATCTATATGAGTGACCATGGCGTGGGTACTCCTGATGTTGCAACTCATACAAGATTATCTATAAAAGCTCCTTGGATTGCTCCCAAAAAATATGCACAATTTTTCTGTTATTTAAATTTTTATAAACTTTGCAAAATGCTTTTTCATAAGAACTTGGAAAATCTAGATTCCTTGTTCGTAGATTTTGTAAAAATTCAAGATTTACCTTTTTACGATGATGCTAGGATAAAATGGGCTTTACCTAGAATTTCTTCAGATATTTTTGGATACAGAGGAGTTATTTCAAAACAAGGAATATATATAAGATATGGAGATGGATACGAATACTACAGAAATTTTAAGATAAATGACGAACGTATTTCTGCAAAACGGTTAGAGTATTTGCGTTCCATTTCTGGAAATAATTATTTAGATTGCAAAATAGAGAAAAAACTAATAAAAGCAAATTTTTCTTTTGAGCTTTTGAAAATTTATAATCAAAAAAAAGCTACTTATGAAAAGAAAAAAACACACATTTTTCTTAATTTACTAAAAAACATTCCGAAAGAAAAAATTATAGCTATTCGTAGCGGCGGGAATGCTGGATTCCATCTATTATTAAAACTAGGAGTAAAACAGCAACAAAAGATTTCGTGGATAATAGATAAGAATCCTAAATGTCCGGCTGCCTATTTTGGCATTCCAGTTGCATCGCCTGAAAAAGCAAGAAAGCGTAAAATAGATGTTATAATTATCCCGCAAAAGCGAGAAGATATTAGTCAAGAAGTTCAAAAAGAACTTTTAGCTTTTTCAAAAAAAGGTCTTGTTGTTGATATATATGAGCATTTGACAAAAGAAGGAATTACGTGTACAGGAAATTTTTGGGAAAGAGAATTTATGTATAATGAATTTTTGGAAGGATATAACAAAATAAAAGATTTATACGAAAAGAAAAAAAGCCACATTTTCCTTAATTTGCTAAAAAACATCCCAAAAGAAAAAATTATAGCTATTCGTAGCGGCGGAAATGCTGGATTCAATCTTTTATTAAGGTTAGGGATAAAGCAGAAACAAAGGATTTCGTGGATAATAGATAAGAATCCTAATTGTCGGGCTACCGATTTTGGTATTCCGATTGTATCGCCTGAAAAAGCGAGAAAGCATAAAATAGATGTTATAATTATCCCGCAAAAGCGAGAAGATATTAGTCAAGAAGTTCAAAAAGAGCTTTTAACTTTTTCAAAAGAATGTCTCGTTGTTGATATATATGAGCATTTGACAAAAGAAGGAATTATGTGTATAGGGAATTTTTGGGAAAAAGATTTTATATTGAAAAATATTGAATCATATTAATAATATAATCTACGGCTTCCAAAAATCTTTCCCTATTTTCAAACCTGCAGTTTTGCAAATTTTCGTGATTTCTGTTGAATATCTTCTTGAAGATATTATTATGAAAAAATCTTTCTTAGTTTTTTTTAAAATTTGCTCTGGACTTACAACCTTATACTCATAATATTTTCTTATGTTTTTATTTGAATCCAAAAAACTTGTAATTTTCCAACCATAACTTTCACATTGTTTTTTTACCCTTATACCATCTTCGCCTGTTCCCCATACATAGAGTTTGCGATTTTGCAAAGTGTCTTCTTTTACGTTAATAAATGGATAAAGGTCATCAGTTACCAATTTTCCTCCTTTTGTCCAATTTTGCAAAAGCTTTACCAATTCCGTCTCGTTTCTATCTTTAATGGCTGCAACAATAGATTTATCTAAATCCAAATTTTTTGGGAATTTATATTTTTGGTAATATGTAATGGCAGTTCTTGCAATTTTTTTTGCAACTGGTTTTTCAGAGTTTTTTGTTGATAAACAGTATAACAATTCATTGATAAACTGTATATATACATCAATATATACATCAATATAATTCTTATCTTTTTTTGCTGCTTTATCCAAACGATCTAGAGCTATAGAACGACATTTTATTAGAGAGTACATTTTTTTGCAAGAATGATGAACACTTGCAGTTGAAGAATTATCCCTTCCGACATAGTTATAAAATGTATTATTCAACACGTATATATTTTTTGCCACTATACCAGCATAGCTCGAAAAACATACATCTTGACCAAGGATTTTACCTACTGGAAATTTGACTCTATATTTTTTTAGCATTTTATTTCTAAAAATAGCTGTATAAAACTGATACGAAAAATAACCCTTATGTTTTAGAATCAGCTCATTAAAATTAGTTATTAATTCCATATTTTGTCTTATCCCTGTCACTTTCCAAACGCCTTTTGCAATATCTGCATTTTTCTCGTTTGCCAATTCATACAATTTTTCGTAAAAATCCAAATCAACATAGTCATCTGGGTCACAAAAGCCAATATATTCTCCTTTTGCAATTTTCATTCCGCTGTTTCTCGCTACGCTTACTCCATAATTTTTCTCAAAATTTATTATTTTCACTCTTTCATCTTTCTTTGCATATTCTTTAAGTATAGCCAAAGATTTATCCAGTGAGCAATCATTTACGCAAATGATTTCAATATCTTTAAGAGTTTGGTTAACTAGGCTATCCAAACATCGGCGTAGACAGGACTCAACATTGTAAATAGGAACTATAACAGAAATTTTAATCATTTTGGCCTCAATAGTTTATAATCTATCTTCAAAATATTTCGTTAACAATTTCATTATATTTGCTGAAAATTTGTGTTTGCGATAAAATTCCTTTTCTCTTTCGGAGAGAGAGAGAAGTATTTGTTGAAGAAACAATGGTTTTACAGCGTCAGGGGTTCTTTTATCATATATATAAAAACAATTTCTTAGACGACACTCAATATACTCCATCCCATAATCATTGAAATAGTCTGATTTATCTAAAAAATCTATAATTAATCTACTCACGTACAAAAAATCAAATTGATGCTTGGATATATCAATATTTGTACTAATTAATTTACCAATAATTGAATTATCTGATACTCGGTAATGATATAAAACATTTTCAACTATAGCTACTTTATTTGCTAAAATAAAACCTTTCCAAGAGGGTAAAATGGCTTCATAAGCTATATATTCCGGGCATAGCAATTCATTTGTCTTCAAAAAATCAGAACGCCAAAGTTTATAGCACATATCGGCAAAATGTATTACAGACATTTTTTCCTCAACAGTTATTTTTGTTTTGCAATTTGGAAAAGATTGATATTGTTTAAGAAAAATAGTTGTTCCACTATTCAGCTTCATCTCTGCATTCCAAAAAAAGATTGTAATATCTGCGTCATTGTGCTCTGCCACAGTAACGGTTTTCCTGCAAGTATCAAGAGCAATATAATCATCAGAATCTACAAAAAGAGTATATTTACCTTTGATATATGGATATGCGATATTTCTTGCAGAACTCAACCCTCCATTCTTTTTATTTATAATCTCAATTCTAGTGTCTTTATTTGCGTATTGTTGCAATATTTGCAATGAATTATCTGTTGAGCCATCATTGACGCATATAATTTGCAAGTTTTCATAAGTTTGATTTATTATTGAATCTAAACATTGCGATAGATACAATTCAACATTATATACTGGAATAATTATAGATACCAAAAGTTCGTTAGATAATTCAGATTCAATAGAATTCCCCTTAAATTTATCTTTGTCATAAATAAGTTCCGATAAAAATTCAAAACCATTCTGTTCTTTTCCGTAAGTCAATCCCTTACTCTCTAGAAAATTCCCAACATTTAGCAATTCATGATATTCAGCCGATGCTATATATATATATATATCTTCATATATAACATCGGAGGGAGATATAACAGGTAATCCTAAGCGAGTTCCTATTTTATCAGCTTTTGGGTCTATAAAAGCCTTTACTTGCAAATTTTGCTGTTCTAAATTTAGCCCAGTTAAAATTGCCCGCTTATCTGTTCCCCAAATGTAAATATTATGCGAATTCATTTTTTTGCCCTTATTAAACCTCGCCTAATATAAGGTTCTTTCAATTCTTTACCATAACTATACAAAAATAACATATATCCTTTTGAATATTCTGTTGAAAAATCATATTTTTCAAGCATTTCTTTCAAAGCTATTTCGTCATTTTCTTTGTGATACGTGCATATAAGAAGTTTTATATCATTTTGATTTTGCAATATGTTTTTTGCTCCCTGCAAAAATTCTCGTTCTGTGCCTTCAATATCAGCTTTTACGAAATTTATTTTATGTCCATTAAAGAAATTATCAAATGTAACTTCATTTTTTTCCGTCACATTCGATATAAATTTATTTATTATTTCAACTTTTTCATTATACGGTTCAAATGTTTTCTGTAAAGCTTCTATCCATTTTCCTTCACATTCAAACAGATATATCTTTGAGGCTTTCTCAGCGTTTTCCAATGCCCATATACCTTCTGCGGCACCAATATCTGCTATAACATCACCTTCTTTAACCATATAATTCTCTACTTCATATCTGTGAGGAGAATCCACATCTTGTTCTATACATAAACCTTTATAATAATTTGCACATTCGTTTTCGCTCCAAACACTTGGCATATACAATTTTTTGCTTTTGTGTAAAATATAATGCATTTTACAGTCATTATCATAAAGTACTTTTGGCAATTCATATTTGTGAATAAATTCATAAGGAAATATGGAAAATAAATTTTTATGAAAAAAATCTATAATCTCTTTTATTTCTTCAGGTTGGCTTTGCTTGTCTAATTGCAAAAAATAATTTCTTATTCTTACCCACGAAATTAATTCTGAATATTCATAATCCTCGTTCTCTTTGAGGCGATTTTTTTGCAAAAATTCAGTTATTTTGCAAGCAGCATTTTGATTTTCAACGGAAACTATTATATATGGTTTAATAGTAGCATTATTTATTAATGCTTGCTCTGGTGTCAACACTGGCAACCCAAGCCTTGTTTTTATTTCATTCGCATTGATATCTATAAAAGCTTTAATTTTTGCGCCTTCTTGCTCGCAATCAAAAGCTGTGAGAACGCCGTAATGCCCTGCCCCCCATATATATATTTCTTTTTGGCAGCTTTCACCACCAGCCTCATTAAACGCTATTTTATTGTCTAAAGACATATTTGAGACAAATATAGTAAACTTTACTCCACCATTTGTTTAATGTGGTCTCCAAAAATCTTGTCCCTCTTTAAGTCCTGCTTGTTTGCAGGTTTTCGCAATTTCAGCACTGTATCTTCTGCTGCTGATGATAATAAAATAGTTTTTATTTTTTCGGTTTAAAATTTTAATAGGAGAAATTGCTCCTTTTTTTTTACTTGAATCTAAAAAACCTGCTATATTCCAAGCATTTCTTTTGCATTGCCCTATCACACTTTCGGAATCTTTCCCTTTTCCCCATATATAGATATGTTTTTTTTGAGTGGTTAATTTAATTTTTGGATAACTAAGATCTGGAATTTGTGCCAATAACTTGAATAATCCAGCTTTATCTTCGGTATTTAAATAATCTAAAAGAACTTGCTCATATTTTTCAACCAAAAGACTTTTGTATTTACACTTCTTGTACATTTCAATTGCTTTTTCACAAACGAATTCTTTATTTTTTTTTGAACGAGTTTTATGAAATGTTCTTAAGAAAAAATTAAAATTAAAGAAAAATAGCATCATATATTTTTTTTTATCAATTTTACTGTTGTTAAAATAAGAATATAGAAATAAATTCATTAAGAAAAGTGAATGTATTTTTTTATAATTTAATGTATCTGAATTTCCGCTGTTTACTCTTTTAATATAATGATAAAAAGAATTATCAACAATTTCTATTTTATTTGCATTTATAACTGCTCTAAGCAGAAAAGCTGTATCTCCTCCTAAAATTAAATTTTGCGGCAAATTAATATTGTTTTTTTGTAAAAAATTTCTATTATAAATTGCACTCCACCAGTTTGCGATAAAATAGAATCTATTCTTTTTTATTTTATAGTGTAAAACATCAATGTTTTCTACACCTCTTTGCTTTGTTATCACGTTTCCTTTTACAATATCTATTCTCCCATTTTTTGTTTGTTCATACAGTTTTTCATAAAAATCCAAATCAACATAATCATCTTGGTCAATAAAAGCTATATAATTACCTTTGGCAATTTCTAATCCTTTGTTACGAGCAACACTTTCTCCACGGTTTTTCTTTAAATTTTTAATTATAATTCTCTTATCTTTTTTTGCATATTCCTGCAAAATGGAAAGAGAGTTATCTTTGCTAAAGTCATTTACGCAAATAATTTGTATTTCTTTCAAAGTTTGACAAACTAAACTTCGCAAGCACCTATTTAGCCATTTTTCGCCGTTATAAACAGGAACTATAACAGAAACTTTAATATTAGTCTTTTGAATCATATAACTTTCCCAACCCTATTTATATGTTCCAGCAACTTTTCGTTTTTTATTTGGCTATACAAAGATAAGTCTATTTTCCACGGTAAATTTAAATCATCTAGGCTAACGCTGATTTTTACCAAATCGTCAAAAGTTAAATTTCCTTTTATAACTAAGTCTATATCAGAGCCTTCTTTGTAATTGCCTTTGGCACGAGAACCGTATAAAATAACTTGCTCAATTCCCTGTACAGAAAATAAAACGAATTTTATTTTATCCAAAGCGTTTTGCGAAATACCAAACATTTGCTCATCCATGCGGCAAGTAACAGCTCATTTTTTCTAATAGTTCTTTCAGTTTCAAAAAATATTTTGATATGACAAGGGAAATTATTTCCTTCGCTATGCTTTCTTCATAAGTATGCGAAGAACGATTTCTGCTGTCAATCATTCCCATCCACAGTTCTCCATCACTGATTAAACCTTCCTGAAATGCTAATTTTAAAGTGTCTTTTGAGCCGTGAAAATCTTTGAACCCTTTGGATTCCAGATAATCTTTCAATAATTTCCATGAAAGTTCAAAGGTAAATTCAAATCCCTGAATCAAGCCTTGTTCCTCAATTTCGTTTAATTTCCTTTGCTGTGCTGCAAAAACAGACCTTTCCAGCACAGCAAGTGCTTTTTTGTAGCTGTCAAACCTCTGAAGCCATCTAATGTCGTCTGTTTCTTGCATTATTGAAATATAGTAAAATGCTTTTAACTAGGCTTCCAAAAATCTTTTCCCTCTTTAAGCCCTGCATTTTCGCAGATTTTTGCTATCTCTTTATCATATTTTCTTGAGGATATTATTATGAAAAAATCTTTCTTAGGTTTATTTAAAATTTGCTCTGGACTTGCAACCTTATATTCATAGTATTTTTTTATGTTTTTATTTGAATCTAAAAAACTGGTGATTTCCCAGCCGTAGCTTTCGCATTGTTTTTTTACCCTTATGCCGTCTTCTCCTGTACCCCATACATAGAGTTTGCGTTTTTGTAAAATATTTTTATTTATGTCAATAAAGGGATAAAAATCCCATTTTACAAAATTTTGCAGAAGCCGAACTAATTCCGCTTCGTTTTTATTTTCAAGAGCTGTTATAATAGGTTTTGGTAAATCCAGATTTTTGGGAAACTTATGTTTTTGGTAGTATATAATAGCGGTTTTTGCAATCTTTTTCACAACTCGTTTTTCTGAGTTTTTTGTCAAAAAATCATATAAAAAGTTCTGAACATACCATATATATGCTTGTATATACACATCAATATAATTTTTATCTTTTTTTGCTGCTTTATCCAAACGATTTAGAACCATAGAAAGGCATTTTATTCCAGAGTATACTTTTTTGTAGGAATAAGTACCTTCAGTTAAAGAGTTCTCTCTTCTAATGTAGTTATAAAAGGTATTATTCAACACATATATATTTTTTGCCACTATACTAGCATGATTCCCAAAACACTGATCTTCGCCAGGGTTTTCGCCAACTGGGAATTTAATCTTATGTTTTTTTAGCATTTTATTTCTATAAATAGCAGTTGTAAATTGAGGAATAAAATAACCTTTGTGTTTTTGGATCAGTTTATTTAGATTAATTATTTCTGCGTTTGATCCAATTTTTGTTTTTTTCAAAACAGCTTTTGCAATATCGGTATTTTTCTTTTTTGCCAATCCATACAGTTTCTCATAAAAATCCAAATCAACATAATCATCCGGGTCACAAAAGCCAATATATTCTCCTTTTGCAACTTTCATCCCGCTGTTTCTTGCTACGCTTACACCTTGATTTTTTTTAAAGTTTATTATTTTTATTCTCTCATCTTTTTTTGCATATTCTTTAAGTATAACCAAAGAATTGTCGGGCGAACAATCGTTTATGCAAATGATTTCAATATCTTTAAGGGTTTGATTGACAAGGTTATCCAAACATCTACGTAAATATGGCTCTACGTTGTAAACAGGAACTATAACCGAAACTTTAGGTAGATGGCAAGTCATATTTTATTATACATTCCGCCATTTTAAAATCTTCTTCATAATCAATATCCAATCCTTCAATTTTATCTACAACTTGAATATATGGTTTGCTGCCTATTCTCTGCTTTTCTTGTACCCAAATCTCTTTTTTAAACATATAAAATCCGCTTGTCTCTACAAACACTGGAGAAATATCTTGGGTTCTTGGGATATGCTTTAAATCATAGTTTATAGGGCTGCTTTCAAACCAAGCAAATGTTTGTATTTTTTCCGCGCTGAATGCGGAGTCATAGCCATTTGTTAAAATTTGCTTTAGTGCATTAGAAAATGTAATATTTTTTAAAAAAGGCGATGTAGTATGCGTTAAGATATAAATGTCTGCATCTACTTCATTGACAAAAGCACTGTAAATTTCTTCGCCAAGGGTTTCGTCTCCGTCTAGAGTTTCGCTTCGCTTTAAAAATTTAACTTTGCTTGGCAGGTGTTCTATTATTGAGGTTTGCGAGCAATAAGCGTAAATTTCATTTATTTCTGGCACTTTGCAAAGTGTTTCAAAAACATAAGCCATTAACGGTTTGTTGCCTAGGTATTTTAAATTTTTGCCAACAATGCGTTTGCTGTTCAATCTAATAGGAACAAAAGCGACTGTTTTCATATATTATTTTTGCAAAACTCCTATAAAATTTCCATTATCATCCGTAACAATCAACACTACAATACCATGCTTCTTAAATAAAATTTCAGCATCCGCGAGAGAAGCGTTTTCTTTTATTGAAATTGGGTTATTGTTCATCACTTGTTCCATTTTTAGATAGAGAAAATTTGCCTCATTGCTCAGAATGGTTCTTTGTATATCTCCACCTGTGACTATCCCCAAAAACTGCCCATTCTCCATAATTATAATCAACCCTAAACGTCTATTCACCATTGTTGGCAAAATTTGCGATATATTATCGTTTGGCTTGGCAATAGGCAAATTAGCTGTTTCCATAACTTGCTTGACAATAACTTCTTCGGATTTCATTGTTTTACCTCATTACTCTGTAAAAGTGAAACTATAACCGATTCTAAATTTTTTAGATGCAACGAATTTGCGCCATCGCTCAATGCCAATCTAGGGTTAGGATGAACTTCAAAAAAATAGCCATTTGCACCGAATGCTTTGGCTGCAAGTGCCATTGCAGGGATAAATTCTCTGTCTCCCGCTGATTTATTCCCATCTCCTCCAGGTCTTTGAACCGAATGGGTACAATCCATAATCACATGGTCAGTCCACTTTTTCATATCAGCAATATTTCTAAAATCCACAATAAGGTTATTGTAACCGAACATATTTCCGCGTTCTGTTAAATATATTTCTTTTGCTCCTGCTTCTCGTGCTTTTTCCACAGGATATTTCATATCATTTCCAGATAAAAATTGTGCTTTTTTTATATTCAATATTTTCCCAGTTTTTGCGGCAGAAACAATTAAATCCGTTTGTCTGCACAAAAACGCGGGTATTTGAATCACGTCTATTACTTTACCAATAATAGGTGCTTGATAGCTTTCGTGAATATCTGTGCAAAGCCGTAAGCCATATTTGCTTTTGATATTGCTTAAAATATCAATTCCTGCTTCTAACCCAACTCCTCTATAAGAAGAACTGGATGTTCTATTAGCCTTGTCAAAAGAGGCTTTGAAAATTATATCTATATCGTACAATTTATTTAAACGACATATTTCCGAGGCGATTTCTGCCATAACATCATCGTTTTCTATTACGCACGGTCCGGCTATAAAAATTGGCTTATAAATCATCAAAATTCATCCTCTCAAAAACTTCCAATTCTCCTCCTCTTGTAGCATTGCGTATTTTTATGTTGTGCTGCTCGCAGTATTCGCGAGCGGTTTGATATGCAGCATTAATAACATCAATTTGGCTTGAATAAATATCTGTAGCTTTATATTCTTTTACAAAATGAGTTTTGGCAGAACTTCCATATACAAGTTCTCCATTAAGTTTAACGCCACGGGTAAAAGTATTATCTATTCCAAGCAGATATATCTCGCTGAATCCCATATACGCGGCACGTTGCAAGCAAGAGTATGTCACTGTTCTTCCGCATTGCATTAGGTACATTTCTTCACTAAAAGAAGGTTTGTCATTTGGTGTCCACACACTACGAAAATCATAACAGTCAAAATAAAAATTTGTAAGATTAAATTCATCAAGTTGGAGTATGGCATCTAAGGAGTAAAATGCTGGGCATTTTATATTTATTTTTATTTCATTATAAATCTGTTTAAACATCACATCTTCTTCGCAAACATAATAAGATGGTCTCCATTCGGTTTTATCAAACATAAGATAAATTTTATTTGTAGCAAATGTAATCTCATTTTTTAACTTATCCAAATCACTTGCCAGCAAGCTCGGTCCATTGCCTATGATAAAACAACGCTTGCCTTTATGTTTATCTTTAAACTGCAATAAGCGTTTATATTCATAACGCATCAACATAGCAAAAGCCCAGTCCATACGAAATACAGAATTGAAATCATACATACCAAAATTCAATAGTTTAGACGCTATTTCAATATTAATTTTCTTAGATATCACAGAAATCAAAATAACGCTATTAGCTGTATCAATATCCGATATTGCGCAAACTCGCTTGCCATGAAATACCGTTCCATGTTTATTCACGTCGCTGTCAATAAATCCATCTATGCAATCATCAATATTGACATTAACGAGATATTTAAATTGCTTGCAAATATATTCCCAATTTGCGCCGCACCCCCAAACATACACCTTTGCCCCCTGAGCAATTCTAGGGGTAATCTTTCCAAGTTCCGTGCGAAAATCAAAACTCATAAAACTCCATTTTAAATCTAGTGTAAATATAGAAATCAAAACCCCGCCAAATCGGGATGGGGTAGGCCTCTTGCAGTGTCTGGCATGTTGGTAAGAGTTTCCATATCTTCTTGGCTAATTTCAAAACCAAAAACATCTAAATTTTCTTTTATTCTGTTAGGGGTTGTAGATTTTGGCAAGGGAATAACATCCATCTGCAAACACCAGCGAATACACAATTGCGAAACGGAAACTTGATATTTTTTTGCCAAATTTTTAATCAACGGTATTGAGAGTAAATCCCCACCTGTGCCTCCCAAGGGGCTATACGCTTCAACTAATATTCCGCGCTCCTTGCAATACGCAAGGGTTTCTTTTTGAGCATGTCCGGGGTGCAAGCGAATTTGATTTATCATAGGTTGAATGGTTGCTGTTTTTAGCAAAGCGTTTAAATGATGCGGCATAAAATTGCTAACGCCAATTGCTCTTATCTTTTTTGCCGCATAAAGTTCTTCCATAGCCTTCCAAGATTCAGCGTTATGCTTTTCATAGCCTTCTGCGCGGAATCTTAATGGATTGGGCCAATGAATTAAGTATATATCCAAATAATCTAATTTCATCCATTTTAAAGTTTGCTCAAAAGCTTTTAATGTTGAATCATAACCGTGGTCGTCGTTCCAAAGTTTGCTTGTTATGAGTAAATCCTTGCGGTCTATGCCGCATTCTCTTACGGCTATTCCAACGGCTTCTTCGTTTTTATATTGCGAAGCTGAGTCAATTAAACGGTAGCCAAGTGATATTGCGGTTTTCATCGCTTCTGCTGCTTGTTTGC
>Ga0268262_10001318_pt1 | contig 31017 bp, 27 predicted proteins | sample TergutNc150P3_FD_190354 | JGI IMG/M metagenome (GOLD analysis project Ga0268262, IMG submission 190354) | Nasutitermes corniger P3 segment gut microbial community from laboratory colony in Florida, USA - Nc150 P3 (SPAdes) (version 2) | ecosystem: Host-associated > Arthropoda: Insects >... | reverse complement strand
AAAAGCTAAACAACCTGAGCCGGATGTATGTTTTTCTCTGTATCTTGGACAAGAAAATCCGCAAAGTGAAGAAGATATTAGCCGTAGATTTAACGCCCTCAAGCGTGGAGTTTTTGTTGAAAAGTAGAGCATGTTAATGCATATATCTTGGGATTAAGAGAACCATACAAAGGTAATCTTAATCCCATAAAAAATACATTCAAAAACCTTAAGTTTTCTCATTCACAGCCATTATTAATTATATCAAGTTAAACAGGAGGAAACTATGAAAGGAAAAAACAAAGGTTCAAATATGACCCAGCATCAGTTTGAGAGAGACGAACAAGCGCGGATAAAAATTGAGGAATATTTCCTGTCAGGGCAAATAAACTCTGATGTGGGTATATTTACCTTGCGTTTGCTTGGATTTTCAGCCGCAAAAGCCAAACAAATTGTAAGGCAGTGGATATCTGAAAATTCCAATGCTGAGCAAATGTAGATTGATAGGAGATGTAATATGAGTATGCCTTCCGAGAGAGATTCTTTATGGAGCGTAGCACTTGAGTGTGCTATAAGGCGGCTAAAGAAGATATGTTCCAATAGGTTTTGTAGTGCTGAGTGCAGCGGCTGTAAGTTTTATTTGTATGAGTATGTTGAAGCTGCGCCAGCCAAAGTAAACTTGTTAATGCTTCAAGCAGAAACAGAAATGGACTCTCTTATTAGGGCTAATCGGCGAGGTGTAGTTACGCTCGTAGCCTTTATTACATTGCCCTTTATAATAGGCGCTATTATATACTGGGTAGCCAATAGCGAATGGTTTAATAGACCGCCAGCCCCAACTAAAGGAGCAATTGAAGCAAGATATTCGGACGATGAGAATGCAGTGTGGAGTACTTTACAAAAGGTAGCCATAGGCATGACGAAAAAGACAGATGTTAATAAGGACGGTAAAGTTAACTGTATAGATGCAGCACTTTTATTCTACAAGTATTATCCGTACAAGGATAAGGTTACTATAGAGTATAACTATAATCCGTCAAAAGATTTTAACCATATGTTTAATGCAGTTCTTATAGGGGGGAATTGGATAGCAGTTGAGCCACAGGCAAAGTTTTGTGGTTACAATGTTTATAGAATGAAGCCTATATGGGGCAACCAGTATGAATGGACATTGAATAGAGACGTTACTAAAGAATGGCTAAAGTATGTACGGTAAAATACATTAAGGTATGTTTAAAAATAAACAAAGGAGTTATAAAAATGAAAATGAATTTGTTATCAATCCCAACATGGCAAAGAGGCTGTATTGAGGAAATGGTTATTCTTAATGAAACAAATGAAGTATATAAATACTCATTTTCCAACAGCCTTGATAATATAAGAACGGCAATTTATGCGATAACTGGTCATAATATCAATTTAGAAAAAGCGGTATGGAAACAAAATCGCGGACTATCAATAAGCGTTAAGCATTTGATGAATTTTCATAATGTAAATTATTCCATGACAACAGACATAAGAGACGACGTAAAATTTGTAGCGGTAAATATGCGCGTTGGCAATAAATGGTTTATTACAGGTTATGACGAAGATAATGGTAAGTTTTATAATTGGCACTTATCTGACTCAAGAAATTTACGCAAAATAATTAACGGATTAATGTCTCTGATAGATAAATTATGTGATGATAACACATAAATACAGGAGGAGAAATAGCTCAAAGAGTTAAGCTATAAATGCTCCCTCATCGCTTTTCCCCAATCGCAAATTTCATTTCCGTCCCATGAAAAATATTTTCCCGTTAGGGTATGAACGGGACGGATTGTCTTTACCCGTTTTTCAACGCTTAAATTTTCATCGCATAAATATTCATCGGCAAGGGCGTTTCTTATTTTGCAAAAAAATACTTCGCTGTTCTTAAATACTATGGATTGATCGACTTCTAATTCAAAAACGAAGGGGCTTTTTGTAAAAATTGGAACGTCAAGAATTCGCCCTTTTTCCGTTTCAATTTCAATATTCATTTTGTCATTGTCATAGCCGGGTTTGTTGCCAAAATAATCCGCGATGGGCAGTATTTCTTCCGTAACAAGGTTAGCGGAAAAAACTTTATTTTTTTGTATAAGGTCTTTTGTCAATTTATTTTCTCCGATACAGGCCATTACGCCCACATCGTTGTCCCAATAATAACTTAACCAGCCAAATAACCCGAAATTCGGGGTATTGTCTTCTTTATATGTGCCATACAGAAAAAGCGATTGCGGGCAAAATTTATTTGATATTGAGACGGATTTTTTCATTTTTAGTCACTCCTTTTTATCAAACTTTATTTTAAAAAACGCAGTTGTGCAACTGACAAAAATGTGTTATATTAAAATTAGGAGGCCGATTATGATTAAATTATCAGATAAAAGCCGCAGGGTTTTAAGGAGAATTTATCAGGGATTGGGAGCGGCAACCATTTCTATTTTGTTTCAGGCCTGTTATGGGATGCCTTTAGATGATGATGTTAACATTGGAGGGATAGTCAACTCCAATACGAATGTTCCTATTCCGGGGATAAAAGTTTCGATTAAAAATTTATCGCCTGCTCAATTTACAAATGAAGACGGTGTTTTTAATATCATTGCGCCAAGGAAGGAATCATATAAAATAAAATTTGAGGACATTGACGGACCATTAAACGGTTCGTATAGGACGCTGGAAAGGAAGATAAATTTGAGTGAAATCAACACGAGTCTGCAAATTCATTTAGATGAGGAATAGGTTTACCCGGTTTATTTCCCGGAGTTTTATAAAAAATGAAACCGCCCTGCATGAATTAACGTATCTGTTTTGGGAGTGTACCCGGCGTTGCAGTTTAAAGTGCCTCCATTGCGGTTCCGACTGCGTCGCAGGTTCCAAATTTCCGGATATGCCTTTTGATGATTTTCTAAATGCCATCCTGCCATTGAAAGATATGTACAAGCCGGACACCGTAACGGTGGCGATAACAGGCGGTGAGCCAATCCTGCGAAAAGATTTGCCGGAGTGCGGCAGAAGATTAAGGGAGAACGGATTCCGCTGGGGGATAGTGACTAACGGGTACGATTATACCCCCGATATTCACAACAGGCTGCTTGGCGCGGGTATGGGTTCTCTGACATTGAGCCTTGACGGGCTTGAACAGACCCACAACTGGCTGCGTGGCAGCGATAAAAGTTTTTCAAGGGCGGTAAAGGCGTTGGAATTAATTACCTCCTGCGACCGTCTTAATTACGATGTGGTTACCTGCGTGAATCAAAAAAATATTGACGAACTTGAGGAACTTAGGGGATTTTTAATTTCACAGAAAGTTAAAGCATGGAGGCTGTTTACAATTTCGCCCATTGGCAGGGCGTCGAACAACAGTATGTTGCAGCTAACTCCGCCGCAGCTCAGGCAGCTCATGGATTTTATTGTAAGTTCGCGTACCGACAAACGCATGGCGGTGACATTCAGCTGTGAAGCATGGCTGGGAGATTACGAGTTGGAAGCCCGCGATACGTATTTCTTCTGCCGCGCCGGCATACAAATAGCGTCCGTACTGATAGACGGTTCCATATCGGCGTGTCCCAACATTGACAGGGATTTTGTGCAGGGAAATATCTACCGTGATAATTTTGTTGACATATGGAATAACCGTTTTAAAGTAATGCGCGACAGAAGCTGGACAAAAACAGGAATATGCCTGAATTGCAGGGATTATAAAAATTGCCTTGGCGGCGCAATGCACCTGTGGAGTGAAAAAAAAGACGGTATTATGACCTGCATTCATCAAAAATTGGAATCCGTCCGTTAGTACGCGCGTTTGCATAACGAACAGAGGCGAACTGTGAGGTAAAAGTTCGTGATGTTTATGTGATTTGCGGCTAAGAAATATTTCACTTGCTTTATATACAAAAATTAAGTAATGCAATAAAATAAAAATACAGGCGCATATATTTCAGTCCCAGTACTTGGTATTTCTTATTAACAAATTTGGAAAAAGGAGTTATATAATGCCGGAATTCAAAAAAAACGACAGAACAGCCTTGTTTCTGTTTTTGACTGTTATAATAATTGCCGCCAATGGCTGCGTCTCCAAAACGGAAAATCAGGAATTTTTTACCATAGGCGCGCTCTTGCCGCTTACCGGCGCAGATTCGGACGAAGGTTTCCGCGCGCTCAACGGTTTGTATCTTGCCAAAAAAGAGATCAATGATAGCGGCGGCATCCTGGGAAAAAAGCTGGACATTATTATTTTAAATGACCGTGGCTCCGAGGAGTATATAGTACGGCAGTATAACGCACTGAAAGAAAGAGGTGTGGCCGCCATTATAGGTTCGAGCTACAGCAATGTGACAATCGCGCTTGCGAAAGCGGCTGAAAAAGACGGGATGCCGATTATTTCACCTACCGCCTCAAATCCCGACGTAACAAAAAACCGGAAAAATGTTTTTCGCGCTATTTTTATTGACGATTACCAAGCTGAAATAATGGCGTATTTTGCGCGTAATTCGCTAAACGCAAAAATGGCGGTTGTTTTGAGTAATAAGGCTAATGTCAGTTTCAGGAGATTAAATGAAGTTTTCATTGAATCATTTACAGAGCGCGGCGGAAGGATTATCGCGATAGAACCGTATTTTTCAAAGGACGATTTTGCGGGTATTTTAAAAAAATATGCAGCGAATCCTCCCGATGTCATTTTTTGCCCCGAAGATTATGTTCCTGCCGCAAAACTGGTTAATGCCGTATATGAAGCCGGTTTTGTCAATACGCGCATATTGGGGTCAGACGCATGGGACGGGCTTTTAGCATACATAAACTATCCGCAGGCGATGAAAAATGTTTATTATTCGGCGGCTTTTTCCTATGATGATCAGGACGCGAAGGTGGTGCAATTTGTCAGAAAATATTTTGACTGTTTTTCTCAAATGCCCCTGTCCAGTTCCGCCAGCGCTTATACCTGCGTGTATATTTTATCACAGGCAATAAAAAAAGCGGGTAACGCCGGTAAGGACGCCATTGTTTCCGCCATTAAGGAAAATGAACTGGATTCAATAATAGGCCGTATAAAATTTGACGAGAATAACAATCCGCGTACTAACGTATATATTATTCATTTGGAAGGCGGAGAATACTCCACCTATGAAAAATTAAGCCTGTAGCGGGGGAGTTCATGCTGAGAAAATTCCGTATTAGAACGCGATTATTACTGTCGTTTTTTATTGTGGTTGCTTTTACGCTGATTGTAGGATTAACAGGTTTTGGAAGCCTTACCTATATTGGAAAATCGGCGGTTAAGACGATACACAATGTTTCCATATTAAACGATATATACGATAATAATGTTTTTATTGATACCGGTTTGTTTAATTTGCTTTATATCAGCGATAGTACGCTCATTGACTATGTTATACAGACGACAAAAGAGCACACGGAACATTTATTGATCCGGCTTAACGAATACGTTGAAATTCAGGATAATTTCAGCGATGTTTTTACTCCCGGAGAAATGCAGGACATGGATAATTTGCTGGAGATATATACCGAAGCCTATGTTCCGAAAGTGTATGAGATTTTTTATTTGGTGGAACAGGGACGAAAGGAAGAAGCGCTTTCCGTATATTTAAACAGTCTTTCCCCCATCTATAATACGTTTACTTACCACCTTAACGTCGGCTTTGTAAAAAATCTGGAATTCTCAGACGTTAAAATGAGGAACAACAACGAGAACGCTTCGTTTTATATTTATTTGATGCTGACGCTTGTGGTAATGTCGCTGATCGTATCCGTGGTGCTTGCGGTTGCCGTCACCAAGTCTATAGCCATCCCGCTTTCGGGACTGGGAGAAGCCGCGGAAAAAGTTGCAAACGGGAATTTGGACGTTCAGTTTGAGCAGCACAAAAGTAATGATGAAATCGCGCAGCTTTCTCAAAGACTTGAGGAAACGCTGTACCACCTGAATCAGGTTCAAAAGTTAAAACTGGAAGCCGTGGAAGCGCGGCTTGAAAAAGAAAAAGCCGAAGCCGCCTCCAAATCAAAAGATGAATTCCTGGCGAAGATGAGCCACGAAATACGCACGCCAATGAACGCTATTACGGGCATGGCGGAGCTTGCGTTACGCGAAAATATGACGGAAACCGCCCATGATCATATTATTACAATCAAGCAGGCGGGCGCGAATCTTTTGTCCATCATCAATGATATTCTGGATTTTACAAAAATAGAGAGCGGAAAAATGGAAATTGTTCCCGTCAAATATATGCTTTCATCGTTGATCAACGACACGGTAAATATTATCCGTATGCGGCTTATGGAAAAACCGATACGGTTTTTTACAAATATCGACGGGAATATTCCCAACAGCCTTATCGGGGATGAAGCGCGTCTGCGTCAGATTCTTCTTAACCTGCTTTCCAATGCGGTAAAATATTCGGAAAAAGGATATATTGGTTTATTCATTACCATGGAAAAACGGGATGCCGGACAGATTTGGCTCAGGATGGCCGTTGCCGATACCGGAAAAGGAATAAGACCGGAAGATCAGTCAAAACTCTTTGACGAGTTTGTCCGGGTGGATATGAAGAAAAACCAGGGCATTGAAGGGACAGGACTTGGTCTTGCCATTACCAATCGGCTTTGTGTTGCCATGGGCGGTAAAATAAGCATGGAAAGCGAATACGGCAAAGGCAGCATATTTACGGTAGTTATTCCGCAGGGCGTTGAATCGGAAGCGCCATTCGCCGTGGTGGAGGAGCCGGAAAAAAAGAAAGTTCTTGTCTATGAAAGAAGACTTAATTACGCTAAATCGGTGTGCTGGTCGCTGGAAAATATGAAGGCGCCTTATACCTTGGTGACAAATCAGGATGAATTTGGCGCGAACCTGTACCGTGAAGAATGGTTCTATGTTTTTTCCGGTTACGGCCTTTATGAAAAAATTAAACCGTTTATGGAACGCGACAATGCGGCTTTCCGCGGAGGGAAAAAACCGCCGCTTGCCCTCATGACGGAATGGGGCACCGAAGTTTATATTCCCAATGTGCGTTTTATATCCATACCGGTACAATCCCTGTCCATTGCAAATACTCTGAACGGCAAAGCTGATCGTCAGGATTATTTTAAAGTTTCCGGCAGTTCCAGCGTTATACGCCATACCTTCCCCCATGCGCGGTTATTGGTAGTAGACGACATTGCCACCAATCTTAAAGTGGCCGAGGGGCTCCTTTCCCCTTATAAAGCAAAGGTTGACACATGTTTAAGCGGCGCGGAAGCGATAGAACTGGTGAAACGTAATAAGTATGATATTATTTTCATGGATCACATGATGCCGGAAATGGACGGGATTGAAGCGACTGCGGCCATAAGAAAAATAGAAACGGAAAATGATAAATCAGGAAAGAGCGTAAAAAAAATTCCCGTTATTGCGCTTACAGCTAACGCCGTTGTGGGAATGCGGGAAATGTTTATAAAAAACGGTTTTAATGATTTTCTATCAAAGCCTATAGACGTTTCCAAACTGGATGAAATTCTTGACCGCTGGATACCGGGGGAAAAGCAAATAATAAATAAAAAAGAACAAATAACAAATAACAAAGAACAGGATTTAAATTTCTCCGTTCCGGGCGTTGATACGGCAAAAGGTATTTTCTTTACCGGCGGAACTTTGGCGGTTTATAAACAGGTATTGTCCATTTTTTGTAAAGACGCGCAAGAGCGGCTGCCTTTGCTGCAAACTGAACCGCAAGAGGGCGGCCTGTCCGTGTTTACTACCCATGTTCACGCTCTTAAAAGTGCGTTGGCAAGTTTGGGAGCGGATGATGTTTCCGCTAAAGCCGCCGCACTTGAAGCCGCCGGTAAAGACGGAGATACGGCTTTTATACGCGAAAATTTGCCCGGCTTTGCGCAGATACTTGGAGAACTTATAGAAAATATCCGTACCGCGCTGCAACCTGATGAAACATCCGCCCCTGATTTGGAATTTCCCGTATCTCATTCCTCATTGTTTAAAGAACTTGCCGAGGCTCTGAAAAAGCAAAATGCCGCGGATATTGACCGAATTATCGCGGCGTTAGACGAAAAACAACTTGATGCGAAAACCAGGGAAGCATTGAATAAAATTTCTGATGAAGTTTTAGTGACGGAATTTGACAATGCCTTAAAAATTATTAAGGAGACACTGCGAGTATGATAAAGAACAATGCCAATTCACAAAAGAAATTTATCAATAAAACATTTCTTGTTTTTTCCTGTGTCCTTTTCCTGATATTAGCTTTGTCAGCTATTGTGGCATATTCGATTTCCGCGCACCAAATTAACCGTTCTTATATTGAACAGCAGCTCTCCATAGCGTCTGAAACAATGCGGCTGCGTTTGGCGACAACGGTAAACAGCGAGCTTGCCCTTGTAATGAAAATGGCGGATACTCCGGTTATCCGGCAGTACTTTATGAATCCCTCTGATCCGGTTATAAAAGCCGGGGCGTATACTGAATTATCCATTTATCAGAGACATTTCGACAATAAAATGATTTTCTGGGTCAGTGACATGGATAAAATATTTTATTCAACGGGAAATGTTCCTTACGTTGTAAATCCGGATGATCCTGAATCTTATTGGTATAATTTAACGTTATACAAAACGGAAAAATTTAATTTTAACATTAATTATAATCCTAATTTGGATCAAATTAATCTTTGGGTCAATGTTCCGGTATTTACTGATACGGAGACAGGCAAAAAGCCTATAGGTATGCTTGGCACGGGAATAGATCTGACTGACTTTTCAAATTTTGTAGCTTCCAGTTATCGGGAATTCGATGAAAATATCACGCCGTATATATTCAACAAATACAATGAAATTACTTCGGCGGTGGATTATGAACTGGTTCAAAATAAAGTCCGTCTTGACGAACACCTTGGCGAAACAGGAAAAGAATTGATCAATGCCGCGCATACGCTTTCCGAGGGGGAAAAACGCAGTTTTATCTACGATAAAAAAATGTATCTTGTAAACTCTATCCCGGCGATGGAATGGTATCTGGCGGTGAGTTATCCGCTGCCTGGTTTTTGGGCGCTAAATCACGCCATGAATACGGTCTTCTTCAGTATGTTATTCCTTATTTTATTCATGTTCATTGTTATTAATATTTTCATTGCCCGTTCGGAAAATGCAATGGCGGAGCAGAATCTGCAACTTCTTGAGGCAAACAGGAAGGCTGAATCCGCCTCGCAGGCAAAAAGTGATTTTCTTGCAAAAATGAGCCATGAAATCCGCACCCCAATGAACGCCATTACCGGCATGGCGGAACTGTTGCTTAGGGGCGAACTTTCAGTTGAAGCCCAAAACTATACGCAGGACATTAAACGGGCGGGGGATAATCTTGTTTCGATAATTAATGATATTCTGGATTTTTCAAAAATAGAAGCGGGCAAACTGGAAATCATCCCAATCAACTACCTGTTTTCATCTCTAATAAATGATACGGTCAACATTATTCGTACGCGGCTTATGGAAAAACCTATAAGGTTTTTTACTAACATCGATGGGAATATTCCCAACAGCCTTATAGGAGACGAAGTACGGATGCGCCAGATTCTCCTTAACCTCCTGTCCAATGCGGTAAAGTACTCGGAAAAGGGGCATATCGGTTTGACCATTACCATGGACAAGCTGGACGAAAAACAGGTTTGGCTTAGAATAGCCGTGTCCGATACCGGAAGAGGAATAAGACCGGAGGATCAGGCAAGACTCTTTGGTGAGTTTGTAAAGATGGATGTAAAGAAAAACCAGGGTATTGAAGGAACGGGGTTGGGACTGGCAATTACCAAAAGTCTCTGTGTGGCTATGGGCGGGGATATAAGCATGGAAAGCGAATACGGCAAGGGCAGCGTATTTACGGCGGTTATCCCGCAAGACTTTGAAACAAAAACTCCCTTTGCCGTAGTAGAGGAAACGCAAAAAAAGAAGGTACTGGTTTATGAAGGCAGGCTCAACTACGCCAAATCGGTGTGCTGGACTCTGGAAAATCTGAATGTTCCGTATACTATGGTAACAAACGATGATGATTTTGCCTCAGCCTTGTACCGTGAACAATGGTTTTATGTATTTACCGGCTACGGCCTTTATAAAGAAATCAAGCAGCTTATGGAACAGGGAGACGCGGCCTTCTCCGGATGGAAAAAACCGCCCCTGGCTCTTATGATAGAATGGGGAACCGAAGCCTACATACCCGGCGTTCGGTTTGTGTCTATCCCTGTGCAGTCCCTGTCGATTGCCAATGTGCTGAATGGCAGAGCGGACAGTAAAGATTACATTAAAAGTTCATGGGTTATCCAGTTCAATTTTCCCCTTGCGCGGATTCTTGTGGTGGATGACATTGCAACTAACCTCAAAGTAGTTGAAGGTCTTCTTGCGCCTTACAAAGCGACGGTAGACACCTGCCTGAACGGTTTGCAGGCCATAGAACTGGTAAAAAGGGGCGAGTACGATATTATATTCATGGATCACATGATGCCGGAAATGGACGGAATTGAAGCGGTGTCGGTCATCCGTTCGCTTGGCGGAGAACGCTTCCGTAACGTGCCAATAATAGCGTTAACTGCAAATGCCGTTGTTGGAATGCGTGAAATGTTTATTAAAAACGGTTTCAATGATTTTCTTTCCAAACCCATAGATGTTTCCAAACTGGATGAAATTCTCGATCGTTGGATACCGTCAGAGAAGAAGGAAAAGTGCGTAGGGAATAAAGAGCGTAGTTCAGGCTCCGATAATTCAAATCGCGCTTCTAATTCCTCATTTCCAAAAATCCCCGGTATAGATACGGCAAAAGGCCTCGCCATGACCGGCGGTAAGGAAGCGGGCTACATTACCGTGCTGTCTATTTTTTGTAAAGATATTGAAAAAAGGTTATCCCTGTTGAAAACAACGCCGCAAGAAGGCGATTTGCCGACGTTTATTATTAATGTTCATGCGCTGAAAAGTTCTTGCGCCTCAATCGGCGCCGCGGGTGTTTCAGCTTTGGCTGCGGAGCTTGAAACCGCCGGTAAGGCTAAAGACATGGCTCTTATAGAAAAGCAATTGCCTGCCTTTACCGGACAGCTGGCGGAATTGGCGGAAAATATCCGTACCGTAACGGAGGCATATGTTGCGCATAACTCGAATAAGACGCCTGAATCTTCTAAAAATGAATCCGCTGTTTTTATCTCTCTTCTGCGCGAACTTGACGTTGCGCTGAAATCCAAAAAGGTCCAGGACATCGACCGGTTATTGGAAGAACTTATAAAGAGGCAGGGATCGGATTCCGGCGTTAAAATGGCGCTGGAAAAAATAGCCGATGAAGTGCTGATGACTGAATACGAAAAAGCGGGTATAATATTGGAAGAACTGTTTTCAAAGAATAGCTAAGGGAGAATGACATGGAAAATGAGAAAACTTTAATTATTCTTGTAGACGATAATCCCGCGAATCTAAGAATAGGCAAGAATGTTTTGTCTGAAAAATACACTGTCGCTACGGCTCCCTCGGCGGAAAAAATGTTCAATCTTCTTGAAAATAATAAGCCCGCTATGATCCTGCTGGACATTGATATGCCGCAGACGAACGGTTACGAGGCGATTAAGATACTAAAGTCAAAACAGGAAACAAAAGATATTCCGGTGATTTTTCTTACCGGAAAAACGGAATCAGACGATGAAATCACCGGGTTGTCTCTGGGCGCTATTGATTACATCACCAAGCCGTTCCAGCCGGCTCTGCTTCTTAAGCGTATTGAAGTACACCTTCTTGTAGAAGCCCAGAAGAAAGAGCTTCAGTACTTCAATGAAAATTTACAAAAAATGGTAGAAGAAAAAACGCAGAGCGTAATGGAACTGCAGAACGCCCTTTTAAAAACAATGGCGGAATTGGTAGAATGCCGCGATGACACTACAGGCGGCCACATAGAACGTACGCAGAGGGGAATAAAAATTCTGCTGGAAGAAATTGAAAAGAGCGGCATATACGCTGAAGAAACAAAAGGATGGGACCTCGAACTGTTGCTCCAGTCCAGCCAGCTTCATGACGTAGGTAAAATATCCATTAATGACGTTATTTTAAAGAAGCCCGAAAAACTCAACAAACAGGAATTTGATGAAATGAAAAAACACGCGGCTTTTGGCGAGCGGATAATTGAAAAGATTGAAACCCTTGCAAAGGAAAGCGACTTTTTGAAATACGCTAAAATTTTTGCCGCAAGCCATCATGAAAAATGGGATGGTACAGGTTATCCGCGAGGGCTTAAAGGAGACGAAATACCATTGTTAGGCCGCATCATGGCGATTGCCGATGTTTATGACGCGCTTACGTCGATGCGTCCATATAAAGAGGCCTTCCCTCATGAAGAAGCGGTGCGGATTATAACAAACAGCAGCGGGACACAGTTTGATCCAAAACTTATAGAATTATTTGTAAAAAACTCAGACAGATTTAATTTGAAACATAGCAATTAATTGCAGGAAACTTCTATTATCCGGTATAATAGGTAACAGGAGAAATCTTTAATGGCGACTGAAATTACAAATCATAAATGCCCGGCGTGCGGCGCTTCCCTGAATTTTTCCGGAAGTTCCGCTCCGAAGTTCTGTGAACATTGCGGCACAAAATTGGATATTTCCCCGGTCAAACAGCCGGATTCCGCCGCTCAAAGCGCGGACAACAAACCTGCGGCGGACAAAAATAAATTGTGGATTGCAACAGGCAAAGAGCCTGTTTACATGCTTTCCAAAATGGTAAACAGGCACGGACTTATCGCCGGAGCTACCGGCACAGGCAAGACCGTATCTATAAAAGTTTTATCGGAAGCGTTCAGCGAAATAGGCATTTCTGTTTTTTTGGCGGACATAAAAGGGGATGTTTCGGGACTCTGCAAAACAGGCGAACCAAATAAAAATGTTGAAGAACGCGTAAAGAGCATGAACATCAGCGGTTTCGCATACGCAAGTTATCCCGTGCGATTTTTTGATGTGTACGGTAAAAACGGTATTCCGGTGCGCACTACAATATCCGATATGGGGCCTCTTCTTCTTGCGCGTATCCTCGGTCTGAATGAAACGCAGAGCGGCATTTTACAGATTATATTCAAGATTGCCGACGATAACGGCTTATTGCTGATAGACTTAAAGGATCTGCGGGCAATGGTTCAGTTTGCCGGAGACAACGCGAAGGAATTATCGTCTGAATACGGCAATATCTCGACGCAAAGCGTAGGCGCCATTCAACGAAATCTTTTAACGCTGGCTTCAAGCGGAGGGGATATTTTCTTCGGAGAGCCGGCTCTTGATCTGCGCGATTGGCTTGGCTGCGACGAATCCGGGCGCGGCTTTATCAATATTCTGGATTGTGTGAAGCTTTTTCAAAGCCCGTTGCTCTATTCGACATTTTTACTGTGGATGCTTTCGGGCCTCTACGAGATGATGCCTGAAGTAGGAGATCTTGAAAAGCCCAAGATGGTGTTCTTCTTTGACGAAGCGCACATTCTGTTTAACGAAGCGCCGAAGCCCCTTCTGCAAAAGGTTGAGCAGGTGGCGCGCCTTATCCGTTCCAAAGGCGTAGGCATTTACTTTATTACGCAGTCGCCGTCTGATATTCCCGATACTGTATTGTCCCAATTGGGCAATAAAATCCAGCATGCGTTACGTGCATATACGCCGAACGATCAAAAAGCGTTAAAAGCCGCGGCTGCATCATTCCGTTCCAATCCGGATTTTTCCAGCGAAAAAGTTTTAGGCGAGCTTTCCACAGGCGAAGCGCTTATATCAGTACTTGACGAAAAAGGCGCTCCGAAGATCGTACAGCGCGCTTTTTTACTGCCGCCAAAGAGTTTTATAGGCCCCGCCGAACCGGAACGCATAAGCGGCCTCATTAAAAGCTGCCCGCTGTATTCAAAATACAGCGAGGCGATTGACCGCGAATCCGCGTATGAGGTATTGCAGGAGCAAAAAAAGCAGGCGCAAGCGCAACAGCAGAAACAACAGCCTGTTACAACGCGGCAGGCCCAGCCCGTAAAAACGCCAAGAGCAACGAGCGCAAGGAAAACAAGCAGTCCTGTAAACAAGGCGCTCTCAAGCGCGATGACGCAGATAGGCAGAGAAGCGGGAAAAGCTCTTGTGCGCGGTTTGTTCGGGAACATAAAATTTTAGAATAATGTTTTAGATGTTATCTGTTAATATTAAAAGCTTGTTTAAAATTATTCTCAATTTGCGTTTCCAAATCTTTTTCATCAATTTTATTCCCGCCTTTACAGCGAAGATTTGCCGCTGTTTTTAGTATCAAAGGCAAGTCCGCCCATGCGGAATATTTTTCGCCCCTCCTCGGTTGAAAAGGAGCGTCGGTCTCCGTTAGCAGCCTTTCTGCGGGGAGCGAAGAACAGCATTGGATTGCCTGTTTGTGGTTGAGCATAATTGTGTTCCCAAATGAAAAGTATGCGTTAATACCGTGGCGTAACAGTGAGCGCGCTTCTTCAAGAGTGCCTGACCATGAGTGGAAAATAACGGCTTTGCACTTTGATAAATTCTTTGCGGCGGCAAAAATTTTGTGCATGGCGCGTCGTATATGAAGGACTGCGGGCAGACTGTAATTAATAGCGGTTTCCAAATGCGCCGCAAATAGAGCATCCTGTGTTTTTTCAGTTTCTTTAAAAGCCGCGCTGTAAAGATCAAAACCAAATTCACCTAACGCGGCTATTTTGCCCGCCACCGTTAAGCTGCGTAAAATTTCCAGGCTGTCGTTTAATTCAGAGTCTGTAAATAATTTGCCGTTTTCTTTTTTTACGGCGGGCAGTTGGGGATGAATGCCGAAGCAGAGTAAAAACGGCGCGGCGTTTTCAGCGGCGGCGTTATGCGCTATTTCTTCGTTATGCGTAAATTCTTCCATGTTGTAAGAACTTGCCGCCGCATAAACTCCTAAACGGCGGCGCTCCTGTTCCATTTGCGGGAAGAGGGGGAAAAGGTCAAAGGGGTGGCAATGGGCGTCCGTCAGCACACTACAAACCAAGAATCGCTTTGGCGAATAAAAAGTAAATTATAAGAGATACTGCGTCTACGATAGTGGTAATAAGCGGGGCAGCCATGACCGCCGGATCAATTTTTAAACACTTTGCTACTAACGGCAGAACGCATCCTACGGTTTTTGCTATAAGAATCGTACAGCACACGGACAGAGTAACTGTGACGCATAACATGAGGTTTTGTCCGTTCATTATAAAAATGCGAATGAAGTTGACTGTTCCAAGAGCCAGTCCGCATATCAAACCGACGCGTACTTCCTTCCATATAACGCGGATAATATCTTTGGGGTTGATTTCACCTATCGCCATACCGCGTATGATCAGTGTTGAAGCTTGGGAACCCGCGTTGCCTCCAGTGTCCATTAGCATTGGGATAAAAGCTACAAGGATGGGCAGAGCCGCAAGTCCGTTTTCAAAATCGGAAATGATTATGCCGGTTATGGTCGCGGAAAGCATCAACACTAAAAGCCAGATGATGCGGTTTCTGGCAAGGCGGAAAACACCGGTTTTAAGATACGGATCGTCAGAGGGAGCGAGGGCGTTCATCTTTTCGATGTCTTCCGTGCTTTCCTCTACGATAACGTCTACAATGTCGTCTACCGTTATAATGCCGACGAGCCTCTGCTCCTTGTCAACCACGGGCATCGCCAAGAGTGAGTATTTTTTAAATTGTTCCGCAATGGCTTCCTGATCGTCGGTTGTGTGCGCGAAAAAAAGATTGGTGTCCATTATATCGCCGATACGCTCCTGCGGTTTGGCGAGCATAAGAGTTTTCGCGGAAATTGCGCCTACAAGGAGACGGTCCCTTCGTATCACATAACAGTTGTAAATTGTCTCTTTATTAATGCCCGTGCTTCGGATAGTGTCAAAAGCTTCGCGCACCGTTGCGTCTTCGCGAAGATCGACATATTCAGTGGTCATAATACTGCCTGCGGAATCGTCGGGGTACTGTAAAAAATGATTTATCAGTTTTCGTTTTTCAGGCTGTACGTTTTTAAGTACGCGGTTGACCACGTTGGCGGGCATTTCCTCGATAAAGTCTACCGCGTCGTCAACGAAAAGCTTGTTCATGATTTCGCCGATTTCCGTATCGGTAAGGGCTTCGACAATAATCTGCTGATGGTCGCTGTCCATGTAGGCAAATACGTCCGACGCGATTGCTTTGGGCAGAATCCTGAACAACTGGATAACTATTTCCCTGTCCAATTCATCAAAAATCTCGGCAATATCAACCGTATTCATGTCGGAGAGCAAAGGCTTCATTTTTAATATATCAATAGAACCGTCTTTAATTAATTCTAAAATTTCATCTTTGTTCATAATGTAATTTTAGTAAAATATCGATTTTAATCAATAGATTTGAAGGTGTTTTAGGGAGAATATGGGAGAATATTTTAACCACGAACCTCACGAACATTCACGAACGGAAGAGGGGGATTTGGGGGCGTTATAGACAAAACCTTGCGGTATAAGATAAAATTATTTATCTTTAGTAATTTTGCTAAAACGGATAAGGTTATATTATGAAGAAAACAGTTATTTTAGTTATTGTTAGCCTTTTAATGAGCGTCGTTTTATTCGCAGAAGATGAAGATCAGCTTGCCTATAAGGTAACGGAAACAAGCGAGGCGTATAAAAATATATATAAAGGAGGCGGAGAATATGATACTACAGTAAAAACTATACATAAAAACGATATTGTGTACTCTAATGATGCAAGAATGAATTATAAAAGTGATATAGATAATTATATTTTTATGATATTACTTTCAGAACCAAACACACTGCCAAAGGATAGTTACGGTATTCTTGTAAAAAACCTGTCTCCGAAAAATACTGAAGATGTTTTTGGAAAAGAAATTATTATTGATTATCCTTCTGAGCTTGGTAATGTAAAAGAAATGTGGGTTCCCAGTTATTATTGCTATGTTTTGAATTCAGAAGATCGTGAAACGCTTCTTAAATTCAACCCAACCTTAAAAATACTTAACGATGGTCCCGGATATTGGTATCAAGAAGATCATATATCGGATATAAAAAACGGTAGATGTATGTTCTATAATGCCGCAATAAAGATAGGCAATGATACGCACCTTTTAGTAAAAAATATAAAAAAAACGGAATACGGATATGCGGTAAACTGCGTTGAAAGTGTATCGGATTATAGAGAAGATGAATATCCTTCAACATACTATCAACCATTTCAAGATACTTCCGACTTTTGGAATAAATACAATCCCGGTGATAAGATGAAATTGTATTTATATCTTGACGGCGACTGCATGGATATATATGTAGACAGTAAAGATTTACATTTAGGAACACTTGTAAAAGTAAAGAAAGAATTCATAGAAGAGTATCAAAGTCTTATTAGAAACAATACTTGTAATTTATCCAGAATAACCTCATGGCCCAAACGTGCGGACGGAAGTATGGACTATCAATCGCCTGCGTTAGCGACCGACATCAACAACACGGAAGAAACAGAAAACACTAACGATAGCACAATAGAAAAATCAACAAATAAAGGATCGGGCTTTAAGATTATACTAATTGCAGGAATTGCAGTGTTATTAGGCGGCGGAGCGGCGGTGTTTGTGATAAAGCGAAAAGCGTAATTTATAATTAAAACTTTTGTTCCGTTCGTGAGTGTTCGTGGTTAAAAATTCTTCCCTCTTAGTTCGTGGCAAGAAATCAAAACCTCTACTGGTCAATAATCATCAGCCTCTATATAATAGAATAATACACCGCTTTTTATAAGAATTATCAAGCTGTTTTTGATAAAAAGTGGATATTTTGCATTTTTCTGAGGATAAATCAGGGAAAAAATCGTTGTTTTTATGCGGTTTTTATGTTAAATTTAACTGGACAAGGAAAAAGTTGTATGGTAACAATTAATACGGAAAAACGTGTTCTTAATTGTCGGGAAGTAGAAACAGAATATGACGGACGTTGGGTTTTATTCGACCATAGGGATTTTCCGCCGGAGGATGACACTGGCTATGTAGTTGCCTACGGCGATGGAACTCCCGAAGATCGGGAAACCCTAAGGGAAATTAACCATAGCAAATATCATGGCAAAGTACTTTTAATGAAAGGATGGTTACCCAAAGATGACGTACTCGACAGTGGCATTATCGAAATCGTTTGAGCACCGCTACAAATTTTTTGCGAACGTTTTTAATCTTCTGAAAAACGATTTTGAAGAGATTGCTGTATTTTTGGATACAGGCTGTTTTAACACAATGATCCCCAGATACATTGCGGAACAATCAGGGCACTCTTTGGGGTTTAAGATGAAATACGGTCTCGGCGCAAGTCTTATAGAAACAGAGGCGTTTTCTATAGATAAAATAAAGATCGAGGATTTTGTCATTGAGAGAGTTATTGCATTTGCGGGAGATTATAAGGGGGGACATGAAGACGATATTATTCTTGGAACAAATGTAATTAACAACTGGGAAATGAGCATCAGTAAAAAAGAACACACATTTCAATTCCGTGAAAATCCGCCTAGCAGTATTCCCAACAAAACAAATATCTATCAGAATTACTTTAACAAAGAAGGTAATTACATCTATGTCCAAGACAACTAGCCAATAATCATCAGTTTCTATATAATACCCTTATGCTGCCAACATTAATAAAATACATTCTTGAGCAAGCCCCGCAGTCTCAGGAAGTGGAAATTTCAGGCTGGGTCAGGACAAAAAGGGATATGAAGACTCTCGTTTTTGTGGAAGTGAACGACGGTTCCTGCTTTGCGGGTATTCAATGTACATTTGACAGGGGGGCTGGAATTGACGCGCAGACGGAAGCCGCCCTTGCCTCTCTTTCTACCGGCGCTTCCGTTAAAATTAACGGAAAATTAATACCTTCTCCCGCTTCAGGGCAGGCGGTGGAAATTGCCGCCGTGTCTTTGCAGGTTTTGGGGGACGCCCCCGCTGAGGCTTCCGATAACATTCAGGCTTATCCGCTTCAAAAAAAGCGCCACTCACTGGAATTTCTTCGCGAGATTGCGCACCTTCGCCCGCGTACCAATACCTTCGGAGCGGTAGCGCGTCTTAGAAGCCGGTTGGCGTTTGCGATTCACAGGTATTTTCAGGAGAGGGATTTTCATTACCTTCACACGCCGGTTATCACGGCAGGAGATTGCGAAGGCGCGGGAGCGATGTTTCAGGTTACAACCCTTGATCTTGAATCTCTTGCCAAACAATCCGCGGAAAAAGCGGGTAATGGAAACGTTGCGGGAATAGATTATTCCAAAGATTTTTTTGGCAAGAAAACATTTTTAACAGTCTCAGGTCAGCTTGAAGCTGAAACTTACGCTACGGCCGTTTCGCGCGTTTATACTTTTGGTCCCACTTTCCGCGCTGAAAATTCCAACACTGTCCGCCACCTTGCGGAATTCTGGATGGTGGAGCCGGAAGTCGCTTTTGCGGAATTAAAGGACGATATGGCATTAGCGGAAAGTTTTTTAAAGTATGTATTTAACGCCGCTCTTAACGAATGTACTGATGAACTTGCGTTTTTTGACGCTCATATCGAAAAAGGAATAATTGAAAACCTGCGGCAGGTAGCGGACGCTAAATTTTCACATATCACTTATACGGACGCCGTTAAAGAACTGGAAAAAGCAGCCGCCGCAAAGAGCGATATTTTTGAATTTAAGCCAAGTTGGGGCTGTGATTTACAAAGCGAGCATGAAAGGTTTTTAACTGAAAAAATAGCCTGCGGCCCTGTAATCGTTACGGATTATCCGAAAGAAATAAAAGCTTTTTATATGAAGTTAAACGACGACGGCAAAACAGTACGCGCCATGGACGTTCTTGTCCCGCGATTAGGTGAAATCATTGGCGGCTCCCAGCGCGAAGACAATCTTGGGAAACTTGTCAGCCGTATGGACGAACTTGGCTTAAAACAGGAAGATTATCACTGGTATCTTGACCTTCGCCGTTACGGTTCCGTGCCTCATTCTGGTTTTGGTCTTGGTTTTGAACGCCTTATCCAGTATGTTTCCGGCATGGCGAATATCCGCGATGTTATTCCCTATCCGCGCGCGGTAGGGCAAGCTGAGTTTTAATTAGAGAAACTATTACCGCATGAAAAAGTTTATTTTCTGTTTTTTATTGGTTTTATTTCTGCCTTTATGTTTGTCGGCGCAAATTTATCAGCCGCAGTCCGCGCTTGTCCCTATTATTGAGACTGCGCCGGAAATTGTTTCAAGGGCGGCGGTTTTAATTGATGCGCACACAGGTACCGTGCTTTATTCAAAAAATCCTGATGATGAAATTCCTCCGGCTTCCCTGACAAAATTGATGACAATGCATCTTGTTATGAAGGAAATAGAGGAGGGCAGGGCTTCTTATGATGAAATAATTCCCGTAACTGTTGAAAGTTGGGCGCAGAATCAGCCATACCGTTCCAGTTTGATGTTTCTTGAACCGGGGCAGATTGTTACACTAAGGGAAATATTACTTGCTCTTGCGGTTGTTTCGGGTAACGACGCGGCCATCGCGGCGGCGTTGCGTCTTGCGCCTAACGTAAATAAATTTGCCGAGATGATGACAACCGAAGCGCGGCGTATGGGGCTAAAAGTTACGCGATTTGTTGAATCTTCGGGTATCTCCGAGGAGAATATGATAACCGCCGCCGAATTTGCCTCTTTTTGCCGTCAGTATCTGATAATGCATCCTCAAAGCCTTATAAATTTTCATTCTGTTCCTGAATTCGCGTATCCGCTGGCGGCTAACGTAGGGGAAAAAAACCGGAGTAATCCGCGGACAATCATTCAGAAAAACCGTAATACGCTGCTAAAAATTTTTCCCGGCGTTGACGGCTTTAAAACGGGATTTATTGAAGAATCAGGTTACAATATCGCCCTTACCGCGCAGAAAAACAATACGCGTTTTATACTTGTCATTCTTGGCGCTCCAAACACCCGAAGGGGCGCAAGTATTCGTGATAAAGACGGAATAAACCTTCTTTCATGGGCATTTGACAATTTTAAAACAGTCCGCCTTAAAGACATAAAAATTGAAAACGCCAAATTATGGAAGGGCAGGGCGAACACGGTAGAACTCGCCTTTGCAAACCTGGCGGACTTTACCTCTCCCATTAACCGCGCAAATAATCTTCAATACGCGGCTATAATCGACAAAAAACTTACCGCTCCGCTTCCGGCTGGCTCTCCTGCGGGATACTTTATAATCTCAGACGAACAAGGCGAACTAAACCGCGTCCAATTAATAACCGCCATTGACGCAAAAAAAGGAAATATCTTTAAAAGGTTATGGCACTCTCTTTTGCTTTTGTTTGTTAAAAATTAAAACAGCCCGGAAATTTTTCCATTACTGTCAATATCAATTTTTTCCGCCGATGGGACAGGAGGCAACCCCGGCATTGTCATTATTTCGCCTGTCAGGACTACTATAAAACCCGCGCCGGCTGATATTTTTACATCCCTTACCGTCAGGCGCCATCCTTTGGGAGCGCCAAGAAGAGTAGCGTCGTCGGAAAAACTGTATTGGGTCTTTGCCATGCAGATTGGAACTTTATCAAGACCCATTTTTTCAATTTGGTTTATCTGTTTCTGGGCGTTATGTAAAATTACAACGCTGTCGGCGTGATATATTTTTTTGGCGATTGTTTCAATTTTTTCATTAATGGAAAGATTAATGTCATAAGAAAACTCAAAATTGTTCGGTTGCTCGCATAGGCGTACTACTTCTTCCGCAAGCTTAACTCCGCCTTCGCTCCCCTTTGCCCAGACTTCGGAAATGGCGGCGTTAACGCCTAATGATTTGCATTTTTTTTCTACTAACTCCAATTCCGCTTTTGTATCTTTGGAAAAAGCGTTAATGGCGACTACTACGGGAAGTTTATAAACATTTTTAATATTTTCCACATGCTGCAAAAGATTAGGAAGACCGTTTTCAAGCGCGGAAAGATTTTCATTTTCAAGTTCGGACTTTTTTGCCCCGCCGTGTGATTTAAGAGCGCGGACGGTTGCGACCACAATTACCGCGGAAGGTTTTAATCCCGCAAAGCGGCATTTAATATCAAGGAATTTTTCCGCGCCCAGATCTGCGCCAAAACCGGCTTCTGTAACAACATAGTCGGCGCATTTTAGCGCAAGACGGGTAGCCATGATTGAATTGCAGCCGTGCGCTATATTCGCGAAGGGGCCGCCGTGAATAAAAGCGGGAGTTCCTTCCATTGTTTGCACAAGGTTTGGTTTCAATGCGTCTTTAAGAAGAGCCGCCATTGCGCCCTGCGCGTTAAGCTGCGCGGCGGTAACGGGTTTTTCATCAGCCTGTTTGCCGTAAGTGTAACCTACGATTATGCGTCCCAATTTTGCTTTTAAGTCGTCAATGCTCTCGGCAAGACAGAGAATCGCCATTACTTCCGAAGCGGCGGTAATATCAAATCCGTCCTCGCGCGGGAAACCGTTTATCTTTCCTCCAAGGCCGTCTGTGATAAATCGAAGCTGGCGATCGTTCATGTCGATACATCTGCGCCAGACGACTTTTCTTGGATCAATGTTAAGCTCGTTGCCCTGAAAAATATGGTTGTCTATCATTGCCGCCAAAAGATTATTCACGGCGGCTATGGCATGAAAGTCGCCTGTAAAGTGCAGATTGATGTCTTCCATTGGAATAACCTGCGCCCAGCCGCCCCCCGCCGCTCCGCCTTTTACGCCAAATATGGGGCCAAGTGAAGGTTCCCTAAGGGCGACCATCGTTTTTTTCCCGATTGACGAAAGGCTGTCCGCGACCCCTACAGTCGTAGTTGTCTTGCCTTCTCCTGCGGGGGTAGGATTAATTGCCGTAACAAGAATTAATTTACCGTCTTTTTTATCTTTATTTACCTGAAGAAAGCTGTAATTTACTTTTGCTTTGTATTTTCCGTAATATTCAATGTACTCATCGGGAATTCCGGCCTTTTTTGCCAAATCTTTTATGTGGAGGGCGTGTTCGGGGAATACTGATTGGGCAATTTCGATATCTGTGCCTGAGAATTTTTTAAGGTTTGCCATTTATTGATAATGTAACAGTAATAAAAAAAAGTCAATGCGTGAAACATCACGGGGCGGTTTCCTGTTGTTTTTTTTCCGGAAATTATAGATAATAAAAAATATGATAAAAACAATACTGGGTTTTGGATATTTAGTTTTCGCCTTGATCTTTTTATTACCGTTTGCGATTATCGCATGGTTATTAAGCCTGTTTGGATTAATAAAACCAATGACGCATATTATTTACCGTCTTGCGCAAGTGTGGGCGCTGTCATTGCTTCCTATCGCGGGACATACGGCAGTTAAAGGCATAGAGAATATTCCTAAAAAGGGCGGAGTTTGTTTTGTAAGTAACCACTGTGGTTATTTTGATGTTGTTATATTGCTTGCCTTTTGCGGACGGCCGTTTGGTTTTATAGCAAAAAAAGAGCTGAGTTATGTGCCGTTTTTAAACGCGTGGATTTTCATGCTTGGAGGCCTTTTTATTGATAGGGGTAATGTCAGACATGCAATCAGGACAATAAACAAGGGCGTACGGCGGATTAAATCAGGCGGCGGCATGATAATTTTTCCTGAAGGACACCGTTCCAAGGGCAGGGGGCTTCTTCCCTTCCATCCCGGTTCGCTTAAGCTCGCCACCCAGGCCAATGCCGTCATTGTCCCTGTCGCCATTGAGGGCAGTTACGATGTTTTTGAAAAAAATTACCGCGTTGTCACCGCCTCGACAAGAATCGCATTTTTGGAACCTATTGATACAACAAGCATACCTTTAGAGGATCGCAAACAAATACTAAGTGACAGGATTTACTCGGCAATTAAAGAAGAATTGAACTCATAACAGGCGCTGCAGGAAATCAATTATAAAACTTTTGATGCTTTGAAAAAACCGGCTGCAGCGGTTTTATTTCTTTAAATAATCAGCCAGTTCATTTAATTCAAGATTAACAGTTTTAATTTTCTTTTCATTATGAAGTTCCAAAGGAAACCATTCTTTGGCTATTTCTCTTAAAAAGTCAGCTTTATGTTCCAAAGAATGACTGTTCTTTAGTATTTTATAAAGTTCATCCTGATCAACCGCGCCTTTATCCTCTTTATTTTTTTTAAAATGATAAGTATTCATAGCCGCTAATCCGCATCTATATGCATAATTTATAGCTTCTCCAATATCATTAAATTCAGTACCGGCTATATTAATAGTAAAATCCAATTTAGTAGCTATATGAAGTTTAATACGCTTATCATCATAATCACTAACTAATTTATTATCCACATTATTTAACGTGCTAATTTTTTGCCCCATACATTCTCCTATATTAACCATACGGTCGTAATCCCTAAAACAGGTCACAAATCCGGACTTGGCTATTTTCAAATTATATATTATCTGTTAAATTTTTGTCAAGCAGGCGGCAGGCAACTATGGCGGTTGGTTTGCAGGAGACGCTGGACATTGACGTGATAAGCCAAACGCCCATTTTTGTAGAGGCGTTGTGCGCAGAGATGGAAGCAAAGGGAGTCCCCGTTGTAACGCCTCCGGGCGGCCTTGGCTGCCATATAGACGCCAAACAGTTTTGTGCGCACATCCCGCAGACGCAGTATCCGTTCGGGGCGCTTGCCGCGGCGCTGTTTATCGCGGGGGGAGTGAGGGGCATGGAGCGCGGCACGCTCAGCGAACAGCGCAATGCCGACGGTAGCGAACGCCTGGCTGAGATGGAGTTGGTACGGCTCGCGGTTCCCAAGCGCGTATTTACCTTATCGCAGGTTAAATACACCGCCGATCGCGCGGCATGGCTCCACAAAAACCGCGCTTTAATCGGAGGGTTGGTGTTTGTGGAAGAACCGGCGGTGATGCGTTTCTTCGTCGGCCGCTTAAAAGCCGTAGGAGACTGGCCGGAATTACTGGTCAAGCAATTCCGCAAAGATTTCGGCGACAGTTTATAGTTATAACCTGTCCGCAAAGTAACCAATTTTGTGGACAGTTGCTTTCCCATGTTTTTTAATTTGTTATTGAGCATTCCTATCCCACGATAAAGAATACCGTGTAAACGGCTTCCCCAAAGACGCTTATCACATCGCCTGTGGTTCACACAAAACAAGGCTGAAAAACATTCTCCGTATATCATTTTGGATTATTTAGAGTTTCCGGCTTGTTTTTTTACAAAGACAATATTATAATATTGATATGGATATACAAGCATTATCAGTAGAAATGAGTCAGGCGAATGTACAGGAACAAGCCGCAGTACAAGTACAGGCAATGGAACTTGATACAGCAAAACAACAAGCGCAAGCTGTGGATAACCTTATTTCCACCGTACCTGTATCTGACCCCAATCTTGGGCAAAATATAGACTTAACCGCCTAAAACCTCTTTTTTATAAGTAGCGTATTTTTACAAAGCTTAGCTGCCCTTAAGTGGCAAAACGAAGGTTCCCCTCTGGATAAATCCCGCCTTATTTTACGACACTTTATTGCGTATATAGGGTTTATATTTCAAGTCAAATGATTGACCAAAAAGTATAATTTGTGTTATAATATTAACAGACTTTCTTATGAAAATTATAAATAAACAAAAGAGTAATTTATGAATAAAAAATATGTATTTTCGGTAATATTGACTTTTTTAGCTACATTTGCTCTTGTATTTTTATCTTGTAATAATGATACAATTGAAAATAGTATAACAAGAACAAGTAATGAAAATAACCAGGATCAAACCGGTTTGGCAAAAGTGCGTATACCTTTGCCACAAGCTTCAAATGCCAGAAACATTAGTCTTGAAGATGCTAAAACGTACACGAATTTTTTTGAAGTTATTTTCAGGAACAAAGCAAATAATGCTTACTTTTTTGCAAAAGCTTCAATAAATCAAGGATATATAGAAGCTTCAATTCCGCCAGGAACTTATGATATTTTATTACTTGCAGGTAATAATTCCGGTAAAACAGTTGTGGCACTTAACTTGTACTCATTACTTGCGAGCGGTTATGTATTAGACGCGGTTATTGATGTATCAAAAGATAATATAATTAATTTAACTCTGGATACAATTGATATTGAGCTTATTGCGCCGTCTAAAGTATTGATTGGAGATGATGTTGATATAAAAATAATTATTAACACCAAAAATCCGTTAATTAATAATTCCTCAAATACGGGATTTGCGGCGGATTTTATAGATTACCATTCCAGTAATCCTTATTCAGGAAGAATAGGAATTCATTTTTGGTTTGGTACTGTCGGCGGATCAACCGGAACCAGCGTAGGTTCTTTTAAAAATAACGTTCATACTTATTCATTCTTATGGACAAAAAATGTATTTAGTAATTATTCTGTTTTTGAATACTTCTTCCCTGTGACTAGTATTGATTTGCGATCATCATCCAGATGGATTGTTGCAGATGGCGGCAATGCTAACTTTGGACAAAATTTCAGGAAAATAGTAAATTTTGTTGAAAATGCGGATGTGCAAATAAACATTAATTGGCAGGAATAAACATTGTGCATGCTTTGGCGCTTGACACCATATAAAGCATCCCATCTTTTGAAGTTTAGATTCCCATCTGGATAATTGTTCCCCAGGGAGGATTTGGGGTTACCTTCGCGGACATCCTGTCCGCTCACGCCACCCCCGCCTACGTGCTCCCGGCGCATCCATGCGCCGAAATTATCGGTCAAAGCTTCGCTTTAGCATTAATTCAAGGAGCACTCCGGTTCAAATCCTCAGATTAATTAATTTGTGAATCTTTTGTATCCTTATGGATGATTTTATTATTAGGGAAGTATTCCCCAGGGAGGATTTGAACCCCCACAAGCAGATCCAGAGTCTGCCGTGCTACCATTACACAACCGGGGAATGGGCGCTTTTATACTATAAAAACCGTAAAAAATTGTCAAGTATTGGGCAGTTGGCTATTGTCAAGTACTTGGTTAATTTCGCCGATGATTAATAGGAATAACCGCAAATTTATTCAAATTTCGGTTAGAATTGTATTGGGGAGGTTTTTGGAATGTCTGATAGTGATGATCTGGATCTTGATAGTGGTGAGGCTCCGGAAGCCGGCGGCGCTGCCAAAAAAAGAGGCGGCGGGCTTGGCAGTTTGCTTCCGACTATTTTAAAGTTTGTGGCTATTGGCCTGGGCGCGTTAATTTTTATTGTTACTGTGTGTATTATTACCGTCAATATTTTAAATAAGGGCGGTAAATCCCAAACAGTTATCGCAGACCCTGCTTCCCCTTATGTGGGTAAGAGGCCGGAATACAATTATTACGATATGATTGGCTCCATGACGGTCAGAACAAAGGATTTCCCTGTGAGTTCTACAGTCAGCGTGGAAATGATAATCGGCTACGATTTGAACGATAATAACGCGTCTGCGGAATTAGTCAGCCGCCGGTATGAATTACGCGACTTTGTAAGGCGCTTTTTTGCCGCAAAAACAGCCGCGGAACTTGCGCCGGAAAGGGAAGAAGAGCTGAAATACGAAATTCGTGAACAGTTGAATACCCGGTTTTTGGATACGGCGCGGGCGCGGATAATTTTGTTCAATAAATTGGATGTAATGGAGAATTTCTAGAAAGAATTGTAAGGAAACGTCGGTTTTAGGGCAATTCTTGCTCTTGTCAAGAGCGAAAGATAAGTTTACTATAAGAAAAGGGAGCTTCAAGGGGAATTATGACAGAAGTTCTGTCACAGGATGAGATAGACCAGTTATTAACCGCAATAAACGCCGGAGATACCGAGCCTGAAGATTTTAGGCCGGCTGCGGATAGCCGGAAAATCAAAATATATGACTTTAAACGCCCCGATAAGTTCTCCAAGGAACAGATTCGTACTGTTTCAATAATGCACGAAACTTTCGCCCGCTTAACCACAACAAGCCTTTCCGCCCAGCTTCGCAGTATGGTTCATGTCCATGTCGCTTCGGTAGATCAGCTAACCTACGAAGAATTTATCCGCTCAATTCCCACCCCGACAACTTTGGCCATTATCAATATGGACCCCCTTAAGGGAAACGCTATTTTGGAAATTGACCCGGCTATTACTTTTTCCATAATCGACCGTCTTTTTGGCGGAACGGGCGAAGGTACCAAATCCCAGCATGAATTGACGGATATCGAACAGTCGGTAATGGAAGGGATTATCGTCCGTATTTTGGGGAATATGCGCGAAGCGTGGACTACGGTTATCGACCTGCGCCCGCGTCTTGGGCAGATTGATACCAATCCCCAGTTTGCGCAGATTGTGCCGCCTACGGAAATGGTCGTTCTTGTAACGCTTGAAACAAAGGTAGGCGACGTTGAAGGCATGATGAACTTCTGTATTCCCTACCTTACCATAGAGCCGATAATCGGCAAATTGTCCGCCCAATTCTGGTATTCTTCGGTACGCCGTAATGCCACTACGGAAAATCTCAATGTTCTAAAGGATAAGCTCGCAACGGTCGATGTTAATGTAACAGCCGAAATTGGAAAGATAAATGTGCCGGTTCGGGACGTTCTTTCATTACAGATTGGGGATGTAATAAGGCTATACAATACCCGTATTGGCGATCCCTATTCACTTAACATCGGCTCAAGGAAAAAGTTTCTGTGCCGTCCCGGTATTATCGGGAAAAAAATTGCGGTTCAGATAACGCAGAAAATAGACGAGCTTGTGCATGAAGAATTTGAAGAGCTCGCCTCTGAAGGAGATGAATTATGATGAGCGATGGCGCACTTTCGCAGGATGAAATAGACGCATTATTGTCCGGTGTAGATTCATCGTCCAGCAGTCATGGCAGTCAAGGCGGCGCGCCCGCGGCGACAATGGCGCCTCCTACTGCGGCCGCTTTTGACGTTGATTCGCTTGAAAAGTTTTTTTCTTCCACTACCGGCGCTCTTTCTGCAAATCTTGCGGCTCTTACAGGCACAACCGTAACTCTTGTCGGCCCTGAAGTAGCGGCTACGTCGCGGGATAATATGTTGACTCTGCTTCCCGGTATGGTTACTGTGGTAAATACCAATTTTACTTCAGGTTTCCCCGGCGAGCATTGTTTCATTTTTTCTGAAGAATCAGCCAAGGCTATTGCAAGCCTGATGACTAAAGAGAGCGATATTCAGCTTGATGAGATGGCGATGTCCGTTATTGGAGAAGTTGTTTCTCAGATTGCCGGGACTCAGATAACCGCTCTTACAGATAAAACCGGAAATAAATCAATAGCTTCCGCTTCTCCGACTGCGGCAAATGTTCCAAAAGCCGCGGCGGCGCTTCCGGCTGGTACTTTTGCCGTTATGACTTACGGTCTGGATATGGGCGACGGGCTTTCCCACCAAATATGGGAAGTTTTGGGTCCGTCTCCGGCTGCCGATATTTCCAATGGTTTAAGCGGAAAGGCGCAGGCGCCTGCGGCGGGAATGCAAAATATGGGAATGAATATGGGGGGCATGGGAATGCAAGGTATGAATATGGGAGGAATGGGTATGGGTCAAGGTGGTAATATTGGATCTGCCAATGTGCAGCCTGTACAGTTCCCCAATTTGAATCAACCGCGTCTTGGTCCTCACGAAGCGGGCAATATCGGTCTTATCATGGACGTGTCCATGGAAATGACCGTAGAACTTGGACGCACGCGTAAACTGATAAAAGAAATTTTAGGCATGGGCGAAGGCACGATTATCGAGCTTGACAAGCTTGCCGGTGAACCTGTGGATATTCTTGTAAACCATAAACTTATCGCCAAGGGCGAGGTTGTAGTCATTGATGAAAACTTCGGCGTGCGCGTAACGGAAATTGTGTCCCCGATGGAGCGCATAAATGACATGGGGTACAACTAATTAGTATGCGCCATTAAAACGGCGCATACTAATGCGTTAAACGACATTGCTTCGCAACGTCGCTTAACGCAGCGGTTTACGGCTTTTGCGCGTGAGCGCAAAAGCTTAACATTCAGCCTTCGGCTGAACGTCGTAAACCGCCATAGGGTGGGGAAGAGGATTTTATGGACGGGCTTTTTGCCCGTCTTTTTTTTCGGGAATATTTCTTCTATAAATTTTATTGACAAAAAATTAAAAAATTATATAATAATGCTAAGAATCTACCATAAATAGCGAACAAGTGGGAGTAAAAGGAGCAAAAAATGAAGAAAAGAATTATTGTTATCCTGTTGGTATTGTTTTTGACGGGTAATGTTTTCGGACAAGGGCTTGGTTTTCAAGCCATAGAAAACGGCGGAAAAGTAACCATAACGGGATACACCGGAAACGAAAAAAACCTCACAATTCCTGGAACAGCCAATGGAATGCCCATTGTCGCAATTGGAGATGAGGCGTTTCGCGGCAAAGGACTTACAAGCATAACTATTCCAGCCAGTGTTACTACCATTGGAGCTTCCACGTTTGCTGGTAACCAACTGACAAGCATTACTATTGGGGCAAATGTAACATTAGTTGTGGATGACGATTATTATAATAATGTTTCTTCATTTGGTAATGGTTTTGATAAAGCCTACAATAACGGCGGTAAGCCGGCAGGAACGTATAAGAGGGACAGTACCAACAGTTCGATTTGGGGTATGACAAGCGGTGATTATTTGTATATTGGTTCTACCATTACCCGCTATATCGGTTCTGGCGGAGCGGTAACCATACCGTCAACCGTAAACGGGACGCCTGTCACCTCCATTGAGAGCAGCGCATTTTATGAAAAACGACTGACCAACGTCACAATACCTAACAGTGTTAAAATTATAGGGAATTATGCATTTTCAGGAAACCAACTGACCAGCGTCAACATACCGAATAGTGTTACAACTATTGGGTCTTATGCATTTTCAGGAAACCAACTGACCAGCGTCAACATAAGCAATAGTGTGGACTTCCCCCGATTTATCGGACAGCAAACTAAGCCGCGATGTTAGGTGTTAATGCTATTGGTATAGCATATCCGATAGCCGAATGTCTACGGTTTCTGTTGTAATAAGTCTCAATATATTCAAAA
>Ga0268262_10001317_pt1 | contig 31039 bp, 32 predicted proteins | sample TergutNc150P3_FD_190354 | JGI IMG/M metagenome (GOLD analysis project Ga0268262, IMG submission 190354) | Nasutitermes corniger P3 segment gut microbial community from laboratory colony in Florida, USA - Nc150 P3 (SPAdes) (version 2) | ecosystem: Host-associated > Arthropoda: Insects >... | reverse complement strand
AGCAAGGCATAGCCTTTGAAGCCTCAAAAAGCACAATTAAAATTACCGATGAAGATGACAGGGCTTTTTATGATACTGCAAAACAAAGCGGTTCTCTTTTAGTTACAGGAAATATAAAACATTATCCTAAGGAGGATTTTATTTTAACTCCTGCGGCATTTTTAATAAAACAGAAAGAACTGGACTAGGTTAGCCTACAAACTTTCTAGCATTTCTAAACATCTGTAGCCAATATCCATCCGCGTTTTCAGGCTTTTTCCAGGTGTTTTGGAGCATTCTGAACGCCCTTTCGGGGTGTGGAAGCCACGGGGGGGAGGGTGGAGTTAAAAGGGTTTAGAGTATGGACAAAAGAATTGAAATGGTGAAAATTCCCCGCTAGAAGCGGGGAATTTGCTAATTTGGTTCCTTTTTTACAAAATACCTTAATCAGCATTTACTATACAAAAATTTCAGTGAAAAAGCAAGAATTCAAAGTTAATCCGCAAACTTCTTTGCGTTTTCAGGTTCTTTTGGGGTGCAAAAGCCACGGGTGGGGGGTGTTAGGCTAGGTTTCTTCAAATTCTGCGATGTAGCTAATAGCTTCTCTTAGAGCTTCTGCACATCTAAGCGTTATTATTGAAGGTTTTCTTTTTATTTCATCATTATCCGTATGTTCCATTTCTCATTTCCGTTTCTATCTGTTTTTTTAATTCTTTTGCCGAAACATTCAGCCCTTTTTCGTCCTGTTCTTCACTTTCTTTTAGCATAACATCTAGTGCTATTTCATCAAGCATATCTAATAAGTCATTAGCTCTTTCGCCTAAGCCTATATTTTCTATGCTTTCCATAGCAGCTTTTATTTTTGGCTCTAATGCCGCAGGTTCCATTGTCATCGCCATAACTTGTACCTCTCTTTTAAAAAAATAGAAAATTGAAGCATCCTGAACGCCATTTCGGGGTGCAGAGCCTGGGGAGGGAGGGGCGGAGTTAGGGTTTGGAGTATGGACCAAAGAATTGAAATGGTGAAAATTCCCCGCTTTTAGCGGGGTGGCAAGCCCCTTGTGGGCTTGACGGGGTGTGGCCGCCAACGGCGGCAGCGTTTATATTCGCATAAAGCAATGAAAGTTGTGCTTATGCCGCTTCCTTTAAGAACTAGAGCTGCGTTGCATTCGCAGGCAAAATAGCTCCGCCTTCGGCGGCACACCCCGTCAGCTGCGCTGCCACCCCGCTAGAAGCGGGGATTTGCTAATTTGGTTCCTTTTTTACAAAATACCTTAATCAGCATTTACTATACAAAAATTTCGGTGAAAAAGCAAGAACTCAAAGTTAATCAGCAAACTTCTTTGCGTTTTTCAGGTTCTTTTGGGTGCGGGAGCTTCACTAGATAGTCGTTCCTTATCAACCTCACAATTCCTCGTATCTAAAGCCCTGTGGGTCTCATATCTATACGCTTTATGCTTTCTGATAAGCTTGGCTAATGAAATCTTTTATTTCGTCAAATTGTTCTTGGGATTTGCAATAGCATATCCAGCTATCTAAACCAAGATATCTCCATTCGCAATAACTAGGAGGAATAGGCCCATAGTTCAATCCAGTTTTGGTTTTAAAATTTGACATATCAGCATTAAAACATATAATAAATTGCCCACCTCTAGTTACCCAGTAATTAAAAGAGCAAAAATCCTTGTTATTTTTTTTGAAACGCATAATCATTTTAGAAGGATGCTCAGTCACATCACCCAAACCCTTTATATATAACAATATATTTTCAAATAAAGGTAATTGTTTGCTGGATACTGTTTTTTTAAAATATTCTATATCCTTAATTTGTTGGGATTTTGGTTTTTCTGATGATTCATCAGATTCTACATCGGGTTTCTATGACTACTGGTTTTCCAGTATTTTCAGCTAAGATGTCTATTCGTCTTTGGCTGGCTTTTAAGCATACTTCTGTCTCTGCTTTTATCAGAGGTAAACCAAGTTTATCGCCGAGAAAATCTATGTTATTTGCTAACCACGCTGTGAAATCTGGTTCTTTTACTCCTAGATATTTATGGTCAATATATGTTGGCTTATTTAATGCTAATGGCATTGATATGTCTCCTATTATTGTTATACTGTCTGGTGTAGGTTTGGTGGTTGCGCTTTAATTATGGGAAATTCTTTGAAGATTCTTTTCCAGTAAACTTTTTCTTCTCTAATCCCATCAAACTTGAAAACACCTGCAAATTGGTATTTTTCTCCGTTATCTAATCCTACAAATATAATACGGTTCTTTTCGTTTAGTTTATTACGCTCCTTTTTGTCATCTGGATTCCCTATTTTTTCTGAAAATACATCGTGTTCTTTGTCCCATTCATTGCCGAAACTGTCGTAATATCTAGAGCCAAGTTTTGGAAACCAAACCTTGTAGTCCTTATATTTGCCTTCCTTTAATGTTTTTGGGGTAAAAAAGCCCCTTGATTGTTTATTACTCGATTCCCATGCAAAAATCATTTTAAGGGCATCTCGCTGATTTTTGAAAATAATGTAGTCATCGGTAGAAATTGTTTTTTTGGTTTTAAAATATCGTTCGGTGGCTCTTGGCGGTGGATTCCAAGGCGATATTCTTTGCCATCTTTGCAAGTGATGCCCTTTTCTCGGACTGGTTCTAGATCACAATTTTTTAAACGATTCCAAATGGCATAAATTACGTAATTTTCATATTTTTTTTCACGATTTTTATTTGTTCTTGAGCGTTCTTCGTCTTTCTGGGAAAGAAGTTTGCATATTTCCTTAAACTTTTCGTTTATGTAAATATTTTCGCTTTCGTTGACTTTTTCCATATTATTGCTCTCCATTTTTTAATAACAACAGGTAACTCCTAAAATGTCTATTTCTTGTAAACATAAATTATTTTTTTGGAAAAAAAGCGAGCTATTTGCCTATATTTCCGACATTTGGCGGCTGTTAGACAAATCTGCTTGCACTCCCTATACCAATGCTCCTGACAAAGTCTGTTCCAAGGGATGGTGTGTTAGCGGACAGCATAATTCCTAGATAGCCTCAGCTTCCGTTTAGCCTCCGCCAAAGGAACCCCCTTTTCCAAAAGGGCAAGCAATTTTTTCATGCCTCTAATTTCGCCCCTAGCTTCGCCCCTAGCTTCGCCTTCCTCTCTGCCTTCCTCTTTAGCAACGGCGAGAGCATCTTTCAACTTGAACTTTGTGTTCAGCATATTCACTACCTCCGATGAATTTTGTCTCAAATAATCACGCAATATCCCTTTGCTTATGCAATAACGGACTGCTTTTTCTATTGCCTCTTTTAAAGAATTGCAGCTTGATTGAAATTCCCTGACCTTCGCGACAAAAGCAGAATAACCAGCCAAGTTCTTGCTCCTCCGCTCCAGTCTAGGGTTGCGACCCTTGTTTATGTTCAGTACGCGGACCGACAATTCCAACTCAGGTGCTTTCTTAATGCCTAGCTGCTCAAAGGCTTCGGAAAGTTTCAATACCCTTTCATTCGGGTATTTGTCCGTGCCGTTGTATAGAACTATGAATTCGGGTCTTGGGATTTTGAGCAAATTTTGCTTGTAAATGCTTTTGGGGTCTATTATCTTTTCATACACTTTAGATATGTATATCAAAAAACGCAAAGGCATATTTTCATTTATGCTGGATTGATGCTCCATTAAAACAACCAACTTGCTGCCTATCGTGAAAGATATGTCATTCTGCCTGTTTGGGAACAGGACGCCTTCCAATGTGTTGATGTTTATTATATTTGGGTCTTTGTAGGAAGTTCCCTCTATTGCATTATACAATTCCAAAAGTCGCTTCTTGTCTTTGAACAAAGAAGTGAAAACCGAATCTTTGTATTTGCGCTTGGCTGGCACAGAGGTAATATAGAAAAATAGCGCTCTCTAAGCCGTTTTTGTCATAGCCCTTTCAATTATAGCCCCCATAAAAGACGTATAGGGAATTCCTGCCTTTTTTGCTCGAGCTTTTGCCTTATTCACAACAAATACAGGGAGCCGCATAGAAACCGATGCAGTTTTATTCTTTTCTGCAAGTCTCTTTTTTTCCGCCGCTTTTTCTGCAAGGTGCCTTTTTACGGCTTGCAAAACGTTTTCACCTTTTCTAGGCATAATTAAATTGCCTTCTTTCTCTGCCTGTATAAAATCCGCAGCCCAACAGCGTTTATGATAGTCGTGGACAATGCCCTTTTTCTTGTTCATACGTGGTTGCTCATGGTCAATTTCATACGTTAAATATAGAAAAATGTAATACAGGGTTGTAATACAAGGTTGTTTGCGTTAATCAGCAAACTTCTTTGCATTTTTCAGGTTCTTTTGGGGGCGGAAGAAATTTTGCTCGCCGCTTCAAAATCGCTGAACAGTATATACTCGGATATTTTATCCAAAAGAGCCTTGGTCTCCTTTGTCCAGCGCATTTTCTGCAAATTTTCAAGAGCGACTTCGGCTGTTTGCACATCGTAACTCTCGCAAGCTTTGCTTATTATCTGCAGTTGTTCGTGCAAATAGGCGGGATTTTCGTCTGAATCTGCTCCGGTATCTGCTACTGAGTCTATTATATCTTTTAATTTGGCAATGAATGCTGGGGTTTCTGCCTCAATTGTATTTTTATTTTTCTCTTTTCCAGCTTTTTCCAATGACAGGGTTAGTTTTGAGGCTTCGTTTTCACCTATATTTGCAAGAGCACTTTTCATAGCGTGAATTTTTATGGTGAATTGGTGCAAATCTTCATCTGTTGCATTGGCTATGTTTTTTAAGGTAGCCTCAATAACAGGCAGAATTTTTTTGGTGTCTCTGGCAAAAATACCCAGCAAATCGGCTTTTGTTTGAGGGATTATCTCTTTTGCCGTGCTTTGTTCCAGTTTTGCTTTTTCCACAACTTCTGGCGCTGCTTTATCGCGAATCCAAGTTTTCAATGCCTTATTTAACTGCCTAATATCAATTGGCTTGGAAATAAAGTCGTCAAAACCATTTTCAAGAAATACCTTCGCTTGGCCGGCCACCGCATTTGCTGTTAGTGCAATTATCGGTTTTGTATAACCAATCTCCCTTATTTTTTTGGTAGCTTCAATGCCGTCCATTTCTGGCATCATGTGATCCATAAACACAATATCATAAACATTGCCCTCTTTTATCTTCTCAATGGCTTTCAAACCGCTTTCAAGGGTTTCAATCTTTAAGCCATAAGGTATCATCAAGCCTTTGGCCACAGATAGGTTGGTTTCCACATCGTCTATAATGAGCACGCTGCCATAAGGCATATATTCACGTGCTTTTTGAATTTCCCTCAGTTGCGATTCTCCAGAATAATGGAAACTTTGCAGGTTTTCTGCAAGTTCTTTGCCAAGTTCCTCGCTGCCTGTTAGTTTTTGCGCAAGATGTATGGTAAATACCGAGCCTTTGCCAGCTTCGCTTTCAACTGTAATTTTTCCATCCATCATTTCAACAAGGCATCTGGTTATGCTCATTCCAAGCCCAGTGCCTTCTATTGTGCGATTGAGTTCCATATTAAAGCGGGAATATTCATCAAACAAATGTTCCATCTGTTCTTTTGTCATGCCCTGACCTGTGTCGCTTACGGTTATCACAAGGTTTATGGTTTCTTTATCGCGAGGCTCAGAAACAAAGGAAAGTGATACGTTTCCTTCTTTTGTGTATTTAATAGCATTTGAAAGAAGGTTGTTGAGTACTTGCTTTATGCGAAGTTCATCTCCAAGTAATTTTGCTGGCAGGTTTTCTGCAACTTTAAGTGTAAATTCAATTGGTTTATTGCCCATGCGCATAAGGTTCAACTGAACGGTATCGTTTATGAGGCTTGCTGTATCGTATTTTACCGGAATAATTTCAAATTTCCCAGTTTCAATTTTGGAGAGGTCTAAAATATCGTTGATAATTCCCAGAAGCATATAGCCTGAATTATGTATTTTGCGGAATGTTTCCTTTGTTGCCGCTGAAATTTCTTCTCGCAAAAGCTCAATTTCGGAAAATCCTATTATTGCATTCATAGGTGTGCGAATTTCGTGACTTATGGTTGCTAAAAATTTGGATTTAGAGGCATTGGCATTAACTGCATTTATTTTTGCTTTCTCTGCAATACGTGCCTCGCTGCGAAAACAGATAATGCCCAGCAAACCGCTTATGAATATAATTATCACAGTGATTATCTGCGATGTGTTGAGCCTGAATACCATCTGCTCTGCCTGCACAATGTCTTTATCCTCTAGATCTATGCCAACAATAGCCTTTAGATTACCCTTTTTATCATACATCGGGGCATAAGCTGTTGATAATCCATCCCAGTCCTCTTCGTAATTGCCAAGACCAGCGTATAGGGCTTTGCCCTGTGTTTTCACATCTTTAGCCAGCGGAAGTTTTTCGTAGCTCATAGGAGGGGTATCTAAGCCCACCCTCGTTAATTCATTGAAATCGTTGTCTATTATATATTGCAGGTCATTTTCTCTAGGGCGTATAAAATAAACATAAGCAACATCGGCTTCTTTGGCAAAATCTCGCAGTTTTTCACGCAAATTCTGGTAGGATGGTGTTTTCATATCTGCTGCTTCACGGTATTTCTCCAATTCCTCAACGCTAACCATGTCTGCCAAATGCTTGGCTAAGGAAATGGAGCGATATTCTATGTTCTCTTCCATAGTGTGCATGGAGAAATTCACAAATTTGTTTGCAATAAAAAATGTTGTGCACACCACCACAAAAGAGAAAACATATAGAAATAGGGTTAAACGTTTCATTTCGTACCTCCGTGTTTGTTCTTTTCCACTATGTCTGCAAATTCTCCCCTTATTTCATTGAAAACCGCAACAATGAGCGGGTCAAAAGATGTTCCCGAATCTTTTCTGATAATCTCTTCTGCTTCTTCGCAAGAAAAAGCTGGTTTGTAGGGTCTCTCAGACACAAGCGCATCGTACACATCTGCAATAGCCATTATGCGCCCTTGAAGCGGTATCTCTTCTTCTCGTAGTCCTCGCGGGTAGCCTTTTCCGTCCCATCTTTCGTGGTGGGCACCTGCAAAAATTTTGGCGTGGCGCAAAAATAGGGCATCTCCGGTTTGGACTATCATTTGCTCTATGACGTTTTCGCCCTCAATGGTGTGCCGCTTAATTTCATTGAATTCCTCGTAAGTTAATTTGCCTTGCTTGTTCAAAATCAAATCCGATATAACAATTTTCCCAACATCGTGCAAACGTGCAGAAGCTATTGCCATATTCAAATCCCAATCAACAAGTTTTTCCAAATAAACTCCTTTGTTTACCATGGCATTCATTAAAATTTTTATGTATTGCGATGTGCGGGCTATATGCCCGCCTGTAATTTTGTCACGGCTTTCCACTATATTGGCAAATGTGAACACAATGCCGTTTTGCAGCTGCTCAATGCGCTCGGTTCTTTTTTTCACCAACTCGCCTATGTGCAAATGGTTTGCAATGCGGTTCAGCAGCACAGGCTCAGAAAATGGCTTGGAAATAAAATCCACCGCACCCAAAGCTAATCCCTTTGCTTCCATTTCAGAATCTGTGAAAGCGGTTAGGAACATAACGGGAATTTTTGCCGTGTACTCATTTGCCATAAGTTTTGCCAGTGCGGTAAAGCCATCCATTTCTGGCATTTCAATATCCAACAAAATCAGGTCTGGCATTATTTTGGAGAATAACGAAAACATTTTTTCTGCGGAAGGGATTGTTAAAACTCTATAACCGCCCTTGCTTAAGGCTTGTTTTGCCGTTGCCAAATTCACCGCATTGTCATCTACTACAAAAACTGTTTTCATGCTGGGCTACCTGTTTTTAAATTTAGTTGAATGTAGTAAATGCAGATTAACTCGCAAACCTTTTTGCATTTCTAAACATCTGCAGCCAATATCCGTCCCCGTTTTCGGGCTTTTTCCAGGTGTTTTGGAGCATCCTGAACGCCCTTTCGGGGTGTGGCATCAAGATTAAAACCCTTCCGTCTTCGCTTGTCAGGCCTGTTATGCCCTGCGGGCTGCCATTGGGATTGAGCGGATACATCTCCGTTGGCTCGTGAGAATTATCCACATAACGTGCGGAAATCAAATTTTTCTTCACGCTCATCTCCAGAGCGGCAGGGGTTTGGAACTCTGCCCTGCCCTCTCCGTGCGCAACGGGAACCGGAATAACAAAACCCTCCATCCCCTCCAACAAAACCGCCGGGGACTTCTCAATCTTCACGCTCACAAAACGCGCCTCAAAACGCTCGGACAAATTTTGCTTGAATTTAGGCCAATGAGCAGCACCGGGTATAATGCTCTTCAAATTAGAGAGCATCTGGCAGCCGTTGCAAACGCCTAGCGAAAAGGTATCTTTCCTCTCAAAAAATCTTTGAAAAACCTCCCTTGCCCTGTCGTTGAACAAAATGCTCTTTGCCCAGCCCTCCCCCGCTCCCAAAACATCCCCATAGCTAAAACCGCCGCAAGCAGCCAACCCGCTGAACTCAGTCAAATCCGTTTTGCCGCTCAAAATATCGGTGGTGTGAACATCAACCGCCACAAAACCCGCTTTGTCAAAAGCCGCCGCCATCTCCACTTCGCCGTTAACGCCTTGCTCGCGGAGGATTGCTACACGACGTTTTCCGTTCTCCCTGTCTGTATGGGCGCGATTAATCGCGCCCTTACAGACGGGGTTGATACCCGCATCCTTTTCTCCGCACTTCCATTCATATTCCTGCTTGGCACATTCGGGGTTATCGCGGAGCTTTGCTATTTCGTAGGAGGTTCGGCTCCAGATTTTGTGGAGTTCGGGTATGGATTGCCTGTAGCTGGATATGGTTAAGTGGAAATCATCGGATAGCTTGCCTATTTTTTTGAAAGGGAATAGTTTGCAGGCATCTTCAAAATCATTTTCCTTGATTTGCAAAACCGCGCCTAATTCTTCGTTGAAAAGAAATGGTATTTGCTCTTCAATTTCCAGTTTTGCACCAATATGCCCGGCAAAAGCCATTTCAGCAACGGTTGCGAATAAACCGCCGTCCGAGCGGTCGTGGTATGCCAAGATTTTGTCTTGGGCGTTCAGGGTTTGAACCGCTTTGAAAAATTGCTTTAACAGTTCGGGGTCTGCATCGGGAGGTTCTCCGCCAAATTGGTTATACACCTCGCCAGCTATGGAGCCGCCCATTCTGTTTTTGCCTTCGCCCAAATCCGCCATGACTAAAATTGTGTTTTCAACATTTTGAAGTTCGGGGGTCAAACTTTTGCACACATCTTCGCAAGGGGCAAATGCACTTACTATTAAGGAGACCGGAGAGGTAACGGTTTTCTTTTTGCCATCGCTTTCCCAGCTCGCGCTCATGCTCATAGAATCTTTGCCAACGGGAATTGCAATGCCGAGTTTGGGGCAAAAGTCCATGCCAACCGCTTTCACAGCTTGGTATAAGGCTGCGCCTTCGCCTGTTGTGGCGGGGTTTGCCATCCAGTTTGCGGAAAGGCGTATTTTTGAGATGTCGCTGATTTTTGCAGCGGCAATGTTTGTTATGGCTTCGGCAACCGCCATTCTTGCTGCGGCACCGGAGTTCAGAAGCGCAAGCGGGGTACGTTCGCCAATGGAAAAAGCCTCGCCAGTTGTGGAGTCCAATGTGCTTGTTGTTACAGCGCAGTCCGCAACGGGAACCTGCCACTTCCCTACCATCTGCTCCCGCACAATCATGCCTGTTACGGAACGGTCGCCTATTGTTATTAGAAAACCTTTGTCTGCTACTGCTGGGTGGGAGAGGACGCGGTGAGCGATGTCTTTTAATTGAGAATTGAGAATTGAGAATTGAGAATATTCTCCATTCTCCATTCTCAATTCTCCATTATCCTTACGTTTCATCTTTGGCGGGTTGCCCAGCAGCAAACTTATTGGTATATCTATGGGGTTGTTTTTAAAATGCGTGTCGCTCAAAACTAAATTCTGCTCTGCGATTGCTTCGCCCACCACGGCAAAGGGGCAACGCTCGCGTTTGCAGAGGTCGCTGAATGTGGGCAAACTCTCGGCGGAAATTGCAAGCACATAACGTTCCTGAGCTTCGTTGCACCATATCTCCAGCGGACTCATGCCCTTTTCTTCGCTTTGAATGTCGCGTAGGCGAAATTTGCCGCCAAAGCCTGCATCTTTTACGAGTTCGGGCAAGGCGTTTGAAAGGCCACCCGCTCCTACATCGTGGATAAACGCTATGGGATTTTTTTCTTCCAATGCCCAGCACCTGTCTATTACCTCTTGGCAACGTCGCTGCATTTCTGGGTTGCCGCGCTGGACGCTTGCAAAATCCAAATCCTCGCCGCCGCTGCCCGTTGCCATAGAGCTTGCCGCTCCACCGCCAAGGCCTATGAGCATGGCGGGGCCGCCCAAAACTATTAGTAAATCCCCTGCTTTTAATGAGCCTTTTTGTATATGGCTATGCTTTATATTCCCAATTCCGCCTGCGAGCATTATGGGTTTGTGGTAGCCGCGAATTTCTCCGTTCACCTCTTGCTCAAAAGTTCTGAAATATCCGCATATATTTGGCCGCCCAAATTCGTTGTTGAAAGCCGCCGCTCCTAGCGGGCCGTCTATCATAATCTGCAACGGCGTTTCTATGCGAGATGGTTTGCCAAAATCCTTTTCCCACGGCTGAACATAGCCGGGTATTTTTAAATTTGAAACCGAAAATCCGCAAAGCCCAGCTTTGGGTTTTGAACCAGTGCCGGTTGCGCCTTCATCGCGTATCTCGCCGCCGCTGCCCGTTGCCGCTCCGGGGAACGGGCTGATTGCCGTTGGGTGGTTGTGGGTTTCCACCTTCATCAAGATATGCACAGGCTCTTTGTGATAGCTGTATTCGTTGTTTAATGGCTCTGCGTAAAAGCGTTCCGCTTCAAAGCCTTCCATAACGGCGGCATTGTCTTTGTATGCGCTCAAAATGCCGCTTGGCGAGCATTTGTAGGTGTTCTTTATCATCTGGAACAGGGACAAATCCTGTTGCTCTCCGTTGATTTCCCACTCGGCATTGAATATTTTGTGGCGGCAGTGCTCGGAGTTTGCCTGTGCGAACATCATCAGTTCAACATCGCTTGGCTCGCGCCCCAGCTCGGCAAATTTTTCCTTTAAATAATTTATCTCCTCTGCGGAGAGGGCAAGCCCAAGCTCTGAATTGGCTTTTTCCAAATCGGTAATTCTGGTTAAAGGCTTGGGTTCTTTGTGCGTGAATAGAGCGGCGAGTTCCTCTTTTGACTGGAAAATTTGCTGAGTCATTCTGTCAAAGAGCATCTCTTTTGGCGGCAGTCCTTGGGTAAAATTCCAAACCACTGCCCTTTCTATGCGAATAACAGCGTGCAGCCCGCAGATGTGGAGTATATCGGTTGCTTTTGAGCTCCACGGGCTTATTGTGCCAGCGCGTGGGGCAACTATGAGGGTGGCGGCGGGTAAGGGTGCGATTAATCGCGCCCTTACCTCGCCGTATTCTAATAGTATTTCCAGTTTTTTTAGTTCTTCTGCTGTTAAATCCCTTTGGGTTTCTGCTATGTGCAAATATTCCGCGCTTATGCCTTTAACCGGAAATTGCGAAAGCCGGAAATCAGAAACCGCAATTGAGCCATTTAGGAAAAGCATAGAGGGAATGTAGAAAACGCTTTACCACACTAGGCGAAGCAAGAGCATACAAACAAGTGCGTAAACACCTGCGGCGATGTCGTCTAGCATAACGCCGTGGGCGTTTAAAACTTTTTTGTCAAAGTAACCTGCGGGGAAAGGTTTTGCAATGTCAAAGATACGGAACAGAACAAAAGATGGCAAAGCTATGTAAAGCCACCAGTCGCCAGGAGCTGGCAAATCCAAAGCGGAAAAATATATCAAAGGGATTAGCTGCCCGGCAACCTCGTCTATCACAATCAGGGAAGGGTCGTGGCTTGTGTATTTTAAAACCTCTTTGCTCGCCAAAGTTCCCAGCACATACGCCAAAACAAAGAATGCCAGCATGGCAGGCAAGCCGCCGCAATAATAGGTAAGCACATAAGCAAAAGGGAGGGTTGCCAAAGAACCTGCGGTTCCGCTCGCCACTGGGCAATATCCAACGCCAAAAAAAGAAGCGATTATGTACGAAATTTTTTTGTTCATTCTCTGTTAGATGGGGCCTTTGGTGTGGTCTCCTTTAGAGGAGTCTTCTTTATCTTTAAAGGGGTCTATATCCAGCTTCAGTTCTTTTGGGAGTTTAAGTTTATCCCACGTGCTGGCAAAAGGAAATGTATTGTACACCGAGAATGCGGTTGATTCATCCATAGTTTTTTTCAAGACCCCTTTCGCAGGCACAGCATTGACAACGGTTAAGAGAACCGCAGATATCGCAATTCCTTTCAACGCGCCCCAAGCCCCGCCCAACATGCGATTCGCCATGGTTAGAGCCGTTGTTTTAGTCAAGAAAAAATTTACTATGCTCACTACAATTCTAGCTGATAAAAAGGTTATGATAAAAGCCAAAATCCCGCCAAACAGCAAATCCAAAGGCGGTACCAAAATCATATTGGTGCTAAGTATGCCTGCAAAATAACCCGAAAAGAGAAAGATGGATAAAATTCCAACAGCCCAAGCTATAAGGATAAGCAAGCTGGCTATAAAACCTTGCGCAGCCCCTATTATAAAAAAAATAGCAATTAGCGAAACGACTATTACATCTATGAGCATATAAATAAGATAGAAAAATAAAAAAACGATTTTTTCTACCTTCCTATTATGGGAATTCCAAAATCTCCGCTGACGGTTAGGCTCGTGATTGGGATTCTCTCCGCAGGGCCAGAGCTTGCAAACAAGGCAAAGCAAAAATTGATAGAACGTTTTGGAGAAGTTGATTTGGAAATGCCGCCAGTCCCTTTTGCGCACACCAATTACTATAAAGACGAACTCGGAGAAACCCCGCTTCGCTCATTTCTATCTTTTGAAAATAGAATTGAACGCGAGAGCATTGCAGGCATAAAATTGGAAACAAATGAAATGGAAAAAATTTGGAATAGAGAAGTTAATCTAGACCCTGGTTACATGACCCTTGGGCAATTTTTTTTGGCTACAACCAAAGACCAACGGCACAGAGTTTACTTGGGTCAAGGCATCTTCGCGGAGGTTACTCTTTATTTTGAAAACGGAAAATTCCATCCCTTTGATTGGACTTACCCGGATTACAAAAGCGATGCTTATATAAAATTTTTAGAAAAGGCAAGGGAACGTTTTGCCTACCACGTTGCCACAGGGCATCCGTATAGCGAGAGAGGCAAACATGCTAGGAGTGTTTGATTCTGGTTTTGGAGGTTTAACCATCTTAAAGGATTTGGCAAAAGCATTGCCCAATTACAACTTCGCTTATTTAGGGGACAATGCCCGCGCCCCCTACGGGAGCCGCAGCTTTGAGAGCATATATCGCTACACCTTGGAAGCCGTTGGCTATCTCTTTTCCCTGGGCTGCCCTCTTGTTATACTCGCCTGCAACACCGCTTCCGCAAAAGCCCTGCGCACAATACAGCAAAACGACCTCTCAAAAATTGCGCCTCAAAACAGGGTGCTGGGCATAATCCGCCCCATAGCGGAAGAAATAGGCAAGTTCACAAAAAGCGGATATATAGGCATTTTAGGCACGGAAGGGACAATAGCCTCTCAGAGCTATCCGCTGGAGATAGCCAAGTTTTGGCCAGGCTTGCACGTGGAGCAGCAAGCCTGCCCAATGCTCGTTCCCTTGGTGGAAAACGGCTTGATAAACCATCCAGCAACCGAGATGTTCATAAGGGAATACACCCAGAAAATTCTGGAAAAAGAATCCCGCATAGATTCTCTGGTGCTAGGTTGCACACACTATCCCCTGCTCCAAGATATTTTCGCAAAAATTTTGCCAGGAAGCGTTAGAATAACTTCCCAAAGCGGCATAATAGTCCAAAAAACAATTGAATACTTGGCAAACCACCCCGAAATTGACAGCCGTATAAGCAAAGGCTCGGATAAAAACGGCAAAATCCGCTTTTTAACCACCGACTCAGTGGACTTCTTTAAAAAAGGCGCAGAGGCTTTTTGGCATACCCAGATTCAAGTGGAAAGCGTAAACTTGCCCCCTATCGTCATATCCTGAATTTTCTGAGAATGCTTTTCACTCCGTGAGACATGGCCCTCAAATCCGTGGAGGCTTCTTTTAAAGCGTTTACATTACGTTTAAGTTCTTTTTCTACACCCGCAAAATCAAGGCTTTCAGATACCTCCTCTACTTTGCCGTGCATCCCTTCCACTTGCTTTGAAATTGCGGCGATTCTTTCCGTAAGGTATTGAAGGGCTTCTTTGGCTTTTTCCGTTTCGCTGCCTGCAAGCTCAACATCGTTGATTTTCTCTGTTATTGAATCTATCGCTTCCTCAATTTCTTTTATTTTTGAATCTGCCAAATTCACTTCTGTCTCTATGCTGCTTACGCCATCGTTCATGGATTTTGTGTTATCCACGGCCATCTGCATCTTTTGCATGGATTTGGAGAATTCATCGGAAATAAGATCCAAGCCATCGGAAGATGTTATAAGAACCGAAGCATAATCGCCCACGAATTTCATAAATTCCTTCAACTTGTCTATGAACTTATTAAAATGCCTGGACATATTGCTTATTTCATCGCTATGGCTTTCATCTATCCTTATGCTTAGATTGCCATCGCCTATCTTGTTCAGGGCTTTCATTATGTACTGAATGCGCCTATTTATGAGATTTGATAAAATAACGGAAATAATAATGGATAATATTATTGTCACGGCTATAGCCGCTAAAATGCTGGACATCTTGCTTTTGTCCAGATTGGCTAGAGAACCTGTTGAAACCAAAAACCAATCCGTGTTTTTAACTGGCATAGACACAACATAGTTCCTCTTTCCAAATAAAACGGAAGCATTGTCGCTCAGAATTTTTTCCTTTGAAAATTCCACCGTGTCTAAGTCTTCAAAAATATTTCTTTCCAGAATATATTTCTGATCCGTATGGGTTATATACAAGCCGTTTCTCTTTATCAAGAATGTGGAGCCGTCTTCCGTCACTTTGCGAGAATTTACCATTTTTGTCAAATCGGTCATAAATATATCCAAACCCACTACCCCTTTGTATGAGTTGGTGGAGTCTTTAACCGTATGCACTACCGTAACGCAAATCAACTTTGTGTTATAATCAATGTAGGGATCCGTTATGCCAGGCTTGCCGGGGTTTTGCATTGCAAATTTAAACCACGGTCTTTTCAACTGGTCCCATTCCGGCTCTTTATATGGCGCCCAATCGGTGGCCGTCACAAAATAGCCCCCGTCAAAGCGGGAAATCGTTGTGCCATAATAAAACTCAAAAGCATAAGGAACCGTAGGCAGCATCCTTACCATGAATTCACGGTCGGTTTCCTGGTTCCCGCGCCCTACGTTTTCGGATGCAAAAACAACCAAGTCTATGGCCTTCTCAAGCTCTACCTGAAGGTCGGCGTCTAGGTATTTAACGGTTGTTTCCGCAAGGCTTTCCAGATTCTTATAGTTTATATTTTCAAAATTTTTGAGAAAGATGGAAATGAGCACAGCAGACATAGCGGTAAGTAAAACAATGTTGAATGCTTGGATTTTAAAGGCGAAGGAGTGTAGATATTTTACCATATATTGAGTAATATATATTAAAACTTCATAAAACGTTGTGTTTTTCTGTAAATTTTCTATTTTATACCCTATGAAAATACTCCGACATACCTCGTTACCCAGGCTAGACCTCTCTACAAGCGCACTTGTTATAGCCTTTATAGCCTTTATTCTTTCCGGTTGCGGCGGAACGTCCGTAAAACGTGTAGCCTCAGACTCCACCATAGACCTCTCTGGCAACTGGAACGATGCCGATTCCCGCTTGGTTGCAGAGGAGATGCTCAACGACTGCCTTACAAAACCTTGGTACCAAAACGCCGTCCGCAGCAAAAACGGCGAAAATCCCGTTATTGTTATTGGGCAAATCCGCAACCTAAGCACCGAGCATATAAACACGGGCACCTTCATAAACGACATCCAGCGCGTTTTAATCAATTCGGGCAAGGTGGAATTTGTGGCCAACTCCGAAGAGCGCAAGCAGCTCCGCAGGGAAATTGACGACCAAAGAGGCAACGCCACAGACGAAACCGCCAAGGAACGCGGCCAAGAGACCGGAGCAGACATAATGCTAACCGGAACAATCAATTCCATAGTTGACCAAAGCGGCAGCGAACAGGTTAAGTTTTACCAGATAGACCTTGAGCTAACCGACCTTCAAAGCCACAAAAAACTTTGGATAGGCAACAAGAAGATTAAAAAGTTCATCGAAAAAAGTGCTTTGAAACTCTGATTTGAATTGAGAGTTGAGAGTTGAGAGTTGAGAATAAACTAGCATGTGTTTTTGCAAACATTTGGAAATTTCCGCTATGTTTGCTGGTTCTGTGTTTGTTTTTGGCTTCTTGCGCAAGCCCTGCGAAGCTTAGGGAAGAAAAAATTGGGAGCCCTATTAGCTCAGGCAATTATGATGCCGCCATAGAAGCCATTAACAAGAACAAAAAAAAATATTACAATTCAGAGGATGCGTTTCTTTTTGAATTTGATATGGGGCTGTTATACCATTACACCCAAAGCTACGAAGAGAGCATAAAGCACTTAGCAGCCGCAGAAGAGATTTTGGATGAGCTATACACCCGTTCCGTTACCAATGAGGCAGCGGCAATACTCACAAACGATAACGTTCGCCCTTACCGCTCCTATCCATTTGAAATACAATGGCTCTATCAAACTCAGATTTTAAACTATATGGCACTTGGCGAAATAGACGAATCCGTTGTTGAAAGCCGCCGCGCACTCCTCGCTATACAGAGATTAAGGGAGAAGGAAGAGAGTAAATTCAATGAAAGCGGCGCTTTGCAATACCTAATAGCTCTTTCTTATGAATGGCAAAGATCCGAAGATGATGCGCGCATAGCCTACAATAACGCAAAAAAGAATTTTGCAACTGGCTACATCCCAAAACTCGCTGCGGAAATCCCTAAAAATGAGCAGGAGATTATAGTTATTGGCTATGCAGGCGTTAGCCCTATTTTAGGCGAAAACAAGTTTTGGGGAACTTATGCAAGAGATGGCGCCCTTGTTTTATTTTATAAAGATGCCAGCGGGAATAGGCAAAGCTCAACTATCTTTGCGCCTGGCCTTGGCGGCGGCGGCTTTAGCGGCAGCACAATGACCATTCAGTTCGCAATACCGCAGATGGTGGAGAGAACATCGCAAGCAGCCGTGTTTTCGGTGGCCGTAAACGGAGACTCAAAAATAACCGAACCCTTTTCAAACACCAAAATTTCCCTTAAAAAGGATTTGGAAAACGGGCAGACGGCAACGCTTATCAGAACCGCCACCAGGGTGATTGTGCGCACTGTAGCGGCGAACAAAGCAAAGGAAAAAATGCGAGCCGCCACAGGCGGCGGCTGGGCGAACTTGCTTTTGAACGTAAGCACAGACATTGCCACAGGCGCGCTTGAAGAAGCCGATTTGCGGCTGGGTTCCGCGATGCCTTTAACGCTTCAAATTGCCCGTATCCCTGTAGAGCCTGGCAAACACTCCGTAAAAATTGATGTTTTGAGCAGCCAAAAGATGAGAATAGGCACCCTTATGGAACAAAACGTAAATGTGAAGAGAGGCGAAAAGATTTTTATCTTTGTTCCCGCTCTAAAATAGAGCGGCGTGTAAATAAGAAGTTCACGGCACCAAACAAACTGACGAGCAAATTTACCCCGTAAGCCAACAGCTGCATTATAACGGCTTCCATTGAGCCAACTCCAATCCGTGTAAAAAGGGTTTTGGCCGCTAGCTCCCTTGGCCCAAAGCCCCCTATGGAAATGGGGAGCGCACTCACAACCGCTACCAAAGGTATGTAGTAGAAATACCAGCTAATGGCAATATCCACACCTATGCCCATGGCGCAAAAATAATGGGATAAAACCCTAAGACCTTGGGTAACTGTAGAAAATGCAAATAGTTGCGCAAAAAGCTTTTTTGTTCTAAATGCCTGGAACCGTCCATGCAGGTGCAAAACCCTTTTCCCCAAAAAAGGAAACAATTTACCGAAAACCAGCTGACCAAACCTGCGGCTGAACAACATGCACAAGGCTAGGGAAAAAGCAAAAAAAATCAACAGAGATGGCAATAAAAAATATCTCTGGCTTGGGTCTCTCCAAAAAAATGCAGCCCCCACAGCCAGGGCAAAAGCACATAAAATGTAAAGCCCGCAAAGCCTGTCCAAAAAGGTGGCAGATACGGCAGCCCCAACGGTTTCTTTTGAATTTTTATTTATATCGTAGATCTTTTTTAAGTCCCCGCCAACGTTGCCGGGCATAAAATTATTGAAGAAGCAACCTGTGAAATAAACCCTGAGCAAACTTATGTAACTCATTGAAATATTTTGAGTTACGAGAAGCTGCTGCCATTGTATGCAACCAGATATATAAGACAAAAACACGCAGAGCAAGGCGAGGAGCAAATACTTGTACTCTATGTTGCTCATGGTACGGATAAAGTCTTCCGAATTTACGTCCGGCGTGGATGCTATGCTTTTCCATACCAAAAAACATAGCACAGCTGAAACCAACAGCTTAACCATAAATATCAAAATATTTTTCATCTCTATCCAGCCTTGGCTTTCAATATCTCCTGCATTAAAAATAGGGTTTCCCTAGCGGCTTTTTCCCAGTCAAAGGATGAGGCGTAGCTCTTTGCCTCGCTTTCCATGCCTGCCCTCAAAATAGGGTTCTCGTAAAACGCTTCCATTTTCTTGGCACAATCCCCTGCGCTGCCCGCTTTGAAAAGAAGCCCAGTCTCTTTATCTTTAACGCTATCGCAAAGCCCGGAGACATTGCTCGCTATGCTCGCAGTTCCGCAAGCAGCAGCCTCTATGACGGTTAACCCCCAGCCTTCTTTGTAGCTGGTTTGCAAAATGCCCAAGGCTTTGCTCATGAGTTCTATTTTCTGTTCCTCGCTAACCAAGCCCAAAATCTCAACCCTGTCTTCCAAACCCCATTCCTTTGCTTTCAGTCTCATCTTGGCTTCTTCGGGGCCGGAGCCTGCAAAGAGCAGTTTAACATCGGGGTGCTTTTTTGCAAAAATTTTAAAGGCTTCAAAAGCAACCCACACGCCCTTGTACTTCCTGAACCTGCCCAGCCAAAGGAAATAAGGGGATTTATCCCTGATCTTCTCGTTTTCAAAATATATGCTCTCCATGCCGCAATATATCACGGAAATCTTTTCCTTTGCTATCCCAAGCTCAGTCAGTTCCTTTTTCCCGCTAGGGCTTATGGTTGCAAAGCGGCAATTTTTATAGACCAGCGGAATTATTCTCTCACTCAGCCACACGGCAAGGGCAACCGGAAAAGAGGCTTCCTTAAATATGCTGAATTTCCATAGATGCAGGATTTGTATTAGCTTAGGGACCTTTGTGACGCAGGGTGAAAAAAGCGGCAGTTTGTTTAAATCCTCGTAAATGATGTCTGGCTTAAACTTTTTCACGAGTTTTGGAACCTTTGAAATGCAGTTCAAAGGGAAGAGCAAATCGCCGCCGCAACGAATGACCTCAATGCCATCGATAACTTCATTTGCCAGCGCGAATTTTTTTTCCTTGGAATCGGAAGGCAAAAGGTAATTGGTTGTGAATAGAGTAACCGAATGCCCAAGCTCCACAAGCCTGCCAAAAATCTTGTGCAAATGCACCTCCGCCCCGCCTGCCAAAGGATGCGTCCTATCTCTATAATTCAATGCTAATATTCTCAATTCTCAATTCTCCATTCTCAATTCTTCCGTCCTATAACCCCTATGCACACCTGTGTGTAACTGCTTGCAGGGCAACGACTTACAACTTCCAATATTTTATCTTTGCATTTTTGGTAGGCTGTTCCTTGCAAGGGGTATTTCGGCATATTCAAGCCAAACTTTAGCCCCATTTCCCTGAAAACCCTGTATATGAGGTTTGGGCGCATCCAATCCCCGTAAGAATGGGCAATTTCCAAACCTGCGCTCTTCATCAATTTTTTGAGCTGGGGCATGGTGAACTCCGTTTCCCAGCCGGCAAACCATTTATCAAAAGCTATCAAGATGTGCTTCATAACCGTGTAAATGTGAAAGGTCTGCGGAACATCGCAGAGGCAAAATCCGCCCTTTTTCAGCAAGCGGGCATTTTCCTTTAGCAAGGGCAAGGGGTCTTTGAAATGCTCCGCCAAGCCCTGATGAAACACAATGTCAAAAACCCCGCTCGGAAATGGGGAATTAAAGGCATCCCCCTGAACCAAGTGCAAGTTCCCAGGAGCCTCCTGTGCAAGCTCGGAGCCTATTTTAAGGGATTCCTCCGAATAGTCCAGGATAAAGACCGTAGCCCCTTCACGTGCAAGCATAAGGCTATCCCTGCCCGTACCAGCCCCAACTTCAAGGATTTTAAGCCCTTTCACGGGTCCCATGCCCAAAATGGCTTTAAGCACGGAAGGCGAAGACGGGTAAACCTTATCCAAATCCTTCTTTCTGCTCCAAAAGTTGTTCCAAACTGAAACTGACGGTTCCTTTTTCATTCTTCGTTAAAAATAAATTTTTTTTACCCTTTTTATTCTTTTTATATATTTTTAATAGGTGGTTAGCAATATATTGTTAGAAAATGGTGTTTATAGACTCAAATGAAGCTATATTAAGAAGATATTTAGAAGATATCCGCAGAACTTGCCCTTTGTCACGGGAAGAAGAAGCCGTGCTTTTTGAGAACAAGAGCAACCCTATTGCAAAACAAAAAATTGTTGACGCCAATATGCGCTTTGTGCTAAAGGTGGCAATTCAGTATAGAAGCTGCCCCATTCCATTGCCAGACCTAGTGAGTGAGGGTGCAATGGGTTTAATGCGCGCAATAGAATCCTTCGACAACACAAGGGGCTTAAAGTTCATAAGCTACGCGGTGTGGTGGATCAAAGCCTACATAACAAGGGCCATCAACGAGCAGGGCAATTTGGTTCGCCTCCCGGCAAACCAGCACTTGCGCATTCGCCAAGGGCTAAAGGACCAGGCAAAAGGCCAAGAGGTTAGCAAAGAAATTGCGAACCTTATACAGATGGGGCAAAAGGGAGTTAACATAGATGGCAACCACAGAATAGACAGCAAATCCTCTTACGCGGAGTCTTTGCCGGATGCCGCAGCCATAGACCCGGAAGCCAGCTCGGAAATCAAAGCGGTGGAAATTGAAGTCAGGAATATATTAAAGGCTTTGCCGGAAAGGGAGTACAATGTTTTGGCAAGCATTTATGGAATAGGTTTCAACGCTCCGCAAACTTTGAGAGAGGTTGGCGAGAGCATGAACATATCGCATGAACGTGTGAGGCAGCTTAGGGACCAAGCTCTAAACCGAATATCGCATACGGTCACAAAAGATTTTTTGAAAGAGAGTCTTGAGGCTTTGGCAAAAGCCAAACAGAACGAGAAACACTAACCCAAAGGAGAGCAGTATGAAAAAAGTCATCAGTTATCTGTTCGCTGCAACCATGTTTGCAGCAGTAGCAACAGCCGAAGAATCCGAGACTTTCGGGGGATTTGGCATATCCGTATGGCCAAGCGGCAACGGAGCAAAAATCGCAGGCGTTATGCCAGGATTGCCAGCGGACGGCGTAGGCCTGCAAGTTGGCGATGTGATAGTTTCAGTGGATGGAAACAGCCTATCCGCATTCAAACCCGGCGAGCAAACCAACTATTTGCGTGGCAAAGCCGGTACCACCGCTAACCTAGTTGTCAACAGAAACGGCGAGATGATTTCCGTCTCTGCAAAGAGAGTGGGCATTTCCGTGCAGAGCCTGGACGCAAGTGAAATTTCGCAGTGGTATGGCAAAGATGAAGGCTTAACCGCGGAAGAGGTCAGCTATTTGGCCAGCAAAAAAACAGCCGAAGGCTACGAGTTCCACGGTATTATGCAATATGGAACACCCGTTCCCAGTTCTGCGGAAAATTTAAGAGCGCAAAACTTCACTCTGCTTTCGGTCCAAAAAGCCGAAACAAAACCGTTGGCAAAACCCTCCGTTGAAAAAGAAGAACCCAGCTTAAACGGCAAAACAAAAGACGCCAAACTCGTGAACGTCAAAGGCGCAAGGGTTAAAAATCAAGGCAAAGCGCCAGCGTACAAACTGCGCTGATCAAATTGAAATATCCACGGTGTTCCCAAGAGCACCCATAGATGGAGCCTGCTGAGGTATTGAATCTATAAGAGCCAATGCCTGGGCTTCGCCTACTTGCTGGGCTTGCTTTAGCAAAGCCACGTCAACTGCCAAGCTGGTTTCTGCCGCTTTATTAACAGTTGCCAATTCTGCAATAGATGTTTCCATAATACACTCCTACTAGTTTTTATGTATATCGGCAGATATTCAAGAAAACTTTAATTTAACCGCTGGATAGCAGGAATAAAACCGACATTCTAACTGCAACCCCATTAGTCACTTGGTCCAAAATAACGGAATTCTCGCCGTCTGCAATGTCCGAATCCAATTCAACGCCTCGGTTTATAGGCCCTGGATGCATAATCAAAACATTGCTTTTGGCTTTTTCCAGGGTTTGCCTGGTTATGCCGTAAAAGTTGCGGTATTCCCTTATGCTGGGCAAAAGGGAATCGTCCATTCTCTCCTTTTGCAGGCGAAGCGCAATAACCGCGTCTGCGCCGTCCACCGCTTTGCGTACATCGCCAAAAACCTCAACCGGTAGCATACCGGTATTGCGGGGCATAAGCGTTGGAGGCCCGCAAAAACGAACCTTTGCTCCCAAGGCATTTAACCCCCAGGCATTTGAGCGCGCTACCCTGCTGTGCTTGATGTCCCCGACTATGGTAACCGTTTTGCCTTTGAGGTCTCCTAAATTGCTCTCCATAGTGAAAATATCCAAGAGAGCCTGCGTGGGGTGCTCATGCGCACCATCTCCCGCATTCACTATAACCGCGTCTGTATGCTCTGCCAAGAATTTTGGAACGCCTGTTCCTTTATGCCTAACCACAACCACGTCTATTTTCATGGCTTCGATGTTTTTAAGCGTGTCCAAAAGGGTTTCGCCTTTTTGAACGCTTGAACCAGACGCGGTGAAATTCACAATATCTGCGGAGAGCCTTTTTTCCGCAAGCTCAAAACTTATGCGTGTGCGGGTTGAATTTTCGTAGAATAAATTTACAATCGTCACGCCTCTCAGCGTAGGGAGTGCTTTTACCTTTCTGTCTAAAATCTTTCTGAATTCTGCGGCGTTGTCTAAAATAATGCGAATGTCGTTTGCGCTAACTTCGCGTAAACCGAGCAAGTGCTTAATCTCCAAAGCACTCATGGCTCTTCCCCTATTTCAACGAGCCACACGGCGGTTTCTTCATCATAAGGGTCTAGGCAAACCCTAACTTCCTGCTTGGGTTTGGTTTCTATGGATATTCCCGTGCAATCGGGAGCAATGGGCAGTTCGCGGCAACCCCTATCCACAAGCACGCAGAGCTTTACAAAAGCCGGGCGGCCTAGGTCTAAAATTGCCTGCAACGCCGCCCTTACCGAGCGCCCTGTATAGAGAACATCGTCTATTAACACCACGGTTTTTCCTTCCACATCCGCAGGCATTTCTAGGATTTTCACCGATGGGTTGTTTGTGCGTTTGCGGTAATGAAAATCATCCCTGTAATAGGAATTGTCTATGCTGCCCACTGGGACGGATAAATTGTATTTGCTTGAGAGTACCTGCGCTATGTTTTGCGCAAGCGGTACGCCTCGGCTCGCCATGCCCATCAAAAGGACGGAGTCCTGGGATTTTGCCCAAGCGGCTATTTTGCCCGCCATGTCGTCAAGGGCGGCTTGCATACCAGCTTCGTCCAGCAACTTGCGAACTTTTTTATAGGAAGTTTTCACTTGTAGTGTAAAATTTAGAAAATTTAAGGTTTCCCCTTGACGGGTTTGTCATTTTTTTATATATTTTGCTCTGGACGTAATAACAAATGGAGGTCCATTATGAAAACACTCAAAATCTTATCATTCCTGCTTATTGGAACAATAGGAGTTCAAACAGCTTTTGCCGATGACGGTGGCATAAAATTCGGCATAAGAGCTGGCTTAAACATGGCAAAAATAGAAAGAAGCGGCAACAGTTCCGAAGAAGGCGAATATTCTTCCGGGGGAACTAGCGGGAGCGGAATGAGCCAGAAAGGTTCTTATACAACAACTTCTGATGCGTCAGATATGAGCGGCAATCTAATAGGTTTTCATATTGGCGCAGTGGCAGACATAAAAATCACCGATTTCCTCTACGTTCAGCCCGGCCTTTTGCTGAGTTCAAAAGGCATGGAAACTGAAAGTATCGAAGATGATGAATATACTTATTCGGGCAATTCTCAGAAATCTAAATATAAATACAATGTAAGAATGAATCCGTATTATATAGATGTGCCTATAATGGTTTCGTTAAAAGGAACCCTTGCTGATAATTTAGCTTTGAGAGCGCAGGCTGGCCCATATCTCGGTTTTGGCCTGTTTGGGGGAGCAGAAGCTTCACATAAAGAGGAGCGCTATAGAAATGGCGAACCCGACCCTGATAACTTTGACCCAGAGAATGGTGCTAAAAGAAAGGTGGGAAATGTATTCTCCCCAACAGATGAAGAAAAGGAAGAATTTGAATTTGGCGGCTTGAGCAGGTTCAATTGCGGACTTAGCTTTGGCATTGGCATTGAATACAGCAATTTCTATCTCGGAGTGAGCTATAATTATGGCTTAACCAGCTTAGAAAGCAAGTATGATTACAATCACACGGATACTGATGAAATAATGCCTGGGTATGAAATTACAAACACTGAAAAAGGAACTCGTGAAAACAATTCTTATGAACGCACTCTCAGCATCACGCTTGGATATAATTTCTAATTTTTTTTAGGCTTCTCGCTAAAACGAGAAGCCTATACCCAAAATTTTTCTAACTTATACCTATGCTCCTAGCGTTGGTGGGTTTAGATGAGTTTGCTAAAGATGAGAGAATTGCCAAGTTCTGGAAAGAGTCTTTGGTTGGCGGTTCGCAGAGCAAAGTGTTCTTTGCTTCTGACTGCCAAAAAGACGAAAACCCTTTAATCCCAAACATAGCGCAGGCTTTGACGCCTTCTTTTTTTGAGCCGGCGGCAAGCGTTTTGGTTAGGCACTCCGAGTTTATGCTCGCCGAAGAACAACGCAGACTCGCGGATTTTATAACGAGTTATAGCCAGGCAGGTGTTTTTCCATGGAATTTAGCCCTTGATTTTTCCGAGCTGGATAAAAGAAGCGTTTTGTGGAAACTCTTTGACAAAGCCAAAGCAGCGGAAACTTTTGACCCCCCAAAATACAATGACGCAATTCAAAAATGGGTGGTTAGCCACGTTAAAAATCATTTTGTTGGGAAAAGCATAAACATCGACGCCGCTCAATACATCGCAGATGCCATAGGCGGCGACACCAAACGCATACACAGCGAAATAAAAAAAATATTGCTCTACGATGAAAGCATAAAAGAAATAAATATGCAGCACTGCTCGCTGCTCATACCGCAAAGCAGGGAAATCCCCGCCTACGAATTGCAGGACTCCTTTGGCTTTAGGAACTTAAATGCCTTTTTGCCCAAGTTTCGCAGAATTTTAGCGGAAAACGGAGATGAGGCTTTTATCCCAGTGGTCAGCGCGCTCAGGAACCACTGCCTAAGCCTTTTGCACATACAATCTATGAAGGCCAAGAAAATCTCGGACTATGAGATACGCTCCAAAGCCTTGCCTCCCAACAGGACTTTTCTCTACGATAAAAGCCGAATGCCGGAACAGAGTTCCCGCTGGAGGGCTGGCAGTCTGCAAAAAGCCATTTTATTCCTTGACGAACTCTCTTATGGAAAAAAGGTGGGCCGCTATAGGGATTTGCCATCATTTGAGATAGCAATTTGCAGTTTACTATATTACTTATAAAAATATGGCTGCGCAGAAAATTTGCTTAGGTGTTGAGATAAACCAAGATGGATTGAAAATTGCTCTGGTTGAACCGGATCGTAAGAATATTATTAAAATAGATGCAATTCCCGCCTCTGGCGACTCTATGAATGACGCATCGATTTATTCTTCCGTAATGACCTCATGGACTCGCAACAACTCGCTTCCTGAAATAAAAGCTGTGGCTGTGGCTTTCCCTGTGCAAAGCGGAGTGATGCGGCTGGTTGATATTCCCAAAGAAACCGCTGAACAGCCTTTTAACTATGTGGAATGGGAATTCGCTTCTGCGATTAATTCCAACATAAAAGACTATAAGCTGGATGCCGCCTATTACCCAAACTCAAAAAAGCCACAGCGAGCCATTGTCACAGCCCTGCGCAAAGAGATTGTGGATTCCTTTTGCTCCAAAGATGTTGAAAGAAGCGGTTTTAGACCTAATTGCCTTATCGCCGATATTTGCGCCCTGCTCAACTTGCTGGAATGCTCTGATGGTTTAGATAGCCATCCAAAATGTATATTAAAGGTGGATGAAAAGTTTGCTGTTGCGTTTTGGGGAGACGAAACTGGTCCCCTTGCCATAAGGCTTTTTCCAAAAGAGTTTCTGGCTCCCAATATTATAGTTGAGGCTTTAGACAAAGGTTTTAAAACTTTTTCAAAAGCAAAAAGAAAAGTAAAATTCTGCGGCGAGCTTTCTACAGATGCCAAATATACAAGCGAACTTACGGATATAGCTATGAACCCTAAGCAAGCTATAGAAATAGAAGTTTGGAAATCTCTTTCAAAATTTTCTATGGCAAAAGATGTAGATTCTTTAAAATTATCAAAGTGTTTAGGTGCCGTAGGCGCAACCCTGAATTGCATGTAGTGTAAAGAGATGATAAAATCCAATTTAATGCCGCCCCTTAAAAAAACGGCGTCTGGGAAGCAAAAAGGCAAAGCCAGTGGCAAAAAAATTTACTTGCTTTTAATTCTTTTATTATCTGGATTTATCTATTATAAACATTTTGGAATACCAAAGTTTTTGCTTAACAAAATACCTAAGGAAGTTGCAGTTTTTTTAGGCATGGCCGAACCAGAACCGGAGCCTATATTGCATGCGCCACGCGAAATTCCCCTCCCTAAGTTAATTGCAAGAGGTTTTAAGGTGGAAGAACCTGTTGTTCCAGTGAACGCCTCTGTTGAAGACATGGTTATAACTTTACGCCCAGATGTTTATTTTAAAAATAGGGACAAATTAATATATAGAGAAGAAGCCATTCAATACTCTAAAGAGCTGCACCAGGCTTTGGATAATCGGATTTCTTTAAAACACGCTTTTTATACTATGCTAAACTCATTTTATGGAGCAACGCCAGATGGCATGGGCTATCTTGACCTTGTGTATCAGGCTCCAAATTATTACTTTGCCCGCGTTATAACTATTGATGCCAATGCACGTACCACCTTCATAAACAACCTGAGGGCGAGAGGAGCAAATTTGAGAGTTATAGATACGGTATCTTACAGAAACGGCAATGTTGAATTTTCCCTGCAAGGTAGCATTAGGTTACCAGACGAGCAGCGATTGAAACTGGTGCCGCACTCAAAAATGAATTCGGAAATTTTGGCTTTGCGCAGTTTGGCTGTAGTCAACAGCGTGCGTTTGGAGGGTTTGGAAAATCCCATTGAAGAGAATTTTGGGCTTTACCGCCTAGTTGTTTTAAAAACCGTAACAGAAGCTGATTTTCCTTCTCTTTTGAACTTTGCGGAGGCTTTGCAAAAATCCGATATCTCAATCGGTATTCAAAAATTCGTCTCTAGCCCCTTGGAAGCGGACAAAATGCAATCTGCCATAGAATTTGTGATGTATGTGAAATAACCTAAACTTTAGGCAATTTAAGTTTGGCGTACATCGCATATAAGCGCAGGATTATGGTTATGGCTATTGTTGCCACAATCTTCAAGCCGTGATACTCGTTTGTGCACAAACCAAAAACCCAATAGAACAAGCCGCCTATTAAAGCCGCAGTAGCGTAAAAATCGCTTTTTAAAACCACGGGTATTTCGCCTGCCAAAATATCCCTGAGCATTCCCCCACCCACCGCCGTCAACACCGCAAGGCTAACTATGGCTATTCCGCCGGCTTCTGCATTCTCCGCGCGAATTGCGCCAAGTGCCGTAAAAGTCCCAAGCCCAATTGCATCAGCTATCATAACAAAAAGCCAGTGAGAGACAACCTTTTTTTGGGCTATTATAACCAGAACCGCAGCTAAAATGCAAACAACGGCATAAATTGGCTTATGCAAAGCTACCGGCGGATTGTTGTTAAGCAAAACATCTCGCATAATTCCGCCAAAACATCCCGTGGCAAAGGCAAGCACAATGGCCCCAAACCAATCCAAACCTCTATTTGCGGCTTTAATCGCGCCCGTTATAGCAAAAGCGAACGTTCCCAGCAAGTCAAGAGAAAGGAGGATCACAGGGAATAACGTAGAAATACTCATTAGATTTTGTTTATCTAAATTCCCACTATGCCAAACCATAAATTCGCAGTCCTCATAACTCTGAGCATAACCTCTTTCTTGGTTCCCTACATGGGTTCATCGCTTAACCTGGCTCTCCCGGAGCTTGCACATGCTTTTGACTTGGATGCAAAAGAGCTGGGTTGGGTAACTTCTGCTTTTTTAATAGCAACGGCTATTTTTCAGGTTCCTTTTGCAAAGATAGCCGATTTGGTTGGCAGAAAAAAAGTGTTTTTGCTTGGGGTTGCGCTTTTTGGAGCGGCCTCTGTTGCCTGCGCCACGGCTTGGGATTTTGCTTCGCTAATTGTGTTCAGGATATTTGCGGGGCTTGGCAGCGCGATGATTTTTGGCACAAATTTGGCAATTTTATCCGCTACGTATGAACCGCATGAGCGCGGCAAGGCGATGGGGGTTTTAACCTCGGTTGTTTACATGGCTCTTGCAGTTGGGCCTTTTTTGGGCGGGATTTTAACGCATTATTTTGGCTGGGAAAGCGTGTTTTTTATACCTGGGGTAATTCTATTCGTTCAAGCTATCAGCGTGCCTTTTTTTATCAAGAGCGAGTGGGTAGAAGACAGCAGCAAGCATTTTGACAAAAGAGGTTCCATAATTTACGGGCTTGCCGTGTTTTGCTTTATTTTTGGGTTTTCTGAATTCCCCAATATTTATGCCTTTATCCTTGTGCTTGCAGGAATTTTGCTATTTGTATTTTTTTACAATTACGAAAAACACAGGGAACAACCTGTATTCCATGTACGTTTGTTCGGTGGCAATAAGATTTTTACCTTGGCATCTCTCGCAGCCTTTTTCAGCTATGCCGCAACAACCGCATCTTTTTTTATACTGAGCCTTTACCTGCAATTTGTGCGCGGCTTTGATGCCAGAGCTGCCGGGTTGGTTTTGGTCTCATCTGCGGTGGTGCAGTCAATAGCGGCTCTTTTCGCGGGCAGGCTTGCGGATAAATTTGAGCCATCCAAAATAGCTATGTTTGGGATGAGTTTAAACGCGGTTGGTTTGCTTGGGCTTGTTTTCTCGGAGATGAATAGTTCAATTATCATCATAGTTGCCATGCTTTTGCTTTTAGGTATAGGTATAGGCCTGTTCGGTGCCCCAAATACAAAGGTGATTATGGGTTCCGTGGAAAAGAAGCATATAAGCCAAGCATCTGCAACGGTTGGAACCATGAGGCTTTCGGGGCAGGCATTCAGTATGGCAATTGCCATGATGTCTATTTCAATTTTCATCGGCGATTCCCCAATAACCCCAGAGAATTTTGAAAACTTTATGCAAAGCTGGAAATTCACATTTGTCTTCTGCGCCGCCTTATGCATTATAGGTGCCTACACAAGCAGAGCGTGTGTGAAATTGCCTAAGCATATTGTCTGAACCCCACGCCCATGCGCTACATCCTTTTTGTCTGAACCCCGATTGGCCAGGATTTTAGGATTTACCCGATTGCTGATTTATTTGCTTTTTGTCTGAACCAAAATTACCAGAATTATCAGGATTATTTCAAAAAAATGCACAAAAACGTCAACAGTTGTTTGCAAAATGCACATAGTTGAACTTTTTTTCCGTTTACAAGCGTCTAAGGTAATGAACCTTTAGATGGAGATAAAATGACCGAGATCAAAACTAACCGCAATCACAAGGCTAGCGTTTTCTCGTTGCTGTTCGGCGAAAAAAACAACCTGTTGGAGCTATACAGTGCAATTAGTGGAAAAAACTACCCTGAGAACACGAAAATAGAGATAGTGACTCTCTCGGACGTGCTTTACATGGATCAACTCAACGACATAGCTTTTGTGCTTGAAGACAGGCTTATAGTCCTAATTGAGCACCAATCGTCTATCAACAACAATATGCCGCTTAGGATGCTTATGTATTTGGCAGCGGAATATGAGATGATAGTTGACAGGAAAGCCCTTTACAAGCAGGGCAGGGTAAAAATACCAACCCCTGAGTTTATAGTTTTGTACAATGGCAAAAAGAAATTCCCCGATTACAAGGAATTGAAATTATCCGATTCATACAAATTTAAAATCCCGGACTGCTACTTGGAGCTAGTGGTAAAAGTTTATAACATAAACAGGGGTCATAATACGAAGATTGCAGGCAGAAGCCAAGTTTTAAGTGGCTACGAGGAGTTCATAGCACAGATAAAAGAGAATTTAAAATCTATGGAGCTTCGTGAGGCTATTAGAGCGGCTATAAAGTCTTGCATAAGCAAAAATATTTTAGTATCTTTTCTAAAGAGGAATGGTTCGGAGGTAGAGAATATGCTTTTAACTGGATGGGATCAAGACGAAGCCCTTGCTGTTAGATATGAGGAAGGCATTGAGGAAGGTATTGTAAAAACGGCTAAATCTATGCTCAAAGAAGGGCTTAAGCCTACCCTTGTAGCTCGCATAACCAAGCTGCCTAAAGCACAGATTATTGCATTTAGCAAGATTCACCTTGAGCCGGTTTAACAGCGAGAAAGTAGAAATTCATAAACTTTATGTTCAAAGACAAAACCATTTTTAGTGCCGTTTGTCCCCAAACGGCAACATTGTAAAAAGATGTCCGAGCCG
>Ga0268262_10001316_pt1 | contig 31075 bp, 21 predicted proteins | sample TergutNc150P3_FD_190354 | JGI IMG/M metagenome (GOLD analysis project Ga0268262, IMG submission 190354) | Nasutitermes corniger P3 segment gut microbial community from laboratory colony in Florida, USA - Nc150 P3 (SPAdes) (version 2) | ecosystem: Host-associated > Arthropoda: Insects >... | reverse complement strand
TTGAGAATTGAGAATGGAAAAATTGAGAATTATGAAATGCAAAAAGAATAGAGATGTTGCAAAGCACCTATCTCAGAATATTCATAATATTCTCAACTCTCAATTAATCAATTCTACCCCCCCCCCCCCCCCCCCCCCCCCCCCCCCCCCATGCACGCCCACAAAAATTAAGAATTTTATTTTTTGCCGCCCACGGCACAACCCATCCAAGCCTTGCTATTCCTTGGGCTTGGAATGGTAAACCAAAGGAATGGAGAAACAAAATGAAAAAAGTCACAATAATGCTAACCCTGCTTTGCGCAGCAGCATTCGCTCAAAAAGGCACATTCACCGATTCCAGAGACGGCAAAAAATACAACACCGTCAAAATCGGCAAGCAAACGTGGATGGCGCAGAATCTGAACCACAAGCCAGAGGAAGCCGCCACCCCTCCTCCAGCAGCGCCAGTCAAAGCAGCGGAAGGCGGCGGTTATGGATTGGGGGTTGTTGGTTTCAGCACCGTCCGCGAAAATTTTCGTGCTGCTAACCTTGGCGAATATTTTGAAATATCTCTTCATCTCAAAAACGTAGGCACAGAAGATATGCCCGGCGGCAAAAAGAGCATAGCCCTGATAGGAAGCGGAGGCGAGATAGTGGAAATAATAGGCAACGGCTCATTTAACAAAATGCCCGTGGGCTTTGTGGACAAAAGACCTGATATCATAAAATGCAAAATCCCGGAGACCGTAAAGCCCGGCAAATACAGCTTGCGCACAGTTATCCTGAAAAATGGCCAAACCGAGTGGAAGGTAGCCACAGATGCCGTAGGCAATGCGCCCACCGCCATTGAATTCAATGTCAATGGACCGTTCTTCGGCTCTTGGTGCTATGATAACGACGAGGCCAACTGCGAGAAGTACGGCAGGCTGTACACTTCTTTAGCGGCAGAGAAAATTTGCCCGGCAGGGTGGCATTTGCCTTCTTATGAAGAATGGGATAAGCTGAATCAAACGGCAGGAACAAAGAAAAAAGAAAAAGTATGTTATGGACCAGGCATGTGCAATGTTGAGGAGGTATGGGTAGGCGGCGGAAAAAAGCTGAAAGCGAAAAGCGGCTGGAGCAAGAGGGATAACGGCAAGAGCGGAGACGGCACGGACAACTACGGTTTTGCCGCTTTACCAGCCGGATTATTAGGTTATTCCAGCATATTTTCGTCTATAGGTATTCGCACTTGCTGGTATAGTGGGTCCTATACTGTGAGCATAGACAACGAAAATGACAACCTATCTCTAGATGGCGAAGGCTGCGGTGGTGATGGGCGTTCAGTTCGCTGCGTGAAGGATTAAACAAAACCCACTGAAAATCATTTCACATTTGGGGCAACCGCAGGGGTTGCCTTTTTTCTATCTTATCCAAAAGTTTAGGGAATATTTTTTACCTACATTCCAGTCGCCCTAAATCAAAAAGTCCCCAATTTCAGGATTTTATTCCCCGAATACGCCAATTACAAAATATATCTAGGGATAGGTGCTTTTTCTTTTGAAAAAAGCGTGGAACAAGAAGCCCGGAAACTCGGCATAGGGTTGCTTAAACAGGTAGGCGAAACCATTGAATACGAAACCAAATGGGTTAGGGCGTATTAGCCAAGATTTTGCCAGCTTTTTGCGTTTCCCCTTTACAGGCATGGAATTTTTTTCTATATTTTACGCACACGCGGCGGTAACTCAGTAGGTAGAGTTTCAGCCTTCCAAGCTGATTGTCGCCGGTTCGAGCCCGGTCCGCCGCTCTTCTTATGAGAAAATTGCATTTGGTATTTATAGCGCTTGCAGCCATTTTGTTCTTTGGCTGCCCAGAAAAAAATTCAGAAGACAAAGACGAGCCTGCTCAAAAGAGCGGCTGGGTTTCCCGTTACTGGGACGGTTGCAAACAAAGCTGCTCGTGGGGCGGCAAAACCCAGTACCCTCCTTTAGCCAGCAGCGACCGTTGCAGGGCTTGCCAAATAGACGGCCACAGCGAAATAGCCGCTACCGATAATAACAAGAGCAGTTGCACCTCAGGAGGCAATTCCTATACCTGTTTTGACTTCACTCCGCACAAGGTGAACGATAACTTGGCTTATGCTTTTGCGGCTGCCCCAACAGACCAATGCGGCAAATGCTTTGAGCTGCAATTTGACGGAGGTTCTAAATATCCGGCTAATGCAAACCATCTAAAAATTAAAGGCAAAACCTTGATTGTGATGACCAGCAATAAGGGCGGCGATGTTAGCCAAGGCCAGTTTGATGTTTTGATTCCCGGCGGCGGAGTTGGCCAGTACAATGCTTTCTCCAGCCAAATCAGTGTTTCCACAAATCAACTGGGCGACCAGTATGGTGGTTTGTTGAGTGCTTGCGAAAAAGAGAGCAATTATAATGCTTCTACATACAAACAGTGCCTCACAAACAAGTGCATCAGCGTGTTCACCGATGCCACTTTAAGGGAGGGTTGCATATTTTTAGCCGATTGGTTTGAGGCAGCCGGCAACCCAACCATGCTCTACAAAGAAGTTGAATGCCCGGAATACCTTATAAACAGATACAAGGCAACTTTGAAATAGCCATTCAAGAGGATATTATAGTAGCCAAGCTAGAACCCCTGTTGTTCCTCTCGTAGCGATACTCGCTAACCCAGCCGCTCCATTCGGAGCGGAATTTCTGTTCCAAGAATTTGCGTATGACTCCGCCGGATTTTTCCCCTATGCCGTGAACTATGCGGATGCGTTTCCACTTGTTTTTTTTGGCTAGCTCCAATTCGAGCTGAACCTTGCAAACGGCTTCTTCCAACCCCAGACCGTGCAAATCTATTTCGGAATCCGCAGGTGGCTCGGAGAACGAGGTGCTTCTCTTTTTCTTCTTGATTTTTTTCACATGAACATTGCGAACAGGCGGCGCGGCAGCATCTTTGTCAAAAATGCGGTTGCTTTCTAGCCAAGCGAGCTGTTCGGAGGAAACTTCCATATCCATAGAAACGTTAAAGTAGCAAAATAAAAAGCTATACATCTGTTCAGTATTTTGGGCGGCAGTAGTTAGTTCATTGTTAATTCTTTTGGAAAACTTTTTACTCTTGGGTTAAAAAGGGTGTAAAATAAATAAAATAATTAAAAATGGGTTAAAAATGGTAAAAATTTTCTATATTAAAGGCTATGAATTTTCAAGGAAATGAGCAAGCGGTAGTGGACGGAAACGGTAGAGTTTCCTTGCCCGCCTCTTTTAGGAAGCTCATTCCATCAGAAAAAGAGTTTTACATATCGCCCGGCTTAGACAACACTTTGCACCTGCGCAGGGAGTCTGATTACAACGCTTGGGCGGAAAAATTGAAGGAACTTGAACCGACAAAAAAAAATTATGATTTCCGCAGAAAAGTACTCTCCAGTACCCGCCAAGTTATCTTGGACGAAAAGCAAAGCCGCTTTCTTTTGCCAAAAGAGCTAAAGGAATACGCTTGCATAGACAAAGACGTTGTGTTTGCTGGCAATGGAGACGTGATTATTATTTCCAACTCTGAGAAGGCAGCACCTTATACTTTAAACAAAGATGATAACTTTGAAGGCTACGAGTGGATGCTATGAGCGCGGGAATTTACCACATTCCCGTGCTTTTGAACGAATGCGTAGAGAGTATGCACGTGAGGCATGGCTATGACTATGCGGACTGCACTTTAGGCGGCGGAGGCCACTCGGAAAAAATCGCAGAGCTTCTGAGCGAGGGTCAAAAGCTGCATTGCTTCGACAGGGATATAGAAGCGCTCGATGCGGCAAGAGCTAGGCTCGCAAGGTTCGGCGAAAAAATAGTCTATCACCACAAGCCCTTTTCTGATTTTGGAAAAGAGCTTGCGCCAGAGGCTCTAGGTGGAATTCTTTACGATTTGGGAATAAGCTCTCATCAGATAGATGCGAGCAGAGGATTTTCCTTTGCAGGCAATGAAGCCCTTGATATGCGGATGGATTCGGGTTCAGGAGAAAGTGCGCAGGATTATTTGGAAAAAATTTCCGAAAAGGAATTGGCAAAAATTTTGAAAGAAAATTCAGATTTGGAAATGTCTAATCGCCTGGCAAGGCGCATTTTATCGGGGGTTGCGGTTGCAAAGGGAGAGAACAGAAAAATTACGGCTACGGATTTAAACTCTGCCATAGAGGAAATTTTTGCAAACAGAAAAAAAGATTGGAACAGTTTAAAAGCCAGGGTGTTCCAAGCTATTCGCATGGAAGTGAATTCGGAAATTGCAGAGATTAAAAAGAGCATTGAAGCCGCCGTGCATTGCTTGAAAAGCAGCGGAAGGCTTTGCATAATAACCTATCACTCAAAAGAGGCGAGAACTGTGAAAGAGGTTCTTTCGCTTTTTGAAAAAAATTGCTTGTGCAACAATAATTTGCCTGTTTGCGTTTGCGGAGGGAACAACAGGAAAATAAAGAAGGTGAATAAAAAGCCTGTGACCCCATGCGAAGAGGAATTAAAAAAAAATTCCCGTTCCCGTTCCGCTTCACTTAGAGTTTATGAAAGGATTTAGGAGGGTGCAATGAAAAAACTGATTATAATTACCATTCTTCTTTTCTGTGTTCTTTTTGTATTGGCAGTTCCTAAGAAAATGGCAAACAATAAGTTCACGGTTTTGATTTCGCAAGAGAGCGATCTGGAAGATTCCATTTCCATGGTGCGTTATAATTTGGCTCTGGTGGAAAAAAGCATAGATAGTCTTTGCTCAAGAAAGAGAATAGATACCGTGGCGTTTCATCTAGGTCTTGGGGTACATGGAGTGGCAACCAAAATAACGGGGTATGCGAGATGAAGGCAAGGTTGATAATAGCAGGAATTTTTCTCTTTTTGGCGACCGCTGTTTTCATAGCCAAGCTGGCTCATATTCAAATTTTTAGCGATAAAGTTTATTATGTGGACAGAACCCAGAAACAGAGATATGGGGAAGCGAAATTTGGGCGTGTTCTGGACCGCAATGGAACGGTGCTATGGGATAAGTTGCTTGTGGATAGCAAATCGAGAGAATGGAAAGAGATTTATTTTCACAACCATTTAGAAGGTTTGTCCGCAATTTTAAAAGGCGTGGCAAATTCAAGCATCAGAGATTTACGTGGGCAAAACTGCGTTTGGCGTTCAACCTTTGACGGCAAGCGAAAAACCCCAATAACCGAAAAAGAACTCACCCCTTGCGTTGAGGGCAAGGATGTGTATCTATCCATAGATTTGAGAATTCAGGAGATAGTGGAAAACGCCATTAGGGAATATGTGCCCAAGTTTGGGGCGGCCGGGGCATCTGTTTTGGTTATGGATCCGCGCACGGGGCAAATTTTAGCTATGACCAGTTTTAACCCGGATAGCAAAAAATACGAAGGAACTCTGCATTCCTTTGAGCCAGGCTCAATCTTCAAGCCCATAACGGCTATCATAGCTTTGGAAAACGGAATTGACCCAAATAAACGTATAAACACGGAAAATGGCAAATGGCAAGTCACAAAAAGCGCAAGCGAAAAAATAATAAAAGATACCCATATCAGGGACAAATGCAATATGCAGGAAGCTATGGTGTATTCGTCTAATATAGCCTTTGGGAAATATGTTGTTGAAGAAATAGGTTATGAAAATTTTCAGAACGGGGTAAAGAATTTTGCGATAAACGAAACTTCTGCCGATTTTCCGCTTAGGGTTAGCCATAAGGGTTTCAACAGGGTTTCTGATTTGAGAACGCAGGCAACTCAAGGGTTTGGGCAATCCATAGATTTAACATCTTTGGACATTGCAAAAGCTTTTAGCTCGGTGGCAAACGGCGGGATATTATATAACCCCAAATTGATATTGGCTCACGGGAGAGATTCTGCCGCAACGGAAAGGGATTCTGTGCGCAAGGTAATTTCCTCTACGGAAAACACGAGGCTTTTAAGGCAAATGCTAAAAGGTGTTGTTGATTCCGGCGGAACTGCGGAAAATGTGAAATCCAAATACAATTTTTTTGAATTCGCTGGCAAAACCGGAACCGCGCAAACCATAGACAGCTCTGGAAAGTACGCGAGCGAAACCTATAATTCTTCCTTTATAGGAATTGAGAATGCGGCAGACCCACATTTTGTGTGCCTTGTAACTTTATATGGCACCAAAAAAGCCGGAGCAACGGTGGCAGGCCCTGTGTTTCAGAAGATAATGGAGCAGATATATCTGCATCCCGCTGTTTCTCCCGAAGCATTTGCGAGGGAATATGCCCCTGCGGACAGTTTGTGCAGAGATATATCTTTTATTGGGCACACAAAAGTTGCGGCTTTGGACAAAGCGAGCGGAATGCGTTGCAGCATACGTTTTGACGATGGACGTAAAAACGGTTCTGTTGTTGCTCAAACAATAAAAAAAGATTCCACGGGAGAATATCTGGAACTCTCTTTAAGGGAGCACCAGAGAAATACCGGGCGTATGCCAGATGTCAGAGGTTTGGCGCTTAGAGATGCTATGGGTATGCTTGAGCATATAAGCAATGTTGTTTACGATGGTGTTGGGAAAGTGTATGAGCAATTTCCAGAGCCAGGCAGTTTTGCAGATAAAAGGAGCATGGTGCGTATAAGGTTGAGAGAGAGTATATAGAGTTGAGAATGGAGAGTAGTATTGGGAAGTGAGAATAGATTAAGGGATGATTCCCGTAAGGTTGGCGGTGGAGATATTTTCTTTGCCGTTCCGTGCGCTGACGGCTCGGAGAAAGCTCACGCCTTGGAAGCGTTGGAAAAAGGGGCTTCTTCCGTAATTTCCACTCTGCCAGCCCCAAAAGGTTTTGAGGATAGATGGGCGCAGGTTAATGATGTTGTTTTTACGAGGTATTTGTTTGCAAAGGAAAATTTTGGTAACCCTTTTTCCAAATTGAATTGCTATGCTGTGACTGGTTCAAACGGAAAAACGAGTTGCGCATTTATGATGAACGCGGTTTTGAGAGCGGCTGGCAAAAAAACGGCTATGTTGAGCACAATCTGCAACCTCATAGGCGATAATAGAGAAGATGCGCATTTAACCACTCCAGGGTTTTTGGAACTTTACGACTTTGCGGCTAGAGCTGTTAAAGTGGGTTGCACGGAACTGGTGATGGAAGTTTCCAGCCATTCCCTTGTTCAGGGGCGCGTTATGGGGGTTTCCTATAAATCCGCCTTGTTCACGAATTTAAGCCACGACCATTTGGACTATCACGGCACAATGGAAAATTACTATCAAGCCAAAAAACTGCTGTTCATCTCGGAACTTCTGGGCAATGGAACGGGATTTATAAATGTGGATAATTCTTACGGGCATCGCTTGTATGGCGAATTGTTTTTCAGGGAAAGGGTAGGAGTTTCAAAAAAGCAGTTTAAAACAGAAGCCACGGAAAACGGGATTAGAATAGATAATTTTAATGTTTCGCTTTTTGGCGAGCACAATGTTGAAAATGCGATGTTGATTATAGAATGGGCGCGTGGAATGGGTTTGCCGGAAGTTGCTCTTGCAGATACTTTGGGGAAAATTTCCGTTCCTGGCCGTTTTGAAGTTGTGTATAACAAAGATGGCAAACGTGCCATTGTTGATTACGCTCACACTCCAGACGCTTTGGAACGAACCCTTGAAGCGGCTCGCAAAATCTGCAAAGGAAATTTGCTGTTGGTGTTTGGCTGCGGCGGGGACAGGGATAAAACCAAAAGACCGGAGATGGGTGCTATAGCGGATAAAATGGCTGATAAAATTTGGCTGACCTCAGACAACCCGCGCACAGAAAACCCGGAGCAAATTTTAAACGACGTGGAAGCGGGAATGGCTGCTGGCAAACACAAACGGCAGGTGGATAGAAGAGAAGCGATAAAGCAGGCTGTTGCCGAACTGCAAAGCGGCGATATTTTAGTGATAGCGGGCAAAGGGCACGAGGATTATCAGATTCTTGGGAAAGAGAAGATTCATTTTAGCGATAGGGAAGAGGTTTTGGCGAGTTTTTAATTGGTAATTGGTAATTGAGAATTGAGAATGGAGAATTGGTAATTGAGAATGGAGAATTGAGAATTGAGAATTGAGAATTGAGAATTGAGAATGGAGAATTGAGAATTGAGAATAAAGGGTAGGTATGAGTTTTGAGTTGGAAAATACAATAGCCGAGTTTATGCAAATTTTTTTGCATGAAAACCCCTCTGCGTTTGTTACGGAAGTTCCGCAAAAAATAAAGATGCAAAAAGCGTGCCTGAATTTTGATTCCAGGGAGATTAAAGAAGGTGAGATTTTTTGGGCGTTGGTTGGTAAAACATTTAATCCACATAGGGATGGATTTATAGAAGAGGTTTTTAAAAAAGGAGCAGTTATGTCAGTTGTCAATGCAAAAGAAGTGGATATTGCGAAAATTCCCATTGCGCTCCCCGTGGAAGATACCACCAGAGCCTTGCTGAAATTTGCCAGGGGTTACAGAAAGCAATTTCAGAACCTGAAGGTTGTTGGCATAACGGGCAGCGCCGGGAAAACGTCCACAAAGGATATGCTCGCGGCGGTTATCAGCAAAAAATGCAAAACCCTTGTCACAAAGGGAAACTTGAATAATCTTTTTGGGGTTCCAATGACTTTGCTCGGCTTAAAGAGCAATCACGAAGCTGCCGTTATAGAAATGGGAACAAGTATGCCCGGCGAAATTCGCCAACTAACGCAGGCGGCGGTTCCAGACATAGCTGTAATCACAAATGTGGCTCCCGCCCATTTGGAAGGGCTGGGAGATTTGGAGGGAGTGTTCAAGGAAAAAAAATCCATAGTGGAAGGTTTTGAAAAAAGCGGGCATTTGGTTATAAACGCAGATGACAGTATGCTTTCAAAAATTCGCAGCACCTCGAAATATGACATAGTAACTTATGGAATAAATAAGGGGATGATTAAGCCCGATGAAATTTTGTGGGAAAATGGCTGCGCCAACTTCCGCATATCGCGTACTTGGTATAAACTTTCTGTCCCAGGCTTGCACAATGTGTACAACGCGCTTGCTTCCATAGCTGTTGGCGAATTGCTGAAAATTCCAAAAAACGTGATTGCAGAGGCTCTGTTGGAAGTAAAAGCCTACGATATGAGAATGCAGATAATTGAAGAAAACGGAATCACCGTTATATCAGATTGCTACAATGCAAACCCTCATTCCATGAAAATGTCTTTGCAGACGCTTGCCAGCATGGCTTGCAAAGGTCGCAAAATCGCTGTTCTGGGCGATATGAAGGAACTCGGCGCGCACAGCAAGGACTACCACAGGGAAATAGGCATAATGCTGCCCGAATTATCGATAGATTATTTGGTGGCTATAGGGAGCGATGCAATAGAGTACTGCAAAGGCGCGGAAAAAGCTGGTTTAAAAACTTCCAGGATAAAATATTTTAAAGACAAGCAAAATGCCATTGATGCGTTGAAATTTTTAATTCGCAAAAACGACCTTGTTTTGATAAAGGCTTCACGTTCCATGAAACTGGAAGAAGTATCTGCAAGTTTGCTAGAAATGGAGATTGCCTAGATGAATTTTCTCTACGATTGTGCCCATAATTTATCGGAAAGGATAAGATATAGCAAATGGCAGCTCATCCTGTTCCCGATTTTATTTTCCATAATTGGAATTTATGTGGGGATAAGCACTTCAGAGAGAGATTTTATTCCGTATAAAAGTTTTGCGGTTGAAAATATGCTATTGCCGCTGATTTTCTTTGCCGTGGGTTTTTTATTGCCCGTATCTTTATGGCGGCGCTATGCAATTCGTTTTTCGGCGGGGCAGCATGTTTTGTGGAATAAAGAGGGTTTTAGCTTTGCTTTTATCCTGTTCCTGTTTGCGATATTTTTGCAGGCAATGGCTATATGGGGGGATAAATCTTGGGATAGAATTCCTCTTGACAATGCCAGGCTTAACCTTAAAGGATATTATACGGAAGCGGATTTGCGTTCCATAGATGAACATTCATATTCAGTGCCTAAGGATGTGGAACTGGCGAAAACTACAAAGAACAACGGCATAACGCAGCTGAGGCGGCATTTATCCATTTCTTCAAGACCTTTCCAAGTTGGTGAATTTGTGAAAATTTTCTGCATGATTTTTGTGGCAAAGCTGCTGACAGATATGAGGATAAATAGGCAGATGAACCTGTGCAAGGAATTTGCGGGTTTTCCAGTTCTTGTTCTTTTGCCTATATGTTTTTTCACTTTTTTAATGCCTAATTATTCTATGATGATAATTTATGCGCTTCTGGTATTTTTTATGCTCTTTGTGCAAGAGATGAATATAAAAGCGCGTTTTCTTTTAATTGTCGTTATGGCTATTCCGTGTGTCATGGCGTTTTCCGTGCAAAATCTGGATAAGGAAAATCCTATTGTAAGAGTGCATGGCGTTAACAGAATTTGGGCTTTTTTCCATGAAGACAGAGCTGGCAATGACCAGCAGAACGAGGCTTTGCAGGCTTTGGCAGACGGTGGAATTCAGGGAAAGGGTTTGGATAAAGGAACAATAAAGCACCATTTATTCGGTGCGCGCAATGATTTTGCATATAGCATTTTGGGTGAGGAACTTGGGCTGCTCAGAATGCTTCCAATAACCATGGCTTTGATGGGATTTTTGTTCACCTGTTTTTGGGTTGCGGGCAAAGTAAAGGTGAAAAATGAGCCTTATTCAAGTTACAGCCCCAAAGATAGAGATATAATGTTTGCTCAAAACTTGGCTTGGGGCATAGCTATGATTTTTTCTCTGAATATCTTTTTTCATATAGGGGTTAATCTGCGCTTGCTCCCCAACACCGGGCAGCCCCTGTCTTTTATAAGTTCCGGCGGGACAAATTTAGTTATGAATTTTTTTCTTATAGGAATGCTTGTTCAAATATCATCACTCAATATGGACAATAAAACATGAAAACGGTTCTTTTTGCATGTGGTGGCACTGGCGGACATGTGTTCCCTGCGGTTGCTATTGCCGAGGCCGTTGTGAGCATGGATAATTCCGTAAAGATAATTTTCGCTGGCCGCGCTGCTCCTTCCATGGAAGAAAGACTCCTCTCCTCCAAATTTGATTACAGGCATATCAAAGCTATTCCTTTAAAGAGGAACAGCATAGCTAAAAATTTATTGCTGCCATTTAATTTATCTTCTTCTGTGCTGGGCGCGGCTAAATTGCTTAAAAAAGAAAAACCTAAGTATATAGTTGCAACAGGCGGTTATGTGGCTTTGCCAATTATGCTTGCGGCAATTTTCAAAAGAATTCCGTTTTATGCCGTGGAACCCAATGCCGTTATGGGAGTTGCAAATAAAATATGCGCAAAATTTGCCAAAAAAATTTATATCTCATCTAAAGTTTTAGGGAATCCTGTCCGTAAAATGCCGGAGAATTTGCCCACTCCGGAAATTTTTGCAGACGCTCAAAAATTCCGCATTTTGATAACTGGCGGCAGTCAGGGCGCTCTTGGCATAAATAAAAAAATAGAGCAAATTTCAAAGAATATTTTTGAGAATGAGAATTTATCCGTTGTTTGGCAAGCTGGGGCAAAACACGCGGATGCTCTTATCGAAAAATACGGCAAAGCTAAGAATGTTTGCATAACGGCTTTTTTGGATAACATCTACGCATATATGCAGTACGCAGATTTAATAATCTCCCGCTCCGGTGCTTCTACCCTTGCGGAGATTTTGGTTTTTGGAAAAGCCTCCATCCTTTTGCCGTATCCTTATGCAACCGCAAACCACCAGGAGCACAACGCGAGGGTTGTGGAAAAAGAAGGCGCTGCTTATGTGGAACTCGATAGCGAACCCAATGCGCTTTGGGAAAAGATAATGAATTTGAGCGGCGATAGGGAAAAACTTAACAATATGTCTAAAAGGGCAGGCGAGCTTGGCGAACTTAACCGCAGGGCCGCCAGCGATATTGCGAGGGATATATGCTCGACCTAGGACGCCTTATACCAAATAACCGGATTCATAAAACCTATTTCATAGGAATAGGCGGCGCAGGCATGAGTGGCATTGCAGAGCTTTTGCATCACAACGGCTTTGAAGTGAGCGGCAGCGATATGCAAGAAAGTGCCCAGACCGCTTATCTGCAAAATTTAGGCATTAAAATTTTTATAGGCCATAAGGCGGAAAATGTTTCCAATGTGGAACTTGTGGTTTATTCATCCGCCGTGCAAGAAGACAACCCTGAGATGAAGCACGCAAAGGAGCAAGGCATTCCCATTATCAGAAGGGCGGAGATGCTTGGCGAGCTTATGCGGTTGAAATACACCTTGGCAATAGCTGGCACTCATGGAAAATCCAGCACAACTTCTTTGGTAGGTTCCATTTTAGAAGAGGCAGGCGAAGACCCAAGCGTGATAGTGGGCGGCATTGTGCAGGGCAAAGGCTCTGGAACAACCATAGGGAAAGGTTCTTATCTGGTTGCGGAATCCGATGAATTTGACCACAGTTTTTTGAGAATGATGCCGAGTTCCGCGATAATAACCAATATAGACGCTGACCATTTGGATACTTACAAAGATTTGGATGATATAAAAAACGCCTTTGTGGAATTTGCAAACAAAGTTCCTTTTTATGGGCAGGTAATTCTGTGCGCAGATGATATAGGCTGCCAAAGCATTTTATCCAGATTGGCCAAACCCGTGATAACTTACGGATTTAGCCCGCAAGCTACCTACAGCATAAAAAATTGCCGCCACTCGGAGAACGGTTCGGAATTTTCGGTTTATCGCAGGGGCAATTTGCTCGGCGAATTTTCAATACGGCTTTTGGGCAAGCACAATATTCAAAATGCCACAGCAGCTATTGCGCTGGCAACAGAAGAATCCATTCCGGTTGAAGTTTCCAAAAAGGCTATTGCAGCATTTGCTGGCGTTAAGAGGAGAATGGAATTTAAAGGCAAGGCTAGAGGCGCGTTGGTGTTTGACGACTATGCGCACCATCCAACGGAAGTTGCCGCAAGCCTTTCCGCGTTCAGGGAAGCCTTCCCGGATAGGCGCATTATAGCGGTGTTCCAGCCTCATCTGTACTCACGCACAAGGGACCAAGCGGAAGATTTTGGAACCGCTTTTTTAGGCAGCGACATTCTTTTGGCGTGCGATATTTACGGAGCCAGAGAAGAACCCATAGAGGGAATTACCGGGAAGCTCATCTTTGACTATGCTCATGCAAGGGGGCATAAAAATGCGCGTTTTATAGGAGCAAAGGAAAATGCTCTGGAAATTCTAAAGAGCGAAATGAAAGGTGATGATTTGATTGTGACAATGGGCGCTGGGAACATAACTATGCTTTCAGCTAAAATTTTGGAGATAACCTGATGTTGAAATATCATGAAAAAGCTAAAGAGAAAGCTGTCAATAACTGGATTTCTAAGAGAAAAACAGTTGTTGGGAATTGCCTATCAAGGCATAAAAGGAGTATTGCTGGCGTATGTATTTTAGCTTTGCTCTTCGTAGCTATTTTTAAAATTATTCTTCCAAACGTAAAATTGGAGAATTATATAGCCTTCCAAAAAATAACACCAAAAAATTTAAATAGGCTTTCGGAAGATGCGTTCAGAAAAATAATAGGCTATGATTATGAGGAAAAAATTTACCTAAGTGATACCGCCGAAATTCGCGCTCGCCTTGATACCAGCAGCATGATTTTTGGAGATATTCAATTTTTGGTAAAATTGATTCCTTACGAATTGGAGATAAAATTCAGCGAGGTTAAACCTCTTTTTGTGATTATGCCGCAAAGCCCAAACTCTACGCCGCTTGTATATTCGGACAAGGGAAAAATTTATCCATACAGCGTAAATATCGCGGACTTGCCGGTTGTTGATACTAAAAACGAAAACGATATAGCCTTAGCTACAAGTTTTCTGATTGATATGAAAAAAAACGACCCTTTGCTCTACATGAGAACTTCGCAGCTGATACCGAAAGAAGCCGAAAGGCAAATAACGGTATTCTTTAGCGATGTTGAATTCAAAACAAAATTTTCTTTGGAAAGCGATTATTGGAAAACTGCTTTCAAGCATTATAGGCAGATGACCAGAAATATGAAGATTTTGAATGTAAATTCCATAGCTGTTTTAGACCTGCGTTTCAGGCAAATGGCATACACAATATGAAGGGAGAAATGACGCATGAACGCTAAAAGTGCAAAACTCAATCTGGATTTCGGGCATGGTGGCATCAGCATGAATTATGCCATGGCAAATGATTTTCAAGCACGTTACGGAGCAGAGGGAGATTGGCGTGTGGGGACAACTCGCCTCAGCAGCGAGGAATTTGAAGGATTCCCAGGAATGCCGCAAAATAGAATTGACGAGGGGCAAGTTAGAGCCGCAGTTGAGTCCATCAACAAAATCATAAGCGAATGGCAAAGGGAAAATGGCTATGATTTTGATTCCAATTTGGAAGTTACGGTATCCGCAGCTTTCTTTGAGGTTCTGTTCCATCCATACAGGCTTGAATTTTCTCAGCTCAGGGAGATTACGGAAGATGACATAAAATTCATAGCTAGAAAGATAGAGATATGCAAACTGCCAGAGGAAATGTTTAAAACTTCAATTCCAGATGAAAAGATAAGATCTTTGATTAGCCCATATTTTACCATTTCAGATGATGTAAAGGTCCTTGAACCTATAGGGAGAAGAACCAAAGCTTTTGGTTTTCACGCTTATTTCATAATTAAACATCCAATTCTTTCAAAATTTTTGGATATCATGAAGGAATATGAAGAAAAAATAAAAGTGTCTCTATCTTGCGAAAGCGAGTTTAAAGCACTTGCAAACAAGGAGGAAAAAATGAGCAAAACCGCATTAATTCACATCACGGACTCAATGTCCGAGTTTTCCGTGTGGCAAAATTCAGAGCTGAAGTATCTGAATAAAAAAGAATCTGGTTTTATGAAACTGAGGGAGATAATTTGGCGATTATGCGTCTGTTACCATAAAAATCCTAAATTGGCTAGGCAGGATCACGAGTTTAATAAAAGAAGCGACTATATGGAAAAATTTTACATCATGGTAAAAAATGCAGAGATTTCCGAAGACTCCAGAGACATTCTCTCTGCGGATGACTGTTCTGGCTTGCTAGAATTTATATCCTGCGTTTTAGAAGAGGAGACCGAATATAGCAGGCTTGAATTGCCAGGCCGAAATAAAAGCAGAACGAACTTGACTATCAGCAACTATGTTTTAAGCTACTTTGCAAAAATGACCATTCGCAGCTTGCTGTCCGAAATAAAACAGACCATGTTTGACGATGATTTTTGCCGGCCCGAATCCATAATCCTGGAATGTTCGCTCCCGTTAAAAGGCATTGAGGAGTTGGCTAGAGAGGTTTTTGAGGTTCCCGCGAGGAGGGGGTATGTAAGATGGGATGGCGAGTTAAAGCGAGACTTATCATCTGCCGGCGCAGGTATTCTGCAAAGCCTGATTTCTGGGGAAGATAGGGGTGTCCCTGTTGAAAAGAGCAAAAGAACCACAAGGATTCTATCATTATTTGGAAATATCTTCTCAAAAGCTTCGTAAATTTTATATATTCACGAAATATGGAGGATTTTTAATGCCCATAGACTCGAGCAAACTTATATCGAGCATACGCCGTAAAGCCGGGATAGAGAGCTACGTTCCCCAAAACCTGGCTGAATATCAGGCCCCTCTGATTCAAATGGAAATTGATGAAGATACAAATCACGAGCCTTTAATAGAGAGTGCAGGCGAGACTTACGGGCGGCCTATTTCGGTTTGTTTTGCAGGAGTTGGAACCTGTGGCGTAAATATCTTGATGAGCTTAAAAGCGCAGAATTCGAGCAACGATATGGTGGATTTTGTGGGCATAAATTCAGATGGAGGTTCCATCAAGGAACTTGAAAAAAACGGTTTTAAAAACAACATTGCCCTGAGCATGGGGGATTCTTATTATTTGGGTGCTGGCGGAGATTTGAAGGTAGCACAGGAACTGGGAGAGAAATACTACGACAAATTCAAGCAACGTTTCAAAAAAGTAGATCTGGCATTGGTTGTAACAGGCATGGGCGGTGGCACTGGCACTGGTGTTGCTCCTTTGGTTGCAAAGGCGGCAAGAGAAGTTCAGAACGGGAAAAAGAATACGCTAACCATAGGCGTTGCCACAATGCCATCTGGAATAGAGTCCGATAGGCGCGAAATAGCAGAGCATGGCATAGCGGAATTAAAAAAACATGTGGACGCTCTTGTTGTTATTGACCAGCTGAACCTGCTGGATGTTTTAGACCAAGAAAATACTTCTATGGATGCGGCAGATGAATTGATAGATTCGCGTTTTGAAATAGTGCTTCAATCCATAATGGATACCATAACGAACTACACAAAGAGAAACATAGATTTTGCCGATGTTTGCTCAACCCTTAAAGAGAGCGGGGATTCAATTATCACTACAGTCGAAGCTCCCGCAGGGAATGTGGAAGACATAAAAAAAGAACTTGCAAGAGCGGTAAATGACAAATTGCTGGTGAATCATTCCAATAAAATTGCCTCAAGGTTGATGATTTACCAGTTCTACGAACAGGGATATTCCGAGAGGTCTCACTACGAAGTTGTCAGTGAAATCCAAAGGCTTTTTAACTGGACAAAAAGCGACAACGGTTATTATAGATGCGTTTTGGAAAACCCTCCGGAAGGCACGGTTAAATTTCTGAAAATAGGCAATGGTTCTGGCGAGGAATATAAAGGTAAAACAAAAGTCATAGTTATTGCAGGCGGTTTTGTCGATAAAAATTCCGCTGGCACTGGCAAAACTGCAAAGATGGAAACTCTAATCATAAATCGTAAAACAGAACCGATTGTTAGGCCATCTGAAAGATCGGTTGCGCTAACGGAAAAATGGGGTACGCAACCTCAGTCACAACCCCAGCCTCAGCCGCAACTGCAACCACAACTGCAAGAAGCGCCATCTTCTTCCTTTGAAGCAATTTTTGACGAGATTACACTATGAGCAAAAAATCCCTCTCTCTTTACAATACAGCAAGCCGTTCAAAAGAGAAGTTCGTTCTTCCGCAAGATGTTGACGAAGTGCGAATGTATGCTTGTGGGCCAACCGTTTATCATTACGCCCATATAGGCAATCTACGCACTTATCTATTTGAGGATTTGCTCCGCAGGAGCCTTGAATACTTTGGCTTTAAGGTTCGCCACGTTATGAATATAACCGATGTAGGTCACCTGACTAGCGACCAAGACGATGGCGAAGACAAAATGGAAAAGGGCGCGGAGCGCACTGGCAAAAGCGTTTGGGAAGTAGCGGAATTTTACGCGGAAAAATTCAAAGAGGATTTAAAACTTTTAAACATATTGCCTCCAGTTGTTTGGTGCAAAGCCACAGACAACATAAAAGAGCAAATTGAGTTGATACAAAGGCTGGAAGAAAAGGGTTACACCTACAAAACAAGCGATGGTATTTATTTTGACACCATGAAGTTTCCCAGATATGCGGATTTTGCCCACTTGGACATCGCTGGCTTAAAAAGCGGTGCTCGCATAGATATTGGCGAAAAAAAATTCACAACAGATTTTGCCCTGTGGAAATTCAGCCCCAAAGGCAGCAAGAGGGCAATGGAATGGGATAGCCCGTGGGGGACAGGTTTCCCAGGTTGGCACGTGGAATGTTCCGCGATGGCTATGAAATATCTCGGCGAGACTATAGACATTCATTGCGGAGGCACAGACCACATTCGCATTCATCACACTAACGAAATAGCCCAGAGCGAATGTGCTACAGGAAGGCTGTTCTCTAGATTTTGGATGCACGGTGAATTTTTGAGGGAGAGCAATCTGGAAAAGATGAGCAAGAGCAGCGGTGATTTTTTGACTCTGGATTTTTTGATGAAAAAAGGGTTTGACCCCATTGCCTATAGGCTTTTATCTTTGACAAGCCATTATCGCAATTATTTGAACTTCAGTTGGGAAGCTATGGAAAGCGCACAGGAGTCTTTAAACGCTTTGCGAAGAAAAACAGAGCCTTATATAGGTTTGGAAGGCAAAGCGGAAAGTTTGGACGCACGTGAATGGAGTTTAAAATTCAGGGAGTGCATAGCAGATGATTTGAATTCTTCCGCAGCTATCAGTGCTTTAAATTTAATGCTCGCAGATTCCGCGCTGGCTAAAGGTGAAAAGGCTGCTCTCATAGAGGAATTTGATACCGTTCTTGGATTTCAGTTGTTGAAAAGGACAAGAAAGGTAGAACGTTCCGTAGAAGAAGTTGAAAAAGTAAAAGCCCTCATAGAGGAGAGAAATTTTGCCCGTTCAGTTAAAAATTTTGCTGAGAGCGATCGCCTGCGAGATGTTTTGCTGAAGCTCGGTGCTGTTATTAAAGACGGCAAAGATGGCACTACCTCTTGGGAATGGAAATGATAGAGAGGTTAAGGGGGATTTTAGTACATAAAACTCCGCTTATGGCTGTTGTTGAATGTGGGGGAGTTGGCCATGGGGTTAATGTAAGCGCACGTACTGGCGAAAGACTTCCAAGCGAAGGTTCCGAAATTACATTGCTAACCCATCTGATTGTGCGGGAGGATTCCTTAACGCTTTACGGTTTTTTTGATGTTCAAGAAAAGGAACTCTTTTTGAATATGATAGAGGTCAACGGCATAGGGCCAAAAATGGCGCAGAGGATTTTGAGTTCCATTTCTCCTAATGATTTTCTCTCCTTAATTGCTATGGAAAATTCCGCGGGGCTTTCAAAAATAAAGGGCATAGGCAAAAAAACATCGGAGATGCTGGTGCTAGCATTAAAGGACAAAGCCCTTTCCATTTCCGCCGTGGCTGGGGAAAATTCTTCCCTTGCCATGCCTTATGCCGAGCAAGAGGCGGTTCTTGCCCTCCACACGCTTGGAGTAAAAGACCCAGGTGCAAAAAAAGCCGTAGAAAAAGCCGTAGAAATTTTAGGCAAGAATGCGGATTCTGGCAAACTCATCGCAGAAGCTCTAAGGCATTTGTAGGTTAATGGACTTTTTCTAAATTTCTCTGCAACAATGTATTTTCGAACGGCAATAATGGCAGCTTTGCTGCTGTGGGTTGGTTTTTGCTTTGCAGAACCGAGCGATTCCGTTACGAGAAGCCCAATTCAATACCTTCCCGTGCCTCTGCCAGCGGAACCGCTCAGAGGTATGCTTCCTCAAAAAGGCATTTCAAACGGTATGCCGCTCAAAGCTTCAAAACAGCAGATAATATATAAGCACGAAATAGATTTTGAAAGCAGAGCCAGCGTTGTTCGGTCGGATTTTGTAAATAGCTTTAATAAAGATACCATGTTGCTTTGGAATGCATATTATTCCGAGCTTGTTGATTATTCAATGGATATGTTCGACATAGGTTTTAATAGGCTTTGGCTAAACGCCTTCATAGGGCAAAAAGACGGTGGGGCAAGCGAACCTGCCGAAGGCTCTCTGTTCAATATATCGCTCCCGATGGCAATTCCCGCTTGGATGAAAGATTTTGGATTTAACCGCCCAAAACTTTTGATGCAGGGCACAATGGACATTCGCTTGCACGGCATAGGAATTTTAGACGATGCTCCAGGCAGCATGGAAGGCAGCTTGCTGCCTTCGCCAACGCTTTCTTATGTTCCAAGTTTTACAGTGCAGGGAAAAGTAGGCAGGAACATTACGGTTGAGTTGGATAACACCGAAGGCGGGCTTGGCGTTAGAAACAGAGTTCGCATAGTTTATGCGGAAGAAGAACCTGGTGAATTTGAAGATTACATTTTGCAAAGATTGGAAGCTGGCAACACGTCTCTGAGTTTGGCTGGCACGGAATTAACAGGCTATGCAGAGCAGCATCAGGGTTTATTTGGAATAAAAGCGGAAATGAAATTTGGCAACTGGCGTTTAACCACAATAGCCTCGCAAGATGCAGGCAAACAGGAAAGCTATACAATAAAGGGCAAGGATGAAAATACGGAATTTCAGGTTCAAGACAAACAATTTGTGGCTCACAAATATTACTTTTTAAATCACAGGATGAGAACGGATTATATAAATGCAACAATAGAGGGCAATCTGCCGCCGCGCCCACAGGTAAATGGTTTAAAAATTTATAGGAGAACCCAGCTCAACAACAGAAATACAACATTGGAAAACGCTGTTGGGGTGTATTACCCACCTGGAAGCAGCACCCCTATGGAAATGTCTGGCTTGCGGTTGGTTGAGTTGCAAAACGGGACGGATTATGTTTTTGATTCAAGAACAGGAATTTTGCGGCTAAAAGCTGGAAGCTCAGATATGCTTTTGGCTGCTTCTTGGAGCGAAGATGGCACAGGGCGCACTTCATCTGCGGTTAGAAGAAACAATGATAGGGTTGTGCTGATAAAATACGATGCTCTTGCCAATTTGCCTGATATAGAGAAATTGATGCTGAGAAACGTTTACAATGTTGGAATTTCCTCTGAAAACGCTAGCAATTTTATTTTGAGGATGAAAGATAACCGCACAAGGAATGCGGTTGATTATTTAAGAACCTTGGGAATTGCAGACTCTGCAACTGGGGTTATTTTGGTAAACAATATCTCAATTTTCCCTAGGGAAGGCAGTGAATACACAGGGGATATGGTTCTTCCTTGCCGAGAAAGAAGTTGGTACAGGGGAAATGGCTTGTCAGAAGCCTTAGCGAGCGAGCATTGTTTGGAACCGCTTAGAAATGTGGACCCTTCTCCAGCCATGAGAGCGCTTTATACAACGCTTTACAGCAGCTTAAACAATTACCAGACCCGTTATTATTTTGAATCCGTAGGCAAGCGCAGACGCACAAGCATAAACGTCAGAGACCCCAGTAGCAGCTATTCCGTGAGCGGCAACAACTGCATGGATATAGCGCCAAATTCAGAAAAATTGAAAGCCGGCTCGGAAGTTTTGGTTAGGGATGTGGATTATCAGGTTAATTATGAGCTTGGGCAAATTGAATTGATAAGCGAAAGGGCTTTAGACCCGAACAAGGAAATAACGGTTAATTTTGAATGCGAACCTCTTTTTGAACTTCAGAGCAAATTGCTTTTGGGAGCAAGGGCGGAATATCCTCTAAAGAATTTTAGCGAAGGTTCGCTTTGGGGTTTAACAGCTCTTTACAAAAACCAAAATGTCAGTACGGAAAACCCTCGGCTTGGCGGAGAACCTTTTTCAGGGCTTTTGCTCGGGACAAATATACGTCTAAGAGATAGTTCCCAAACAATGGATAAAATCATAAATGCAGTTCCATTTATAGATTCTAAGGAAAAGTCCAGATGGAGCTTTGAAGGGGAATTTGCCGCAAGTTACCATAATACGAATACAAACAACAGAAAATCGGCCTTGGTGGATGATTTTGAAAGCAGCGACATGGTTTTGCAATTCCCGCTTTCCAGATTGCTGTGGTTTAAAGCAAGCCCGCCAAGCGGTGCCATTGATAGATATTCGGGTATGCAATCAGCTAGCTTAGAGCATCTTGATTATAAACACGCTGGAGAATTTGTTTGGCACAGCAATACGAGCATACTTTATCGTTATATTTATACCCCGGTTGGCAATAACGATGTGGATAACAGAGAATTGACAATTTTGAGTTTTCGCTTGCGGCCAAATGATAATTTAAGCGGCAAGAGCTGGGGTGGCATTATGCGATCCATCAGCAGCTATTATCAGAATTTATCGCGAAAAAGGTATATAGAGATGGTGGTTAGGGGAAATGTGGGTTCTTTATATGTGGATTTAGGCTCTATAAGCGAAGATCTAAGCATTAACGGCTATGAACCTAACCGTATGCTCAACTCCGAATGTTCCATGGGTACAACAACGCCGTTGCACGATATGGGTTTGGGCTATTCCGCAGGGGTATATGGGAAACGCGTGGCTTGGGATTGCCGCTACGCCCAGTGCCGCGCCGATACCCTCCCCAATGCGAGAATTCCAGCTGGGAACACCGACGTATCTATGGACAGGTACGACCCAAATTTACTCAACTCAAACGATCCTGGGCCGCAGATAAACGGAACAGAGGGCAATGCTGGCGAAAGAGCGTGCGACACCGAAGACATAAACCGCAACGGCCAGCTTGATGAGGAAACTCGTTTTGTGCGCTACAGAATAGATTTAGCTACCGAAGATCCAACAAAATTTGACAAATTGCAGAATGGATGGAGAAGGTTTCGTATTCCTTTAGACCAAATTGATACCATAATTTCCACAGATGGGGCTTCGCCAGAAGACATTTTATCGCAATCTGGTTTTGTTAGGCTTTGGTATGGGAATTTGGGTGCCGGCATTTCAGAGGGCAGAACGCAAATCGCAGATTTTAAAATTGTAGGGAATGAATGGATGGAAAGCCCTGGCAGCAACGAATTTGGAATTGTTTCAAACCCTATAACCCAAAATGTAACAGGCGGGATAGAAGGGGAAATTTACGCGCCTGGCACAGTAGTTGTCCCAGATACAAATTATATGCGCATCAAAGTTATAAACAACCGCGATGATGCTGGTTTTTATTTCACATCGCCGAATACCCCGTTGGAAAGGGACCCAGACACCAACGCACCGCTAAAAGAGCAGAGCCTGTTTTTGGAATATGGAGGGTTGCATCCGAGCCAAGAAGTTAGCGCTACCAAATTTTTTGACAGCGAGGTAAAGGATTTCACATCTTATAATAATATACAACTGGAAATACATTACGAAACAAAAGCGGAAAAAACCCCTATAAGGTTTGCGTTGCAGTTTGGGCGCGGCGGTTTGGACGGCAGCCAGGATTATTATGAGTGGTCGTTTAAGCCGGTTAAAATAAAGTGTACAGCGGCTGAGAGAACGCAGGATTGCCATGAGAGAAATTGGAAGGCAAATGCTTTTTCGCTTCCGCTTGCAGAATTTTCAAATTTAAAAATTACACAAGCAAGGGAAAAAAATATAGGAGGCTCAAGGGAAGAAAAAATAAAGGTAGTGGGCAATCCTTCTAACAGCAGCGTCAATTGGATGCGTTTTGTTGTTATAGCAGACGATGATGCCTCTATTGAAGATTTGAACGGAACTTTTTGGATAAATGATTTGCGGTTGAGCGGCATAAACAACGCTTGGGGTTATGCTGCAAGGTTGCACGGTCAACTCGATTTTTCAGATGTATTTTCTCTTTCGGGTGAATTGCGCTACCAAGATGGGGACTTTGCAACGCTTGGGAGCGATGTAAAAAGCCCAAAACCATCTCTCAGCGAAGCGGCCACCCGCCTGGATGTAAACGGAGCGGCAAGCCTGAACATAAACAAATTTTTCAAGGATGATTACGGGTTGCGCCTGCCCCTTGGAATTGGCTATAGCTCCACAACGCTTCGCCCTTACTTAAAACCAAATGATGATATAAACCTCAGCCACGACAATGCTTTTGATATGTTTGGAGATTTAGTAACTTCTAATTTGGAAACCGCGAATTTGCAGGAAGAAGAAGACCTGCGAAATAGTTTGCAATCAAAAGGGTACCAGAGTTTTTCGCGTACCAGAACCCTATCGTTTAGCTATAGCAAAGACTACACAAAAGAGGATAACATTTTTAAAGAAATTTTGAGCCAAGTTTTTTTAGAACGCCCTGCCTTAAATTACTCCTATAGGGAAACGGAGAGGCATTCTGCAAGAATAGCGGACAGTACCTATCAGTACAACACCGTTTTGGAATATAAACTTGGTACCTTTGAAAAAAGCAATACCTATTTGTTTGGAGTCAAGAGCTTGCCAGTTGAATTATGGCCTGGCACTTTTGATTTGACGATGATGGATTTATATTACAGCAGAAATGAAAATCAGGAGAGAGACCCGAATTTCCTAGAACCGCAAGTGGATAAAATAACGAATTTCACAACGGATTTAAGGCACAAGGCAGATATACGCTGGAACATCCTGCCGTTTTTAAGCATCAACTACACGCTGAACATCACCCGTGATATGTATGCTGGCGGAGATAGGCAGGCTTTTACCAAAGAGGATTTTTTCAATACGGATGGTTCTGGCGGTTTATTTGCCAAAAACTTCATGTTTGACTACGACCATTCGGACAGAAAAATTTACGCGAGAAACGTTGAGAATACAGATAGTACATCTGGCGTGGATTCTGTTATATCCCGCTCTTATGTTATAGACAGCGTTGGAACAAGGGAATATGGAAGGGCTTATGGAATTTTGCGGAACGAACGCTATCGCAAGCAGGATTTCAGGATGAACTTTTCGGCGGATTGGATCCCGTTTTTGCCCATGAGATTTTCTTTTAACAGCGGGTTTACGCAAAATAAATCCATACCAAATAATTTTGATTTCTATGATGCAGATATGTTATCAAAAAATTTTTGGACAATTCAACAGAACAACCGTTTTGAATTTTCTCCGAGTTTAAGGCTCCCCCAGCTTGCTGGCATAGCTGGTAAAAATGCTGTAAGCAATTTCTTTGAAAAATGGAAATGGCGGGAGATTCGCAGCACATGGAGCGTGGACTTGCAAACAACTGGCGAAGATTTTACGCTTTGGCAATTATATGAGGAACAAGGCGTAGAGCCTTTTCAATATTATATGTTTGGGCTAGGTTTGGGCAATGGCTACCGCAACAGGGGTTTTTGGAATTTGGTAAGCGGAGACATGGGCTTGGATTCGCGTGATGATTATGTGGATTTTGCGCAATACAGAAACCAAAAAACAGATACAATTGTATATCAAGGACGCTTTGAACACAGCGTAAGGCGTACCTTAACAAACAGCACTGCGTTAACTTTGCCTTGGTGGAGCATTGGCATTAAAGGCGATTTGGCCTGGTCAGAAACTTTTCGGCAGAATAGAGAAAATCCTCTATACATAGATACAACCACAACATGGCCAAAAGTAGGTGTTGGAGTTGATATTCCAAATTTTGTAGATCGCTTGCCGTTTTTAAAAGGAAAGCTTCGCAGCATTTCCACTTCTCATCGTTTTGATTATCAAGACCAGCGCACTGTTCGCCCATTCCGAAGCTCGGAAGACGAGTGGCTAAACACAATTGATTTTAACCCGCTCATAAGAATAAACGCATTGACCAAAAGCAATATTCGCATAGAGAACAGTTTCAGGGTAAAGACGGAAGAATGGGAGCGCAGGGCAAAAGAGCAATTGCCAGAAACCGACGAATGGCCGGAAGAATACTATATAAAAGCTCCGTGGCTCCATACCTCTTTGGTGGTTGATAGGGGATATGGCATTGGCGATGAACTTTTAATAGCTTACGCCCTTAAAACCCAGAGAGGTTTTCAGTTTTGGCGCTGGTATATAAAATTGGATAACGATATAGACCTTAAACTTGCGAGCGGTTATGGCTATAAGAAGAGAATACAGGAAAATTATGAACCTGTTCAAGGCTTTTACCCTTATTCCGAGAATGGAGCGAGCGGAATACACGCTATAATTGAAAAGCCAGATGGAACCACGCAAGTCAGCTACACCCCAGAACTTGAGAAAATTTCCAGGGATGTTCTAGCCCGTTCCCATGAGTGGTATATCCGGCCAAGCGCGGGGTACACATTCAACAAAATCGCAAATGCAAACGCTTACATAGAATACCGCCGTTTGATAGAATTGTTAAACGATGGTACTACCCATACCCGCCAGAGCCTATCTTTTGAGATAGCGGTCATGCTCAGATTCAATTAAACCTGCGGGAATTTTCTACATTACTCAGATAATGTGCTTTTTATAAAAGAGAGGTTAATATGAGTTTACTTGATGTATTTAAACCAAAGTGGCAACATTCAGATTCTGTTATGCGAAAACAGGCTATTCAAAGTTTAGATCCCAATGATTTAGATGCTCTTTTGGATATAGCTAAAAACGATAATGAAATAGAGATGAGAAAATTAGCTATCCAAAAAATATCTTCTCCAGTTTATTTGGCTGATTTATTGAAGACCGAGCAGGATGTTTCGGTGCAAAACGTGATAAAAGAGACCTTGAGAAGGCACTGGTTTAAAGTAATAAAAAACCATGTTGGCGCTCCGTCCATGGAAATTCGCAAGATGATGGACGAGTTGCAGATAAAAGATAGGGACGAGCTTTTGACATCGGCAAAGTCTCCAGCTATTCGCATGGAGCTGCTGGAAGGCTGCACCAAGCAAGGTTTGCTGGCTCAGGTAGCTAAAAACGATTCACAGGAAACTGTTGCGCTTACGGCTCTTGCCAAGGTGCAGAGAGAAAACCTAATAGAGGAAATTAAAAGCGGAGCGTTTTGCATGGCCGTGCGCAGCAGGGCAATAGACATGCTGGCGGAAATGCAGGCTTCAAAGGCGGAACCCGTAGTCGATAAGGCCAGCTTGCTTGTTCAAAAGCAAAAGGCTTTACTGTCTCATGCCACAAGGCTTTTGGAAAGCAAAAACCCTCTATCTGTGGATTCGGAAATGCAAAGGCTTTATTCGGAGGCAAAAAATCTAGACAGAGAAGCCTCAGACCTAGGCTTGCAAGAAAAACAGGGTGAGTTGAATTCGGTATTTGCAAAGCACAACGAAAGTGTTTCTGCCGAAAAAGCCCGCATGGCAGAGGAGCAAGCCAAAAGAGAGGCAGAGGAACAAACTCGCAAAACAACGGCAGAAACGAGCCATGAAAAAAAGCCAGAGGAGCAGCGCTTTGACTACGCAGCAGATGCCGCCACAGAAGACTCAAAGGAAAAAACATACGAAACAAAAGAGGACAGATTAAGCGATGAGGAGTACAACACAAAACTGCCATTATTGCAAGCCATAATAGACAAGGTAAATGCCTTGGACGAAAATGGGGATTTCAATGAGATATCTCAATGCATAAGGCAGGCTTTTTACGAATGGAAAGAAATTGTTGGAGAGAAGAAATCCCAGTTCAAAAACATCTACAAGGAGTTTAGAACATCAACGGGCCGTTTCCAGAACTTGCAGGAATGGGCTTCTTGGCATGCCGAGCAGATAAGGGAACAGTTGATAAAAGAGATTGAGGAACTGGCAAACGCCCCTGTTGTTTTGGAGAATAGAGCCAAGGCTTTTGCTATGCTTGAGCAATGGAAAGCCGCCGGGTATATGCCAGCCTTGAAAATTCAGGAGTTTTGGCCTCGCTTCAAAGCCGGTTTGGACAAGGTTATGGATTCCGTTTCCCCTTTATTGAAGGAGCAGGAACAAAGCCAAGAAGAAAACTTGAAAGTCAAAGAAGATATATGCGCTCAAATAGAAACGCTTGCCGCAACAGAGGGCGAGTGGCCGGAGCAATTAAGGAAAGTTCAGGAATTGCAGTTAAAATGGAAAAATACGGGCTTTGTTCCAAAAATTCAAAACCATACTATCTGGGAACGCTATCAAGCTGCGATAAATTCCTTCTTCAAAAAGCAGGAAGCGTATAAAAAGCGCAATCTTGAGCAGATAAGCGAGCGCATTGCCGCAAGGGAAAAGCTATGCGAAGAGGCAGAAGCCCTTTCCACTTCCACAGACTGGAAAAACACTCCAAAAGTATTTACAAAACTGAGCGCGAGCTGGAAGGCGGCAGGCTCTGTTCCAACAGAGGAATACGAAAAATTGCTGGAGAGATTTAAAAAGGCGAGCGATACTTTTTTTGAAAGGAGAAACTCTTTCTTTGAAAACGCCAGAAAGGGCAGAGAAGATGTTTGCCAGAAAATAGAAGCTCTCAATTTTGAAGCATCAAACCCAGAATCTGTTGCGGCTTGGAAGGCAATAGAAGGGGAGTGGAAGGCTTTGGAAAACAACGGCTATTCCAAAGAACTGAACGATAGATACTATGCGGTTTCTGACCGTATATGGGAAGCAGCTTCAAAGGGCAATCCGGAAGTTGCAAAAGAACTGGATAAGAATTGGGAAGTGAAACACGGTTTAATTGAACGGCTGAAAGAGCTATTGGAAGAAGGCAACTTTAAATTCAGAACATTGCAAACTGTTCGCGAAATACAGAGCGAATGGGAAAAAACCGGGCGTTGCGGGGTAGCGGAAGCGGAAGTTTCCGTTAAGTTTGCCGAGCTTATTCAGTCCTTTTTCTCCATTTACAACGACCAAAAGGAAATTCGGAGCAATTTAGATAAGATAAATGCTCAGAAGAAAGAGGATTTATGCAGCCATGCAGAGGAACTTTTGGCAAAGGCGAAAACCCAAAGCCTTAGCCATGCAGAAGTTGTATCAGAAGCCAACTCGCTTAGGGCGGCTTGGAGAGAGTCTGGCAATGTGTCTATGCATCTTGCAAAAATTCTGTGGAAACGTTTTAACAACGCTTGCAATTCTGCATGTCATGCGTTTGACCATGCTGCGGCAGAATCCAAGGCGGAAGGGTAAAGAAGTGCCATTGCCACATTCATATATTGTTGCCTTGGATTTGGAAGGCGTGTTATCTCCGGAAATTTGGATTTCCGTTGCGGAGCGGACAAAAATAGACGAACTTCGTTTAACAACACGCGACGTAGCTGATTACGATGAGCTTATGCAGCATCGCCTTAAAATCCTGGATGAGCGAGATATAAAACTCTCGGATATTCAAAACGTTATAGCGAGCTTGCCGCTTTTGGACGGGGCAAGGGAATTCCTGGATGAATTGCGGACATTTTGCCAAGTGGTAATTTTATCTGACACCTTTAACGATTTTGCCAAACCCATAATGAAAAAACTGGGCTATCCCACGCTGTTTTGCCACGACCTTGAAATAGAAAACGATAAAATAATAGGCTATAAACTGCGGCAGAAAAATCAAAAGCAGCATGCGGTAGAAGCCTTTAAATCCTTGAATTTCAACACGCTTGCCGCTGGCGATTCCTACAATGATATAGCAATGCTAAAAGCAGCGGACAGGGCTTACCTGTTCCGCGCTCCGGATTCTGTTAAAAAGGAATTTCCCCAATTCAAAGCGGTGGAAGAATATGAGGAATTGATGACAGAGATATTGGCTCCCTCTGCGCTCTAAACCCTAAACTGGCTCACCACTTGTTTCAAGCCTTCTGCCATCTTTATCAAATCGCCAGCGCTTTTGTTTACACTATGTGCGCTCTGTGCGCTATCTTTGGCTAACTGGCTCATCTCTGCAACATTATGGCTAGCATTTGTGGTGCCTTTGGCTGCTTCGCCTGCGTTGCGTGCAATGTCCTTGCTGCCCTTGGCTATCTCGCCTATGGCCGCAGACACGCGTTTTGCGCCTGTATTTGCTTGCGCTGCGTTGCGGGCTATGTCTTTGCTGCCCTTGGCCACCTCGGTCACGGATTCCGCCACGCGCTTTGCGCCTGTGCTGGCTTGCGCTGCGTTTTGGGCTATGTCCCTGCTGCCCTTGGCTACCTCGCCCACGGCTACCGCCACCCGTTTTGCTCCGGTGTTGGCTTGCGCCACATTGTTTGCTATCTCGCTGCTCGCTTTTGTTTGCTGATCGGCGTGGTTGGATATGGCTTGAACACCTTGGTTTATTTTCGTTATTATCTGCGAAACATCGTTTATCACCGTCACAGCTTGGCCAGTGCCTGCCTGTATGCCCTCTATGCGTTTTGCAATGTCGTCTGCGCTCTTTGCGCTCTGGTTGGCGAGTTCCTTGATTTCGTTGGCAACAACAGCAAAGCCCTTGCCAGCTTCACCTGCGCTCGCGGCTTCTATGGTGGCGTTCAATGCCAAGAGGTTCGTCTTATCCGCTATGTTCTTGATGACATCGGTAACCTGCCCAATCTCTTTTGCGGCTAAACCCAGCTTGCTCATCGTTTCGGTTGCCTCGTGGGATTTTACGGTAGCTTCGCCTGCCACAGTGCGGGCATCGCCTGCATTGCTGGATATCTGGCGTATGCTTGCGCTCATCTCTTCTATTGCAGCCGCTACGGTGTTCATATTTGAAGACATCTGCTCCGCCGCGCTTGCCACATCATTGGCATTCACCGAGGCTTCTTCCGCTGCGGTTGCCATGGCGTTTATGTTGCCAGACACCTGTTCAACCGCAGCCGCCACGCTACCAATATTTGTAGAGGCTTCCTCTGCCGCGCTTGCCATTGTGTTTATATTAACCGTCAATTGTTCTACCGTGCTAGCTACGTCGTTGGTGCTTGCTGCGGCTTCTTCTGCTGTGCTAGCTATGGAATTCACGTTGGAAGATGCTTCTTCTGTTATTGACGTGGTTTGGCTGGCTTTGGTTGCGGTTTGTTCCGCGTTGTTCACAAGCTGGTTGCTGACGGCGGATAGCTCCTGTGAAGAACTGGCCAAATTATCCGAATCCAAGCGCAAACCTTTCATTATGTTTTGGAGTCTGGATGCAACGCTATCCACGGATTTGGAGAGTGTTCCAAATTCGTCTCCGCGCTCCATATCCAAACGGACGGTCATATCGCCTTTCTCAATCTTGCTAAGAATGGCAACAACATTTTTCAAGGGGGCGGTTGTGGAAGTGGTCAAGAATATGCCAAGAGCAACGGCTAAGAGAAGCACCACCACTAAGATGGCAGTTGCTTGGCTCATATTTGCTTTAGCATCTGCCGAAGCATCGTCTGAGAGTTTGCTGACTGATTTGACTTTATAGTCTTTTGCTTCTTGCAAATCTTTCAGCGCTTGATTCCCAACTTTGACCAAGCCATCTGGTACTTTTTCTACGCAGACTCCTGTTTCCGTATCAAAGGCTTTAGCGCGTTTCACAAACGCCATCAAAGAATCGGTATAATCGTCAGTAATTTTTATAACCTGTTGCAAAATCTTTTTACCTTCTTCGCTAGACAGTTTCTGCTGATCATATATGGACTGATTCAGCGTGTTGTTGATATCGTCTAGCTCTTTGATAATCTTGGCACGCTCTTCAGGAGTCCTTGCTTGTTGCCAGCGATAAGTAGAAAGCCGTAGCTCTTGCACCTGTAGAGCCGTGGTCACAAAAACGCCCAAAGGGACAGCCCCTGTGTCGTACATAATATCGGTTGCATCCGATACAGTTTTTAGGCTGTTGATGGCGCGTATTCCCATAAATGCCGTTAGGGCGGCTAAGAATAGAAAAGACGCAATTAGTTTTGGGCCCATTTTGATGTTGCTCATACCTGCTCCTTGGTTTAAACCTTGAATTGACTCACTACCTTTTTCAAATCTTCTGCCATCTTTATCAGATCGTTGGCGCTTTTGTTTACGCTATGCGCGCTCTGCGAGCTATCCTTGGCAAGC
>Ga0268262_10001315_pt1 | contig 31083 bp, 26 predicted proteins | sample TergutNc150P3_FD_190354 | JGI IMG/M metagenome (GOLD analysis project Ga0268262, IMG submission 190354) | Nasutitermes corniger P3 segment gut microbial community from laboratory colony in Florida, USA - Nc150 P3 (SPAdes) (version 2) | ecosystem: Host-associated > Arthropoda: Insects >... | reverse complement strand
AAAAAAAATGGCTCCCCGTTTTGGAGAGCCATTGATTATTGTTGGGAGTTATCCCAAATTATTGTTTTACAAACTTTTTAACGCTGGTTCCTTTTTCGGAAGTAAGACGTACAAAGTAAACGCCATTGGTGAGGGTAGAAACATCAAGATTTACGAGTTGTCCAACAACAGATTGAGTAATTACAGATTGTCCTAAGAAGTTAATTACTTCAATCTTATTGAAATCAACGCCTGCTTTGATAGTAATATTGTCAGTAGCAGGATTTGGAACGATGGAGAATAAAATTGTATAATCTTTAATGTTGTTTTCACCTGAAATTTCATAAGGAATTGATTCTCCGCCGCCTGCGCAAAGGGTTACAACTTCCCATTTGTAGGTAACTCCCGATTCAAATATTCCGGTTTGTGTGTATGTAGGTTCAGTAACGGTACCTAAAACAACGCCGTCTCTGGATACTTTGTATCCCGTTGCGATGGGTATGGCTGTCCATGTTAAAACAGCGCCGGCTTCAGTAAACTCAACTTTACCGCTTGTAACAGATGGACAGAAACATGCATTTTTATCCACGCCAACCCATTCGCCATCGCCGCCGGTTGGACAAACTACGGCAACACTCCATTTGTACGGTTGTGTTTTGTCAAAAGTGGTATCATCAAAAGTAGTAATATCTTCTAACGGAGTGGTGGTAAGTTTTACGTCATCGCGGTAAACATTGTATTTAGGTGGCTGAGGAGGTCCGCTTTCGCCGCTAACAGATACGTCGTCAATAATTAGCCACAAACCTTCTTGTACAGGTGTTAAGTCGTGAAGACCTAAATAATATATACCGCTTTCGGTAGGGGTAAAGGTATTTGTAGCCTCAGCGAAACCATAATCAGGATAAGAGGGTCCCGAAACGCCAATTCGTTGATAAACTAAAAATGCGGATGCCATTCCAGTTGCAGAAGGGGTCTTGCCTATACGCATTTCATGATCGTCGGTTTCACCATAAGCGGGCCAACCGGGTGCGCTAAACCAATAAGAAATAGTATAGGGCTTACCTGCTGTAAGTTCAAAACCGGGGCTAAATACCCAATTATTTCCTGAATAACTCCAACTTCTACCCATCATTCTTGTACCTCCATGTGGAGACATTGGGTCGCCGCATTGTGGAAGTTCTGATGCATTAGACATGGTTACCCATGTGCCGCCAGCTGTTGTCCATCCCGTTGGCAATGAAGTACCTGTTGTGCCTTCAAATCCTGCAGAGAAAATAACATCTCTGTCCTTTGTGGGTCCTGTCCAGGTAATAGTTGCTTTGCTGCAATCTGTTGCGTAAGCAACTGCTACGTTGGTAACTTTTTTGTCGCAAGTTGCAATTGTAATGGGGGCAGCGGGAACTTTTACGGGAATACATCCACTAGAATAGATAGCTTCTACTGCAAAGGTATAAGTTCCACTTTCCAAAGCGCCTGAAGTCCAAGTAGTAGTTCCTGCAGGTACATCTCCCTTTGCTACGCCGTTTTGATAGATTTTGTAGTTGGTTAAATCTGTGGTAACGGTTGGTGCAGTCCAGTTCACTTTCACTTTATTGGCTTCAAATTGAGTTGCGGTTACAGCGGTAACTGCAGGGCAGGGGTCGCCATCGGTGCCAACTTCATAAACAATTACTACATTGGGAGAAACCTGTGCATTAGCGGCTAACAGCACTTTTCCACCGGATTTATATATAAAGGCGCCTCCACCAATCGCGCTTCCACCTGGTACTTCATTATTCAAATTATGAACACCCTGAGTTACAGTGTGCGTGGTGAGGTCAAATTTTTCAATCCATGCGTTTCCGGTTCCGCCTCTTTGCGTATTTAACCATATACAGTTATTGCTGGCATCATAAGCAGAGCCATAGCAATCTGATACTCCTGCACCTGAGAAATTAGGAAATATTTGTGTTCCGTTCTTTGTAATAGCGCCCATACTTGTCCATTCGCCTACCCAGAAACCACCGTTACCGTTATCCAAGGTGGGGTCAAAAGTGATGTGGCGCACAGCGCTAACACCTGAACATGTTACGGGAACAGTTCCGATAAGCGTTGAGCTTGTCAAGTCAAGTTTGTAAAGGGTCGTATTGTTCCTTCCTGCATAAAAATATTGCCCATCATAAGTTAATGAGCGTATATCGGCTGAAACTCCCGAAATGGTCAAATTCGTCGGATTTGAACCATCCATGTTGTAGCGGGTAATGGGTCCGTCATAGCCACTCTGCCATGCAGCCGTGTAGAAATAGTTGCCATCTGTAGCAACGGCAGGGTGAGCGGCGGCGATGGCTGTAAAAGTGAATTGAACATCCCACATGGCTTTAGAAGCGTCAGGTGTAGAAGAACATTTTGCAAGACTCGTGTTTTCACACTTATCTACGCTTGGATTTTGGGGTGCATTTTGTGCGATTACCCCTACGCACAGCACTGATACAAGCGCCATGCATACAATTTTAAGTAGATTTTTTTTCATAATAAATAAAATTTGGTTAATAAAATAATGGTTAAGTTTTGTTGATTTTAAATTGAACGCGCAAAAATATATTTTTTTTATAAATATTGTTTTTAATAAAAAAACTTATACAAAAAAAAATGGCTCCCCGTTTTGGAGAGCCATTGATTATTGTTGGGAGTTATCCCAAATTATTGTTTTACAAACTTTTTAACGCTGGTTCCTTTTTCGGAAGTAAGACGTACAAAGTAAACGCCATTGGTGAGGGTAGAAACATCAAGATTTACGAGTTGTCCAACAACAGATTGAGTAATTACAGATTGTCCTAAGAAGTTAATTACTTCAATCTTATTGAAATCAACGCCTGCTTTGATAGTAATATTGTCAGTAGCAGGATTTGGAACGATGGAGAATAAAATTGTATAATCTTTAATGTTGTTTTCACCTGAAATTTCATAAGGAATTGATTCTCCGCCGCCTGCGCAAAGGGTTACAACTTCCCATTTGTAGGTAACTCCCGATTCAAATATTCCGGTTTGTGTGTATGTAGGTTCAGTAACGGTACCTAAAACAACGCCGTCTCTGGATACTTTGTATCCCGTTGCGATGGGTATGGCTGTCCATGTTAAAACAGCGCCGGCTTCAGTAAACTCAACTTTACCGCTTGTAACAGATGGACAGAAACATGCATTTTTATCCACGCCAACCCATTCGCCATCGCCGCCGGTTGGACAAACTACGGCAACACTCCATTTGTACGGTTGTGTTTTGTCAAAAGTGGTATCATCAAAAGTAGTAATATCTTCTAACGGAGTGGTGGTAAGTTTTACGTCATTGCGGTAAACATTGTATTTAACAGGTGCAGGTGTGCCACCTATAGTGCCTTCGATTTTGAAATACATGGAAAGTTGAGGAATACCTAATCCAGACATTGCTAACCATGTTGCTGCACCTGCTCCAAACATTCCCAATTTATCATATAACATCATCGTAGAGCCTATTCCGGTATTTCCCATATATGTGTTCCAACGGTAACTTCCTGCTTCGGTGGAAGTGGTAACAGTTGCGTCAAAAGCGCCTCCTATGGCTATCCAATATTTTCCAGCGCCAGGCAATGTGAAAGGCTCAGGAAGAGTAATTTCAGGCTCTGCGGCGTTAGTTATCGGTATGGCATTATTTCTATAAATTTCAGTACCCGGTTGACCTCCTGCATTGTCGTAGATAGCAACCGCCATCTTGGTTGGTGTTGCTGAAGTACCACTGACAAATCCGTTTCCATAGATTTTTTCAATAGTCCATGTGCCATCTGCATCGAAATCGTCTGCTACAAAAACCCAATTATCATTACCTGACCAATAATCGGAAATTAGTCCATTGTTTCCAGACGTAGGAACATTAATGTTTGTGTTATCCCACAAAACTTGAGTTCTGTTTTTTGTCGGTGCAGTCCAGGTGATGGTTGCCTTGCTGCAATCTTCTGCATAAGCAACGGCTACGTTAGTAACTTTCTTATCGCAAGTTGCAATTGTAATGGGGGCTGCGGCAACTTTTACGGGAGCGCAATCAGGTCCATAGATAGCTGCTACTGCAAAGGTATAAGTTCCACTTGCTAAAGCGCCTGAAGTCCAGGTAGTAGTTCCAACGGGTACAGTTGCTACTTCCGTACTACCTTCATAAACTTTGTAGTTGGTTAAATCTGTGGTAACGGTTGGTGCAGTCCAGTTCACTTTCACTTTGTTGGCTTCAAAGAGCGTTGCGGTTACACCGGTAACTGCAGGGCATGGGTCAATGCCAGGTCCGTTGTTATACGCAAAATGCAGGGCTGTAGTTTCGAAGGTATTGGCTTGTATCATCGTTGCCGTGCCTGTTGTGGTATTGATTTTCATCCAGTTGTCGTAAACACTTTCACTTTCAGCCCAGTAAAGCGTACCATCGAGATGGTCGAATGCCATACCTTGCGCATAACCAATATTACAACCGGTAGAACCTACTAATGTACAAAGGCCGGAAGTTTTATTAACGGTATATAAGTTAGCGGCTCCTATGTCAACAACATACATCGTTCCGTCTAACTTGATAGCCATTGTAAGCAGAAGAGAACCACTATAGCCAGAAAAGGTGGCTACCTGTGACAATGCCCCTGTTTCTAAATTAACTGTATGTAAGCCACCTTGATAAAGTGCATACATTGTATTGGTAGAATAATCATACGATACTGCGCTAACAGGACCGGCGCCTAATTCCGGTCTTGGAGTGGTACCGATTACAGCGCCTGTAAGAGCATTTACTTTGTAAAATTGCGGATTAGATGCATAATCGCTATAACAATACAGTACGTCGTTATAACACTCTCCTCCGTACATTACCGGCAATGAAGATGTAATTAATGTTTTGCTCATAATAGCATCCACATCCCATTTCCAGTATCCCTGAGCTGAGGTGGGATAATGAATGTAGCCATAAGCTATATGCCCTCTTGATAAAGGCTGAGAAGCAAAATCAGAGATAAGATTGCCAGAAGCCTTCATCTCTTGATTTTGATAAAGATGCGCCGGTCTATGATCGGCAGAAAGCGATGTCGATTTGTCTTGCGCAAAAGCACTTCCAATGCACAGCATTGTTACAAGCGCCATACAAATGATTCTAAGTAGATTTTTTTTCATAAAAAATAAAATTTGGTTAATAAAAATAAGATAATGTTTGTTAATTCTAAATTGAACGTGCAAAAATATATTTTTTTCAACAAGTATCATTTTTAAAAAAAAAACAAATTTTAGTGCACAAAATTTTGTTTTTTTGCGCACCTGTTTTATAGAAATGATATAGTATGAAAAACGTTTCGGAAAAAGAAAACACTTTTGCCAAGTATAAATTGCTTGAAAAGTATTCACAGTTCATTGATGTTAAAAACGATGCCGCATTCATTGAACAAAAAGATAAAAACCATCTCTTTGCTTCTGCATTATTTGCGGAATATATTGACTTTGATCTTGCCTATTTTCCGTTAAAACATCTCGGATATAAGGTAATTGTGGCAACGATGACAGATATTCTGGCGATGAACGGCACGCCCGCACAAGTGAGAATCAATCTGGCGCTCTCCAACCGCTTTACCGAAGATGCGATGGATGAACTGATAAACGGGATCGCGTTTTGCTGCTCCAAATATAATATTAATATAGTAGGTTTAGATTTTAAACCAAGTGCCACCGGACTCTATATTGCCGTAAGTATGTCAGGCGAAGTAGCGCAGAGAGAGGAAGTTTACCAAAGCGGCGCCAAAGAAAACGAACTGATTTGCGTAACCGGAGATTTAGGCAGCGCATACGCCGGTCTTATTTTATTAGAAAGAGAAAACAAGGTTTTTCAAGCCGACCCTTCCCAACAACCCGATTTTATCGGCGTAGATTATTTATTGGAAAGATACTTGAAACCGGAACCGCCTATTGGAGTATTCCGTGCAACACCCATCAAACCCACCTCTATGATCGCGCTGAAAAACGGCTTGGCAAACGGCTTGATCCATCTGTGTAACGCCTCAAAATTGGGCTGTACCGTTTTTGAAGAAAAGTTACCCATTGATATTCTCACTTTCGATAAACTGAAAGAGGTGGGAATTGTTGCCACCACCATCGCCCTAAATGGCGGCGAAGACTACGAACTCTTGTTTACTGTTAAACAGGATGACTACGAAAAAATTAAAGAGCTGAAAGAGGTGAGCGTAATTGGCTATATGTCTGCCGAATCTTCAGGAAGACATATTATTACTAACGATAACAAACAGTTTGAACTCAGGGCGCAAGGATACTAATTAGTGATTAGTGATTACCCTGTTAATCTATAAACCTATAAAAAAATGAACAAAATTAAACTCATTATTGCCCGCGAGTATTTAACCAGAGTAAAAAAAAGGTCGTTTATTATTATGACGATATTGGCGCCTGTACTTATGGCTGCACTTATTATTACCCCTGCTATCATAGCCGCGAAAGCGATGGAATCACAGAAAAATATGAATGTGCTGGTGATTGATGATAATGAATTTTTTATTAATAAATTGGAAGAGAATGCGTTCACAACCTTTACTTACCGCTCCGGTGACATTAACGATTTTAAAAAAGAACTTTTTAGCGGTAATTATGATGCAGTATTACATATAACTAAAAGCGATGCCGCATTAAGAGGCAACCTCTATTTTAAAGATGATCCGCCCTCACGTTTTGTCCCGGATTTGGAAAGTCAGTTAGACAAACAACTGTTTGATAAATTGTTAATGGATACCTTTAACATACAACCCAAACAGTTTGAAGCCTATAAACAAACCACCCAAGCCACGATATCAAGCATTAAGGTAGATGAAATGGGTAATGAGAAAACAAGTTTTGCTATGGTAAGCAAAGTTGTGGGAATGGTTTGTGGGTTTATTATTTATTTTTTCATTTTTATGTGTGCACAACAAGTATTGCGGGGCGTGTTAGAGGAAAAAACAAACCGTATTATCGAAGTGTTAATCTCTTCCGTAAAACCGATGCAACTGATGCTTGGAAAAATTGTGGGCGTTGCTATGGTGGGACTTACGCAATTTGTGCTATGGATTGTTTTAACATTAATTTTAATTGTTGGGGTGCAATTTGCCCTTCCTAATCTATTTACCGGCAATTCGGAAATAGTGCAAACCGCTATGCAAAATCCTGTACAGGGAGAGACCTTATCTTCCATCGATTTTCAACAATTCACAGGACAAAATTCTTTATTTGAGGTCATTCAGAACTACTTCAATTTCTCTTTTACCACTTTGCTGCTTTGCTTCCTTTTTTACTTTATTTTTGGGTATCTCATCTATGCCTCTTTATACGCAGCAGTGGGTTCTGCCGTAGATGCAGAAACCGACTCGCAGCAATTTCTATTACCGGTTACCATTCCGTTAATATTAACTATAATGATGATTATGCCCATTGCGGAAGAACCGAACGGCTCTTTAGCACTGTGGATGTCTATGATCCCGCTCACTTCGCCGGTTGCTATGCTTATCCGTTTACCCTCAGGAGTTCCATTATACGAACTGCTGCTCTCAATGGCGCTGTGCGTGGCTTTCTTCTTCTTCTGCGTGTGGTTGGCATCTAAAATATACCGCATCGGAATATTGATGTATGGAAAAAAAACAACGTGGAAAGAGTTGGGGAGATGGATTAGATATTAAGATATTAAGATTTAAGATTTAAGATTTAAGATTTAAGGTGTTCTCTTGTAAGTTTTAAATTATCAATAGAATAGATTATGGCAACGGTTTTTTTGGGGTTAGGGAGTAATATGGGAGATAGGGTGCGGTATTTGTGCGAGGCAAGGAATGCTATCAGACAAGAGGTTGGGGAGATTGTTGCAGGGTCTTCTGTCTTAGAAAACGAAGCCGTAGGGTTTACAGGGAATACTTTTTGTAATCAGGTGATAAAAGTGGAAACGACGCTTCCACCGGAAAATTTGTTGCAAAAAACACAAGAAATTGAACAAAAAATGGGACGAACAGAAAAAACAACTTTAGCACAGGGCACACCCATTTACAGCAATCGAATTATTGATATTGACATCTTGCTGTATGATGATTTGCAAATAGATACGGAAACATTAACCATTCCGCATCCCAGAATGCCTGAGCGGGAATTTGTGATGAAATTACTGAACGAAATCGAACGGTAGCATAAACTTTTATTCAAACTTTTTATTGTTAAAAAAAAAAATGGTTTACCCGTTTTACCATATTAATAATATGTTATTTTTGCGCGTTTTTAACATTAAAAGTTAAAAATGTTGAATTATTTAACAAAATCTCATCTAAATATGAAAAAAAATATCCTTTTTGTTTCGTTTTTTGCGGTTTCCGCAATTTTTGTTTCCAATCTGTTTGCTCAGGAACTGACGTATTCCAATTTAAGATCCGGCGAAGGCATCTCGCTCAATTTGTCATTGAACTCTTACGAAATTACTCCTATTAGTTTCAGAGGCGAAGCGATGCAGGAAATTACCCTGTCCGGTATTTTTATCCCCAATGATGAAGGGATGCCCAACCTGCCTGTTATCAGCAGATTTGTAGCTATTCCCAAGGGCGCAGAGGTCAGAGTTTCTATTAAAAGTATGGAAACTGAAATACTGGAAAATGTCAATATAGCTCCGGCACTGCGAATTCAGGCAATTCCTGAAGAACCTGCTATGGATTATGTTAAAAATGAAAGTGTTTATAACACCGATGAATTTTACCCGCAAACTCCTGTTCAGATTTCGGAAGTGTTAAATTTAAGAGGCGTTAATACCATTATGGTTGCCGTTACGCCATTTCAATTTAACCCTGTTACTAAAGAATTGGTGGTTATCAACAATATTCAATTTGATATTGAATATATTGGCGGAACAAGAACGTATGACGATCCTAAATATCGTTCATTCTGGTTTGACCCTATCCTGCGCAACGCTGTTTTAAATCAGGAAGTTCTTCCTGAAATAGAATACACAGCCAAAAGTAGTAGAAACGGCGAAGGATGTGAATATCTAATAGTTATCCCTAACAGAGAAGATTTCATTCCTTATGCGGAACAGATTAAGAATTATAGAACAAAACAGGGAATTTATACCAAAATTATGAGTTTGGAAGAGATGGGAGTTACCAATACCACGCAATTAAAATCGTTTTTCCATAATGCTTACAACACGTGGGATATTCCTCCTGTTGCCGTGTTGCTTATGGCAGATCATAATACAAATATGGCGCTTGGAATACCTGCCGAAGTTATTTCACATCCGTACAATGGGAGTTGTATCACCGACAACCAATATGCCGATGTGACGGGAGACAAATTACCCGAAATGGTTTTTTGCAGAATGGCAGCCGAAACTGAAGCACAAATGGCAGTATTGGTAAGCAAATTATTTGAATATGAAGCCCAACCGTGTATGGATCCTGCTTACTATCAAAATCCTATTACGGCGCTTGGGTGGCAAACCGAACGTTGGTTCCAAATTTGTTCGGAAGTTGTAGGTGGTTACTGGCGCAGTCAGGGAAAAACGCCTGTGAGAATAAATGCCATTTATCAGGGTACCCCCGGCAGTATATGGTCAAGTAATCAAAATACTTCTATGGTAGTAAATTATTTTGGTCCAACCGGTACCGGATATATTCCTGCTACTCCGGCTGAATTGGGAGGATGGAATGGCGGAACTCCTGCACAAGTAGTTACGGCAATTAATAACGGCGCTTTTGCACTACAGCATAGAGACCACGGCTTTGAAAACGGTTGGGGAGAACCCGGTTTCCAATCTTCGCATATCAGCCAACTCAATAATGTTGGTAAGATGACTTATTTGTTTACTATTAATTGCCTGACAGGAAAATTTAATCACAGTTCGCCCTGCTTCGGCGAGGTGTTTCATCGTTATACTTATCAAGGACAAAACGCAGGCTGTGTGGGCTTCTTAGGACCCACAGAAGTTTCCTATTCGTTTGTTAATGATGCTTATGCATGGGGTATGTACGATTTCTTTGATAGAGATTTTATGCCTACCTGGGGTTATAGCGGAACCGGATCAAACTATGCAGGGAATTGGTTGCCCGCATTTGGAAATGTTTCGGGAAAATATTTCTTAGCCCAAAGTAATTGGCCCTATAATACCGGCGACAAAATTATTACTTACCAAATGTTCACAGCACATTCCGATGCATTTTTAAGACTTTATACAGAAGTACCGCAAACCATAACCGCTACTCACGCAGATGTAGCGCTTGCAGGCGTCTCCGACTTCTATATTACGGCTACCGAAGGTACATTGATAGCGCTTACATCAGTCATTGACGGGAACCTCGAAATTCTTGATGTGGCTACGGCTACCGGTGAAATGCAAACTATGCACCTTCCTACAACGTTGTTACCTAATACTGATATTAATGTAGTAATTACCGGACAAAATTTCTTAAGATATGAGGCAACAGTGGGCGTCGTTCCGGCAGAAGGTCCGTATATTATCACCGATGGCTATACGGTTGAAGGTAATGGAAAATTAACCTATATCTCCCAAAACGAAACGATTATAATTACGCTGAAAAATGTAGGACTTGATCCTACCGGTGTGCTCAATGTAACTATAGCCTGCACCGACCCGAAACTAACCATCAATAACAACACAGGCACCTGTAACAGTATTACTCCTAATGGAACAGGAACTGCAAACTTTCAAGTTACCGTTGCACACGATATTCCCGATAATAAAACTTTCCCCATTGAGGTAACCATAACTGAACCCGATAAATCCAGAGTATGGGAAAGTAAACTGACAGTAAAAGCATTCGCACCTGTTTTCTCTTTGGAAAAAGTCTTGGTTAACGGCTCCCCCACCGGAAAGTTGAAGAGAGGAAGTTTAAACACAATTACTACTGTTATTGCTAATACCGGTGGCGCTGATGCTTACGATGTAAAAGGTAATATTCAATTAAACAGCCAATATCTTACCATTGCTTGCGAAGAGCACGCCATTGTAGAAAAAATATTGCCTAGCCATGATAACGTAGAGTTAAACTTTAATGTAATAGCCGTCCCTGATATGCCGACAGGACATAGTGCGCTTACTAATCTTTTAATATCTACAAAATATGACCTCTCCTTTTCCGAATCTTTTACTGTTGCTAATTCCGGTAATATTAATATCTGTGAAGCCGGACAAACAAATTGTAGCCCTAATTACAAATTTACATCAGTGAAATTAGAAAAATATTCCGATCTATCCGTATTGCTGTATAATCCTAACACTCTATGCTCCAATACAGGTTACCAAGATTTTACGGATATGACTGCTACATTGGAACCCGGACAACAATATACATTAAAAGTAATAGGAGGATCTGCCTCTTTAACCGTACGCGGGTGGTTTGATCTGAATGGAAATAATAATTTTGACAGTAATGAACAACTCATCAACGCTATGTCCTGCCCTATTGCAAATACAGAATATCTTGAAACATTCACTGTTCCGGAAAATGCTACTCCCGGAAAATATCGTTTCAGACTGCGTTGCCGATATAATGGTCCACCATCTTCTTGCGAACCATATTCTTACGGACAAACTCATGATTACACTTTCATCATTCCCGAAAAATATTCTCACGTTCAAAATCTAAAAGCTGATTTATCGGGGCATAATATTACCGTTAAGTGGAGTACACCTGCAGGTATGCCCCCAACAGGCTACAACATTTACCGTAATGGAAATAAATTAAACACAGCCATTCTTACACAAACTACTTTTACGGAAGAAAATCTTCCCGAAGGTATTTATGTTTATAATGTAACCGCCGTGTTTGGTAACGATGAATCTTTGGCTGAAATGTCGAATGTAATCTGTTTCTTCATTACCTGCGAAATGCCGGAAGAACTGCTTGGTGCTGTTGAAACAAACACCGCCGTTTTAAGTTGGTCTGAACCAAAAAATACCGATGATTTATTAGGTTATAACATTTATCGTGATGATATTAAAGTTAATAGTTCTGTAATAACATCTACGGAATACCGTGATGAAAATCTTGAAAATGCAACATATATTTACAAAGTATCTGCAGTATATAATGCGCTTTGCGAAGAATCAAATTTAACGGAAGGAGTTCTTGTTTTAATTAATTTAGGTATTCATGACATCCAAACTGATTCCTTCAACCTCTTTCCCAATCCTACTACAGGAAATGTAACCATTGAAGGTAAAGGACTGACCCGTGTTGAACTTTACGACATTCAAGGTCGCATGTTAGCACATTATAATAATGTAAACGAAAGATTAAATATTAATGTGAATAATTACAGTAACGGCGTCTTCTTTGTAAAACTCTATTCCAATGATAGTGTAGTGGCAGTTAAGCGGTTGGTGGTGATAAAGTGAGAAATGATATTTTCCTAAAATATCAAATGCCTTAATATCTGTAATTCGTAATTGTTATTACCCGACAAAAATATTAAAATCAATCGGCGTATTCTACTTTGCTTTCTTCTTAAACTCAACCACTTTCAGCAAATCCGGAAATTGTTTTTTGCTATTGATATTGAAAATTAGTGGATACATCTTTCCCCATTCTTTTTCAAAAGCGCAACTGTTTTCGTCAAGTTGCAATGCTGCTAATCCCTCCAAATGTCTTTCCAGAAAGAAGAAACTGGTTTTAATGCCGCTATCCCAAATGGAAAGCCAAAAAACAGTTTTCTTTTTATAAGCCACTTTACACAGCCACGCTTTACTGTCTTTGTAGTATTGCCAATCGAAAGTCATAGCAAAATTTTCTTGTGTAAGCGTTGCTTCTAATTCTTCAAATACATCGTAAACGCTACCGAGCGCATTTCTTAATACTTCCTTTGAGGGGAAGATTTCGGGGGATTGTAATAGTTTGGTTTCCATAATTGATATTAATTTTTATTTTTTCTTTTGCCTAATCGTGTGTTTAAACTTCATCAAAACAAAATTAACTTCCAAAGATGTCTCTGCCTCTGTAACTTCTAAATTATCGCCCAAAAGTTCGGCGATAATATTGCCGCTGCTTTGCATTAATGATTTTTGCGTTGGTTGGTCTTGAGTTTCAGATAATTTAGAAACTGTACGAGTAAGTTCCCTTATTTTGGCAAATGCTTCTACAATGGAAATGGTTGTTTGAGTGGCTTTTGCGCTTTTCAGAATGGTTGCCAGCATATACAGACCTTTTTCTGTAAAGGCAGTTGGAAATACCGTTGAATGTTTTAATTTATTAAACCGGTCGAAATTTTCGACCAGTCCAATTTTCTCATTCTGACTGATTTCCATAACATATCCCTTAGGAAATTTTTCAGGATTGTTTTTTAACGCTTCGTTAATACGTTTTGTTTCTACGCCATAAAGTTCGGCAACATCGCTATCCAAAATAACGGAAATGCCTCTGACAGTGATAATTTTTTCTTCTACTGAGTTGAATTTGAGTATATCCATAGTATTGTTTTTTGAGGGTGTAAATATACAACCTAAAAATGCTTTTGTCAAGAGGCAAAGTAAAAAAATGAAAATATTTGTAATTTTTTTCAATTACACAAAAGCGGATAAAAATTTAGGGGTAATTCTTTTTTTCTTGTGCTGGAAAAAACAGTATGAAGTATGAGATATGAAAGGACGGCGCTCGTAGAGTGCAAACCAGTGTAAGCAGTAGCCTCAGGCTACTGTACAACGAACACGCTCCCCCTCTCTCTCGTGCCTCCGTAGGAGGCAAACCTATAGACTGTAGCCGGTTTGGTGTGCCTCCTATGGAGGCATTATGTATACGTGTGGTATCTTTTAATACAGTAGCCTGAGGCTACTGCTTACACTGGTTTGCGCCCTATGGGCGCTTTCTTCGTTGTCATTCTTTTCCAGCACAAGAAAAAAAGATTTAAGCAAATTTAGGGATATTTTCTTCAATTTCTCCGTAATTTTCGCAGTAAATAAAACGTTAAGGCAAACGTCAAAATGGCAGCAGAAATTGTTCCAATCCAAGATGATAACCCAAACATTTGCGGTGAAATAAACATATAATCGAACACAATAAAGGTCATAAAGATTGCCGGTAGCATGGCAATAAAATAGTTTTTCTTGACTTGGGCAAGATAAACGGTTGCCGCCCAAAGCGCAGCCACCGATAAGGCTTGGTTTGTCCATGCAAAATAACGCCATAATACGGAAAAATCTAAAAGAGTTATTAGATATCCAACAATAAATAAGGGTATTGTAATTAACAACCGTTTCATAATCTTTTGTTGGGCGATATTAAAGAAATCGGCTACGATGAGTCGTGCAGAACGGAAAGCGGTATCTCCTGTTGATATTGGGGCTGCAACAACGCCAAGTAAAGCCAAAATTCCGCCGATTTTTCCCAGCGTAGAATGGGTAATTTTATCCACTACCCACGCAGCATCATTGCCATGCGCAGCCAAAGCGGTATTCAATTCCGATACCCCTCCGAAGAAAGCCATAGCAATGGCAGCCCATATCAATGCGATAATACTTTCGGAAATCATTGCACCGAAAAAAACGGGTTTGCATTGATTTTGATTGGTGAGACAACGTGCCGTTAACGGAGATTGCGTTGCGTGAAAACCGGAAATAGCGCCACAGGCTATGGTTATAAAAAGAGTCGGGAAAATGGGAAACTTCGTGGCATCAATTTTCATATTCGTTAGACTTAATTCGGGAATGGTGTAGTTTCCCGAAAAAATGACTACCAATAGTCCCATAGCCATAAACAACAGGGCGGCACCAAAAATGGGGTAAATTTTCCCGATAATTTTGTCAATAGGGAGCATGGTTGCCAAAAAGTAGTATATCAGAATGATGAAAATCCATATATGCAAATTCCAACCGGTCAATCCGGTAAGAATACCTGCGGGACCCACCATGAATACGGCGCCTACCAATACCATGAGAAAAACAATGAAAATGTTAATGAGCAGTTTCGTTCTGTTTCCGAGCAGTTTACTAATGATGTCGGGATAACTTAATCCGTCGTTTTTTACGGAGATGTAGCCGAGTGCAAAATCATGCACCGCACCGATAAATATTCCTCCCAAAGTAATCCAGAGAAACGCCACTGTGCCGTAGGTTGCTCCAAGTACTGCGCCAAAAATGGGACCCAATCCTGCAATATTTAACAACTGTATCAGAAACGTTTTCCATTTCTTCATCGGCACAAAATCCACCCCGTCAAAATGGGTTTCACTCGGCATTTTTTGAGTTGTGTCAATCCCAAAAAGTTTTTCAACATATTTACCATAAGTGAAATAGGATACAATAAGAAGGGTCAGGCATATTATAAAAGTAATCATATAAAACTTTTTTGCAAATAAACATGAATTTTAACAAAATACGCACAGACAACTAAAAATTATTTTCAAAATTTTTATAAGAAAAAAAAATATCTTTGCGCACTAAATAATTCATCATCTTATGAATACCAATATTATCAAAGACAGCGAAAAACGAAATAAATTAAGGTATATTACCTATATAATTCCGAAGTTTTCAGATACTTACAAAATGGGTAGAAAAGAAGGATATTTATATCTGAAAAAATATGGCGGACTCGATTTTCTGTTTGAACATTGGTGGGCTTTACACACCGACAGTCCATTTTGGGCAGTGCGCAGTTTGTACAATATCTGTTATCAAAACGGAGGTATGAAATGAAGCTTTATCATGGTAGTTATACGGAAATTAATGTAATAGATCTCAAAAAGACAAAGCCTTACAAAGATTTTGGCAGAGCGTTTTATTTGACAAAATATTACGAGCAGGCAAAATTTTGGGCTGACCGTTTAGGTAGAGAACATAAAAGCGAGGGTATTATTACCGAATTTGAATTTGACGAATACGCATATGAAGATGAAAATCTTAAAGTGCTGAAATTTAATGAGTACAACGAAGAATGGCTTGATTTTGTAGTATTTAACCGTAGCAAGAGAAATCCTGCACACGAGTACGATATTGTAGAAGGACCTGTTGCTGACGATGATATTACCCAACAAATTGAAACATATCTGGAAGGAAAAATTTCAAAAGCAGAGTTTTTAGAAGAATTGACATTTCACAAACCAACACATCAAGTTGCGTTTTGTACTTTAGAATCGTTGCAAATGCTTGAAAAGATTAACAAAAATAAATTTGTAAATGATGTGGATGATGCTATAACTCAATCTCTTGTAACAGAATTTGATATGACAGAACAGCGAGCAATAGATTTTTATTTTCAATCAAAAACTTACGGTAAATTGATAGACGAAAGCACTGATTTTTATAAAAAGCCATGGCAAGAGATTTATGAAATGGTAAAAAAAGAATTAATATGATTTAAGATAATACTATTTTTTCATCGCTTCCGCTTTCATTTCGGGCGGCATTTTCTCAATGGCGTAGCGCAACGCCGTGCGCGGCATCACCGCTCTGTTTTTTATCACAAAGTTATACACTGCCTCTAAATGTTGCTGTTTTGTTTCGGCGCTTCCTTTTACGAATGTTTCACTCATGCTGGCGGCTTTTAACATCCAGCCGTATCCTTTTTGCACCAAGTCTTCTTTATCAAGAAGTAAAGTATCGGCAATTTCAAGAATATCGTTTAAAAACAAGCCTTTGCGTGCAGGAATGATTAAGGTAACGGCGGCGGCGCGGCGCATCCAGCGGTTTGAGGATTTTGCCCATTTTTTCAGTTCGTTCACATAGTCCGGAAATTTCATCACAAACTCGCCGATAGTGTGATTGCACAACGTATCGCAATCTGCCCAATTGCTTACGTAATGGCTCACCCAGCGTTCAAAAACGGCAAAATCGGCAGGCTCAAATTTTTTGTGCAGCAACTCCGCCCATTTGCAGGCAATAACAATCTCTTCCATATAGCCGGATTTCCAAAGTTCTTCGCACAATTCAAAAACAAATGCTTTCGGATACTCTTTTATTTGCGCGAAAGTAGTTTTTGCAATCTTGTGTACATCAGCCATTTTTAATCCGTAACATTGAGCCGTTTCCCCTTCTTTAAAAAAGCGGTCAAGTGAGGCGGAAACTTTTTTGTCAATGTTATTGATAAGTTCTTGCCGAATTTGGGCAAGGATTTTCTGTTTTTCGTGGGTGTTCATGTTGATGATATTTTAGCATTCTGATAATGCAGATTTTTTTTCTTTTAAATGTTGTAAGTCCCATAAAAGGTTTTTCGCTGTCGGCTCGTTCAAAAATTACTTCTGCTGCCGTATGTCCGTGAACAGCATAGTGCAATTTATTTTGTACGATTTGAAAAAACTTAATGGAAATAAGTGATTTAGGATCATAATCTATACTTGTAGCATATAAATCAAGCACTTGACGATACATTACCTTTTCAGAGGAACGAATATCGCGAATACGATTTAACAACTCATACCAATAACCACCGCCGCCAATATTTTTCAGTCGCGCATCATCTATAGTAAATCCTTTGATAATATACTCTTTCAATCGCTGCGTTGCCCAAATTCTAAATTGTGTTGCAATACGAGATTTTATGCGATAACCCAAAGAGATTATTAAGTCGAGATTATAAAAAGGCAATTCTCGTTCAACATTTCTGTTACCTTCCGTTTGAACTTGTCGGAATTTCCGACAGGTTACTTGCTCATATAATTCTCCTTCCTCATAAATGTGTTTGATATGTTCAACAACATTTGTTCGAGAAGTTTGAAAAAGTTCAGCCATTTGTTGTTGTGTCAACCACACATTTTCCTCTTCCAAACGGACATTCAAGGATATATCATTCTCCTTGTTTTGATAGATTACTATTTCTCCTTTATTTTCCATATTTTATTGTATTTAAACTCTAATCACTAATCCTCTGCTTCACCACCTCAAACAAAACAATCCCCGTTGCCACCGAAACATTAAGCGATTCGATCGTGCCCACCATCGGAATCTTTATAGAGTCGTTGCATTCACGCAGGTAGTCCCACGCAATACCTTCATATTCATTGCCCATAATGATACAAACCGGTTGGGTAAAGTCTTTATTAAAGTAGTTTTTTTCTGCTCTTTCATACACGCCAATCACCTCAATACCTGAATCTTTCAAAAAATTTATGACTTCAACCAAATTGGAATGACGGCAGACAGGCACTTTAAAAAGCGCGCCGCAGGAACTTTTAACGGCGTCTTCATTGAGTTGTGCGCCGCCTTTCAAAGGTAGCACAATAGCGTCCACGCCGGCGCACTCTGCCGAGCGGGCAATAGCGCCGATGTTGCGCACATCGGTAATTTTGTCCAAAATAACGATAAACGGCGTGCGCCCAGCCTCAAAAACGGCAGGCACGATGTCGTAAATACTTTGATATTCAATTTCCGACAAAAAAGCAATCACGCCTTGGTGATTCCCACGCGTGATTTTGTTCAATTTCTCTACCGGAACATACTGAAACGGTATTTTGTGATGTCGAACTTTGATAAACAAATCTTTGAACAAATCGCCCTGAAGTCCTTTTTGTATCAAGACTTTGTCAATTGTTTTATTGCTTTCAATGGCTTCGAGAATGGGGCGAAAGCCATAAATTGTGTTTTCTTGCATATTGTAGCATTTTCACATAAATATTTTAGAATGTGGTATTTTTTTTTAAGGAAATCTATTATAGATATCTTTTCTGTGCGTAAAGTAAGCAAAAATAATTAATTAGTGCCGACAAACTTTAAACCATTTTCCTTGACCCCGGTTTCACGTAGGGAATCCCCTGTTTGCACAACGGACAGTTTTCCGCATCCCAACTGTCGATATCTAATTTTATTGCCTCAAAGATAGGATAGCCGATATCGCCGGTACTGCGGTTTGCAATACAGGCAATGCCTACTATTTCTACGCCATACTTTTTTAAGGCTTCAATGGTTTCCAAGGATGATTTTCCGGTAGTTACCACATCTTCGGTAATTAATACACGCTGACCGGCGTGTACTTCAAAGCCGCGACGCAAGGTCATTTTGTCCTCTTCGCGCTCTGTAAATATAGCCGGAACGCCGAGTTGCCGCCCCAGTTCGTATGCAACAATAATGCCGCCCATTGCGGGTCCTACTACAATATCAACCGGAATGCCCTGCAATTTCGCAACAACAACAGACAAAACTGCAGCAGCCCTATCAGGATATTGTAATAACTTGGCACATTGGCAATAGCCGTTGCTGTGTCTTCCCGAAGAAAGTAAAAAATGCCCCTCTAACAAGGCTTCGGATTGTTTCAAATGTTCAATGACCATTTTTATAGTGGTTAGTGATTAGTGATTAATGTTTTTAGTGATACGTGACGAGTGACGAATGAGTATATTCGTAATTCGTAATTCGTAATTTTTATTTAGTGTTTTCCGCAGGAATGGGAGCAACCTTTGGGCATTGTTTTGCATTCTGCAGGGAGTTTGGCGCGGGCTTGTTCATTGGCGGCAACCTGATCAGCATTGAAGCCCATTTTGGCAATCGCTGCACGAATTTCTCCGGGAGTGATTTTCTTGGGGTCGTAAGCCACCGCTATTTTGTAATTATTTGCGTCATACAGGATGTCCTTGATACCTTTTACGAAAGGAAGGGTTTCTTTAAAGAGTTCGTTACTCTTAGCGGAATACGCATTCGTTTGAATGACAACGGTTTCAGCGCCCTTTACTTCAAGTTTAGGACTTTCGTCAGATTTTGCGGCAGCGGCTGAACCACACTGGTGTTGTGCCATAGCTGTAAAACTGAAAACAGCCAAAGTTAAGATTACAATAATTTTTTTCATAACATTATTTTTTTAGGTGAATAATTCTTTTTTTTTGAGGCGGCAAAAATATTATTTTATTCCGGATTTTTCAAGTTCACGAATCATTAAATCCACACGAAAGTCTGTAGTAAAACATTTACAATCTTCCAGTTTTTTAGCATCTAAAAACATTTTATAGGATGTTGAAAAATCTTCTTTTATACATAAGGCAAACGCCTGAAAAACCAAATCGTCGTAGGTATCTTTAAGTTCTTTTGGAGATATTGCCGGCGCTACTGATGTTTCTGCCACAACGGGTTGCTCTTCATTCTGAGTGACAAGTGACAAGTGATGAGTGACAGGTGACGTTGTTTCCTCCTCCCCGTTCACCGCGTACCGCGTATCGCTTACCGTATTTTGGGAGACAAGTGACAAGTGATGAGTGACAGGTGACGTTGTTTCCTCCACACCGTTCACCGCATACCGCTCCTCGCCTTTTGGCTCATAATCCTTCAAATAAGGATTATTATCTACATATTCCTGTGCATATTGGTAAAAATGTGCGGCAATTTGTGGATTTCCTCTTTTTTCCGCCACCTTGGCAATGGCTAAATAAGAATCATAGATTCCTGTTTTTGATTTTAATACGCCGTGGTAATAATCATCATTGCAATAAGCGGTGGGCAAATTTTGACAAAAAACTTCTAAAATTTCAAAAAGCGCCAATGCTTCCGCAGCGTGCTCCATTTTTAACAAAGAATCGCCGGTTTTGTACAATTTATCGTAAAATTTATCGGTAAATGCTATCGCTTGCTTTTCCTGTTCATCGTCCATTTCTGTTTCATAATAAAGTGTGTTTAATAACGATAAACATTCATTAAATCTATCTTTATCAAGCAACTTGTTTAATTTTAATAAAATAGCATTCGGAAATACGGGATTGTACTGCAACGAACGGTCTAAAAAGTATTTTCCTTCCTCTTCATTTTTAAGTTGATATTCATAAAGCGCTTTTTTGTAGAACAGGAGATACACATTATTATTTAACAGGAATAGAGAGTCATACTTCTGCTGAATAACAGTTACAAGTTTGTCATATTTATTAATCAGTTCACTGAATGTAATGATGTTACATTCTGTATAATAAGGAATAACATCATTTCTAAACTTGTTGAAATCTTTAATAATATCTTGAGCCACTAAGTAGTGGAGAGGAATATAATCGGGATCATGGAGATTCAAGTTAACTATCTGTGTTTCTTTTTTGTTGAAGAAAGATATTATAGATTCACAATCCATATTTTGTGCCAATAGAACTCTATGGCAAAAGAAAAAATAGAAAAGAACTAAGTGATACCGTTTCAAGAAAGACAAATTAAGAGTTAAGTAATAAATCTTCAATTATTTGAGTCATTTTTTCCTGATTTAAATAGCCCACTGAGGTAACGACATTTCCACGTGGCTTAAAAAAGAGAAGCACTGGAATATTTTCCACTTTGAAAACAGATCTCACCCCGTATGCTTTATCAATATTCAGTTTGTAAAAAATCACCTTCCCTTGATATTCGGGCGCTAATTTATTCAATAATTGAGATTGATAAAAACAGGGCGTACACCAGTCGGCATAAATTTCAACAACACAGGGGGTTTGTCCTAAATACTGAAATCCTTTGGGGTTATCAATGGCAGTAATGTGCTCAATAAAATCTTTTTCCGTTAGAAGAATCACTTTTCCCGAAAGGTCTTCCACAATTCTTGGAGATATATTGTTTGTCTCGCGTAATATAGCGTAATCATCGGTTTGAGGTTCTTCGGAAACTGCATTTTCTGTGTTTATTTTATTTGACTTACAGCAGAAAAAAGTGAGCAGTAATACAATGATAATAAGATAATCTCTTTTCATGATGATTTCAATTAAGTATGTGCAACAAAATAATATTCAGAATTGGTATTAAAACAGGTATCAAATTCATCTTTGGTTAAGGGTAACTTATTTTTGATAAATGCTTTAAGCGTATATATTTTCAATCCTATTTCATTTGTAATAAAGTCGTACAGTTCAAGCGGGTCGGTTCCGTAATAATCACACGCACCTTTTCCGCATTCAAACAGAACTGTCGGTTTATTTTTCATTAGTAATTCTTTAGCGCCTTTTAAAACGCCAAATTCACCGCCTTCTACATCAATTTTAATAAAATGAATCTGTTCATTCAGAGCAATAACCTCATCTAAAGTTTTCAATTCTACTTCAATTTCTTCAATTTCAGGATTCTCAATATCATAATGTCTTCTTTTAATACCGCTATAGGCAGGGGCGTTTTTTACCAGTTGAAAAGTAGAAAAACCATCAGTATCGGAAAGTGCGTATGGCAAAATCTGCGCAATGTTTTCATATTTCTTTTTTAATACTTCAAACAAATACGGAATCGGTTCAAAAGCATAATGTTTGCCCTCCGGCGAAAATTTTAACATCAAGTCTAAAATTTCTCCTTTATGGCAGCCTATATCCACACCATTATAGTTGTTACGAATGCACTGTTTCATAATTACTTTCGTAAGCCTGTCGTACTGTAAATTTTTTGTTACATCTAAATGACAAAAAATCAATATTTTTCTCAGAATATCTTTTAGGGTCATAGAACGCTATTTTTTTATTGTAAAGTTAATGCCAAAAAAGAGATACTCCCTGATCCATTTTTTATTTCTCAACTTATCTTCTTTTGCAATCATTTTGTCAGCGGATCTGCCGTGGTAAGTAAAGGGGAAATAAAACCGAATATACTCCGGTTCATCAGGACAAGAAAACCCTGCTTTCACAAATTCCTGTTTCCATGTACTGAAACTGCGCACATTTTCATTGCCAAACAGAATATTCTTTTGCAAACGTTCGTCCCATATCGTAATAACTCTCTTATTCCCTCTTTGTTTAAAGAATTTCAGATTTTCCATAATATTATTACCATTTACTTCATTCACAATGATTTTCCCATTTTGTTTCAGCACATTATTAAAAATCCTGAGTGCGTCCTGCAAAGGTTCAATATGGTGGAGGGTATCCTGTAAAATGATATAATCAAAAGAGTTATCGCTTATTTTTTGGTCGAAAACATTGGCATAATCCACTTCAAACAGACTAACATCTCCATATTGTTTCCAATAATTTTTTCGTTTTTCGATCTCATCAAAATAAAATTCCAGCGTGGTGCCATATACCCGAAACCCATTCATTGCCAGAAACAGGGCGGTAGTTCCGTAGCCGCAGCCACAATCCCAAATGGTGGAATTTCTATCGGTAATTTGATTTGCAACATACTGCAACCGCTGTACAAAATAGGCTTTTCTAAACTCAAAAGATGATTTATTATTCAAGAACTTATAATAATGCCACATAGCGGGCATCTCTTGCAATTCCTTCAAAAACAATTCAAAAAAAACATCAACATTCATCATACATAATCTATCAGCAAGTAAGTATTAACATTGACACAGGAAGGAGAATAGCACTTTTTGTCATACCGCAAAAAAACGGTAAGATTATATTATTATTGTATTTTATTTTTTAATGAAAAACACAAAAAAAGGTATTATAATGAAAAAAAAGTCTTATTTCGCACACAAAAACATTAGTTTATAGTAGAAAAAATCCAAATGACTGACATTATAGATTTAAAAAAGGAAATAAACTGTTCGGTTGTTGCCTCCGTTTACAACGAAGAAGAAAGTATAATGATGTTTTACGAATCATTATCGGAAACGCTTGTTTCTTTGCAAATTAATTACGAAATTATTTTTGTAAACGACGGGAGTATAGATAACAGTTTGTCCATCTTAAAAGAGATTTCAGTATCAGACCCAACGGTAAAAATCATAGATTTTTCCAAAAATTTTGGACATGAGGCAGCCATGATTGCCGGTATTGACCACGCCTGCGGCGAGGCAGTGATTTGCATGGACAGCGACTTGCAGCACCCACCGGCAATGATTCCCGAAATGCTGCAAAAAAAAGCAGCAGGTTTTGAGGTAGTTAATATGGTAAGAACGCTTAGAAAAGATGCAGGACTGATACAAAAAATGAACTCAAAACTGTTCTATAAATTCGTAAACAGCATCTCTTCCGTAAAACTTGCCGAAAACGCCTCCGATTTCTTCCTGATTTCTCAAAAAGTTTGCAAACTATTGCGGAGCAATTTCAGAGAGCGCACCCGTTTTTTGCGCGGAATTATACAATTAGTGGGCTTTCGAAAAACAACCCTCGAATATATAGCCCCCAAACGCATTGCCGGAAAAAGCAAATACTCTTTCTTTAAACTCTTAAAACTCTCTTTTACCGCAATATCTTCATTTTCCAAACTTCCCTTACAGTTGGGTGTTATTACCGGATTGATTTTCAGCGCTATAAGCATTATCTTGATTATATATTCTTTAGTAATGTGGATACTTGACAAAACCATTCCCGGATATACCACTTTGATTATCTTTATGAGCGCCTTCGCCGGCATTCAACTGTTTGTAACAGGATTAATCGGGCAATATATCAGTTATGTGTTTGATGAGGTAAAGGAACGACCGGTGTATATTGTGAATGAGGTTTATGGGGGTGAAGATATAGATATTTCCGGCACTAAATAACAATGGGTATGGTGCAAAAAAGAACTATCCAAATTTTGTTATATGGCGCTTTGCTAATCTTTATTTTGCTTGCTTTATCGAAAAGTTTTAAGCAATATTCTGTGGCGCCGTTAGATGGCGATATTGCAGAATCTGTTTTGCCATACCCCGACATTCAAAAAACTTTTGACGACCCTACCGGCGTAAAAACAATTATTCATAATGATAAACATTTGGGCGTAAACAGGTTTTTCTCTCATTATTTTCTGCATAAAACGTTTAGAGAAATTCCTTTGTTGTTTCAAAAATTTTGTATTCCAATTAACAGTGTCTATTACACTTCTGCCATTGCAAGATTGATTATGCAAATCCTAATTTTATGCTTATTGGCTATGATTATCAGTGGAAAAATCAACCTGTTTTCCTTTAAATTTATAGTTACAACAGCCATTTTAATTCCTTTTTTTCAAACAAACGGCAAATATTTGGCACATGAAATCGGAATCATGGACAAGGATATAAGTTACTGCTTTTTTTATGCACTGCCTTTAATTTTCTTACTCTTATATTACATTCCGATAATTTTTGAATTACTGCATCATAAGAGAATAAAAATGAATATATTACTAATTATTCTGTGGTCTCTTTTTGCTATAATAAGTTGTTTCAGCGGTCCTTTAAACGCTCCCATTATATTAATTACAAACTTCATTCTGTTCTTGTTTCTATTTCATAGAAATTGGAAAACAAACCATTTAAAACCTTTCTTTAGCAGAATTATATTGAGTATCAAAGAAATAGATAAAAGATTTTACTTTTTCTTATTTCCCATTGCCATACTTGCGCTTTATTCTTCTTTTTTAGGCACTTACAATAATGCTTATTCGGAGGCTCAATTATCTTTGAAAGAACTTTATTTGATTTTACCTAAAGGAATTTTGAAATCGTTTACAACTACTTCATATTCAATATTTTTATTTCTATTTGTTGCAAATTATCTGTTTGTTTATTATAAATATAGAGATGTTGCACAATCGAAAAAAATATTTGGTTTATATAGATTTTTAATCGTTTTTTCGCTTATTTATATTTTGCTGCTGCCATTTGGGGGCTACCGCCCTTACAGACCTTTCATTTTAAGATATGATACCATTTTACCCATTACCGTACTTTCAATAATAACCATTTGTTACACTTCGATTTTTATTTTAACACAATTGCAAGCAGAAAAATGGAAATATTACCCAAAAACGGTTTATGTTTCGGTGTTCTTTTTAATTTTGCTATTCTTTGTAATTAGAAATAAAACTTACGTTTTTAACGAATGTGAAAAATCATCACTTTATCTCATTTCTCAATCGGAAGAAGATATAATTGCATTACAATCTGATTGTTGTGTTATTAGTTGGGAACCGCTTCAGACGCCGGAAGAATCAAAAAATTATGGAGAATTGTTATATTTATGGAAGATAACCGATAAGCCAAAACTTTATTATAATGTCAATCAATAAATTATGATTCCAAAACATTTAATTATTAAATCAACACTTTTATTGTGCGTTGCTATCCTTTTTTCTTGTCATAATACAACTGATGTAAAGCAACAGCGAGCCGATTTATCTAATACGGATTTTATTTATTTGAAAGACAATCATTTTGAATTAAGAAATGAAAAGTTCTTCCCTGTAATGTTAAATTATGTTGTTTCATGTCGGAATATAAATGACGAATTTGTTCTTTCGCCTAATATTGATTATGAAGAAAGTGGTGTTTTTGAATCGAATACGAAAGAAGAAATTGAGCAACAATTAAGCGGTCATTTTCAATTAATTAAAGAGATGGGATTCAATACAATACGTCTTTGTTTTGATAGAGTTAGTCATGATGAAAAACAATATTTTTATTACGCAGACGGCAAAGAGTATTTTGTTAATACAGATTATGAACAGATTTTGAACGGTTTGGAAACGCTTGTGGATATTGCAGGAGAGAAAGGATTAAGAATCATGCTGTTAATAAAAAATCCTTGGGAGCATAACGATTTGGGCGATTTTACTATTAAAATTTTTAAACGTTTTGCAGATAATCCTGTAATTTTTGCGTACGATTTGATGAACGAACCCTTGTATTTTGATGAAGACGGTTCGCGTAGTAAAAAAGAGATCTATCGCATTGTTTCTCAATGGAAGGAGAATATGTATGAATATGCACCCAACCAACTCTGTACTATTGGTCTGGCAGAACCCATAGAAGTTAGTAAATGGGATCCGGCTTTGCTTCCGGTTGATTTTATTGCCTTTCATACGTATCATCCGCTACGCGTAAAAAGTGAAATTTATTGGTATAGCACATACGGAGACAAACCGTGGATGATTGGCGAAACAGCGCTGCCTGCCGATAATGATTCGATTTCTTACGAAGATCAAACAAGTTTCATGCGTGAAGTGTATCAATATGTTGTGGATTGCGGCGGCGCAGGTTTTGGCTGGTGGGATTTTCAAGAAGGAATACATGGGAATTTTGAAGCAAGATTTACAGGGATCCTCAATCATGAAGGAACCACCACTACCCAGGACGGCAAATATACGATTATCGGAACGGTAAAACCTGCCGCTCAACTATTGCCGGAGTTAGCCAATTATCAACCCCAAGAAAAAATACGCCCCATTAACTATTTTAATATGTTGGGTTATAACAACTACGTGATTAAAGGAAAAATTATAAATAAAAAAACAAAACAACCTCTTGAAGGCGCAGTGATTAGAGGTTGGAACAAGTGGTGGAATGTGGGCGTAAATACTTATTCTGATGAAAATGGAGATTTTACGCTTTACAGTAACGACGAAATGGTACATTTTTCAATATCTGCGCCGAAGATGGCACGAGTGAGGTTTAATAAAAATGCGAAATACAAACAAATAGTTGAGGGTATTTTTGATAGAGATAATATGCCCGACCAATATTTGGAATATCAACAAATGTGCTATAAACCATATCTGAAAGAATTTCCGACTTCTGTATTTGATTTTGAGCCCTCAAAATTCAATCAAGCAAAGTTTGAAGGGAAAATGAAAAACGTTTATTTGAAGTCAGTAGAAAAATGAAGGTAATAATAAATACAAAAATGAGAAACATACCAATTTTGTTGTATTTTTGTACATTCATATACCAAACAAACAGTTAAATACGTTAATTAAAATCATTATGAGTTCAATAGCCGTCCTTATTCCTTGTTACAACGAAGAAAAGACCATTAAAAAAGTGGTTAAAGATTTCAAAGAGGTACTGCCCGAAGCCGTTATTTACGTGTATGACAATAATTCCACAGACCAAACGGCAACATTTGCTAAAGATGCAGGCGCTATCGTTTGTTATGAATATCAACAGGGAAAAGGCAATGTAATTCGGAGCATGTTTCGCCAAATAGATGCCGATTGTTATTTGATGATAGACGGCGATGATACATACCCGGCAAAACATGCACGCGAAATGGTGGATTTGGTATTGGAAAAAGGTGTTGATATGGTTATCGGCGACCGATTGAGTTCTACTTATTTTGAAGAAAACAAGCGTCCTTTTCACAATTTTGGAAATAAATTGGTACGCGGTTTAATCAACTTTATATGGAAAACCAATGTAAAAGATATTATGACAGGCTATCGTGCTTTCAGTAAGCCGTTTGTAAAACTGTTTCCGGTCATGTCGGGCGGATTTGAAATAGAAACGGAAATGACTATTCATGCGTTGGATAAACGGTTTTCTTTAAAAGAAATACAGATTGATTACAAAGACCGCCCCGAAGGAAGTTTTTCAAAATTGAATACCCATCGTGATGGAATAAAAGTACTTAAAACTATTTTCAGTCTGTTTAAAGAATACAGCCCTTTAAAGTTTTTTGGTTGGATAGCCGTTTTGCTTTTGCTTATAGTTCTCATTCTATTTGTTCCGGTATTTATTATATACCTTGAAACAGGTTTGGTACCTCGATTTCCCACATTAATTGTATCGGGATTTCTTACTTTAATTGCGGCTTTAAGTTTTTTTGCAGGCTTGATTTTAGACAGTATGATTTGCAACGAACGAAAATTATACGAATTGAAACGGAATAATCTTAAATAATTTGTTGTGAGTACGTTATTAAAATATCTAAAAGTATTTGCAATTTTGATTGCCTCGTTTTTTGCTTTTTCCGTATTATCTTGTTTGATACCAGGTAAATGTGTCCAAAAAAATATAGAAAAATCACTTCCTGAACTGCTGGAAGAGGGAAACTATCCAAAAGTCATTTTAAAAGGAAAACAGTATATGCAGGATAATTTTACCGATGCTTTAATTTTAAACATCGTTGTATCATCGGGTTTTAAACCACCCGTGCAGTCCGCAATGGAAAATACACATTTCTCCCAATATCCGGATGATACCGTTTTTTGTTATACAATCAAACATCTTGACTATAAACTAAAAAATATGGACTTATCTCCTAACGGCATTTATAGTCGTTATTGGTTTGGGAGTGCTGCGGTTTGCCGAATTTTACTGCTGATAATGAACTATCAAGATATAAAATGGCTTTTCTGCATTGTATCCACTTTATTACTATTGATATTTGCGGTAAAAATTGTTAATAAAGCGGGTTGGATAAAATCATTGCCTCTGTTTTTAGCCTTATTGTTTGCAAATTTCTTTGTTACACAATTCTCCATACAGTTTTTCCCTGTAATTGCAATTGCCTTAATCGGCGGAATAATAATGTGTGATCATGGGCAGAAACCTATCCCTAAACTTTCCATGCACTTGTTTGTAATAGGGATGTTTACAGCCTACTTTGACTTGTTAACAACTCCATTATTAACCTTGGGATTGCCCTTGCTCGTTTATATGATTTTACAAAGCGAAGAAGATAAATCAATGGGGAAAATTTTAATATCTATATCTATTTTGTGTTTAAGTTGGCTTATCGGTTTTGCCTGTGCGTGGACAAGCAAATGGGGATTGGCTGCTGTTTTTACAGATTCCAATGCCATCGGTGCCATGGACGCAATTATATGGAGAATAACAGACCGTGGTAGCCGATGGAGCGCTATTGTACGAAATGTTACCCAACTTCCTCTCGTATGGTTAAATACAGTATTGTGTGTGTATCTGCTGTTAACTTTTCTCAATTTCAATAAAAAAAGAATCAAATGGGCTATTGCATTTTTAATAGTCGGATTATTCCCTTATATATGGTATTTTATTCTGTCCGGACATTCTATTCCTCATTGGTGGTTCACGTATCGCCTGCAAATATTATCCATGGGAAGCGTTATGTCTGCTCTTGTGGCTTTAATTGATTGGGAACGACTCAACTCGAAACTCAAAACAATAAGAGCGTTTTTTACTAATTTCACAACCAAATAGTACTCTTTTATGAACAATAGTAAAAACAGATTTGACTATTTAGACATATTAAAAGCATTGGCTATTCTTTTTGTAATCATATATCACTTTAACAGTTTTCATGAGAATTTTTTAGAAAATAACAGCATTTCCGTATATTTCAATTTTTATATAAAAACAATATTCAGTACTTGTGTTCCAATATTCTTTTTTATCAATGGAGCATTATTACTAAACAGAAAAGAGTTAGATATAAAAAAACATCTGTTTAATTGTGTCAAAATATTTGGATTAGTGGTAATCTGGAGTATGATTACCATAGCATTTTTAACCTATATATGGACTGACTTTCATAGTATTAGCGATTATTTCAACAACTTCTGTACAAAAGATAATTTATGTTCCTTTTTTAAATTGAAAAGAATTTGGAATAATCACTTATGGTTCTTAATTGCACTATTTTGTATTTATATTTTTTACCCGATTATTTATGTTGCATTCAAAAGCAATAAAAAAGTTTTTTATTTTTTCCTTATTGCGACCCTAATATTTACTTTTTTGAATACCTTCATTGGAGATGTCGTTTCTATTATAAGTTATTTTACGCATCATCATTTTCATGATTATCATTTTTTTAATTTTGGATGTGATTATAATCCATTTCGCAGCATTTGCGGCTACGGTTTAGGATATTTTATGCTGGGCGGGCTTTTATTTGAAAATAGAGAAAGATTATCTTCTAAAAAAATGAAATTATTAGCGTTTCCGCTCATGATTATTTCAACAATAAGTCTCTTTTGTTTAGGTTATATGATGTCGAAAGGAAATAATGGTATGTGGGATGTTTGTTTTAATGGATATAATACCGTTTTTACGTTAATTAATGTAGTTTGTTTATTTGTAATATTTTTGAATTATGAAATAAAAACTTTTACAGGAAGATTTATAAGCCTGATAGGAAGACACTCCTTAGGCATATATCTGATACATATTCCTGTGGGATCGCTTCTTATGAATTATTGGTGGCGCTGGGATCTGCATTCATTATTTCCGAATATCTTACTTGGATTAGCCATTCTACTTATAAGTTTCACTATCTCATATATTATTAGCAAAATACCATATTTGAAAAAAATTGTAACGATATGAAATTCACAAAATCTCTAAAACCATACATTATTGTCACGCTATTATTCATTTCTATCGCTATTATTTTTAACACCATAGAAACATTCATTTTTTGCAAGTACCAAAATTCCGTATCTTTTTTAACAATCTTCCAATCTTATGTGAATATTATTACTGTTTTTTCTCTCTACGCATTGATTATTCTACCTCTTTATTTACTTATCGGACTGCTAAAACAGAAACCTGCTCAAATCGTAATATC
>Ga0268262_10001314_pt1 | contig 31105 bp, 34 predicted proteins | sample TergutNc150P3_FD_190354 | JGI IMG/M metagenome (GOLD analysis project Ga0268262, IMG submission 190354) | Nasutitermes corniger P3 segment gut microbial community from laboratory colony in Florida, USA - Nc150 P3 (SPAdes) (version 2) | ecosystem: Host-associated > Arthropoda: Insects >... | reverse complement strand
CCCTGCCTTGACGTTGTCCTCGCTCCCGCATTTGCCGCATCTCATTGTGATGGCCTCCCAACGACCATCATATTACTTTATAGTCCTTTTTGAAACACTATCGTAAATTTGATGGATGAATTCGGAGTCGCTTTGCGTTTCTACATCGTGGACACCGGCAATAAGGTTTTCAGCCCACTTCTTTAGGATTTCAGTATGGTCTGCATCTATGTGGATGTGTCTTGTGTGCCTATCCAAAACGCGCTTGTTAAAAAGGGGCATATGCAGTCCTTATCGGCAAAATGCGCTGATCAGCAATGCCACAGCCCAAAATCCGTAATATTAATGTTTGTGGAATTAACTATGTAGTTCCCAAAATAAAAGCATAGCAACTATCACAATGATGATTCAATTACAATTCTATTATATCAATCATTTAATTCCAAGTCAAATGTGTGTGTAAACCGCCGCTAGGTTTCGGGGTCGTTTGCCAGCAGGTTTCGGCGCTTAAACCTGTTGGCGGTACTGTAAATGCCCTTGGCGTAAAATTATTGGTGGCTCATACAACACTCAGCATCTTATGTGGGCTTGTCCGGGCTTCTTGGCTACAATGCTCTATCTCTTTGTAGAATGGCGGGTAGTAAGTTCCTTGCAGGCCATCCAGTCTGCGTCCGTAAATCAGGACATTGCGCGGCTCTAAGCGATCCATCATGGCGGCGTATCCTTCAAAGAATCCCGACACCACATCAGGTTTGTTTATGCCCACTGTGGAAATAGCAACAGTGCCGTGCGGCTCAATCCCCAAAAAGCAAAAATCATAGCTCTTCGGGCCGCTCCATGAGACGGTCGGGATCACTTGTATGCCGTGCGTCCGCATATAAGCGCCAACCCAGCGGTTCCTGTAAGTGTTGTATATTTGCAGAGCCAGCGGCATGTCCATGTATAGCGAAAAGTCGGGACTTAGTATGCCGCCGTAACCTCGGCGCTTGATGGCGGCTATGTAAGCGTCAGGGTTGTTCCAAAGCCTTTGTATTTGATAGTCGTGCAAAAAGCAGTGGAGCCATTTGGATGGCTTACCCTTGCGGGATAGCATGAAATTAAAGCCCACCAGCTCATTCGGCTCCGCCATAGATGCCTTGATTGTTGGTATATCCCATAAATTGTCAGTGGGCGATGGGTTCCAGCGGTCTATGTTTTCCAAGTTTGCGAGTACGCGGTTCTTACTCATTACGTCTGCTCAGGTGCAGGGCGGTTCGGTTCCTCACCGCGACTTTCGCAAAGCTCCTCTAGGCCGTGTCATCAATAGAGTTTAGCCCAAATGACGAGACAGCGTATATGCACAGCGGCCAAATATGAGGCCGTGTTCTTCGTATACCGCGTCGCAATTCCACGCCAACGCTTTAACTCCATAAAGGCATTCTCAACCAGGTGGCGAAGGCGATATAAATACTCGTCATACTTGCGCCGCTCCTTCCTATTCGACTTGGGCGGTATTACCGGCACTATGCCAGCTTCTCTTGCCATCTCCACTATGGTCTGGCCGTGAGCCAGCTCGCCCATGACTACGGCATCTTTATAGCGTCTGCCAAAGATTCAAACATGACGCTCAAAGACCAGAACTATGTCTTTGAATCCGTGACAATGGCTGTATCCGCGTTGGGTATGAGTACCGAGCAATCAGGCCGCATATTCCTTGCCCTGCGTGAAATGCTTTCAAAGAACGTCCTTACCAGTCAGGAACTTGTAAGGCAGTGGGGTAACGCTTTACCAGGCGCTGTTACCAGAGCGGCCAAAGCATTCGGCAAAAGCCAGGAGGAATTTAAGAAAGCATTGCAGACAGGCTCAATCAGAGGCAAAGAGCTTTACAAGTGGCTGGTTGAGTATGCCCGATTGCTGAGGGAGGATTTTGAACCGGCGGCGCGTGAGGGAGCCGAGAGTCTGCAAGGTTCACTCAAGAAAATGCAGGACGCGGTTGAACTTCTTTACCTTGAGATAGGAAAAGGCGATGGTTTCTATAAGCTCACGGATTCTATAAATTCAATAACATGTGGCAAACTTTCAACTTAACAATTCAACACAGACATAAAATGCGGTAGGATGAAATGTGACGGCGTGTTGAAGATGCGTTGTTATATTAGTATTTGGGAAGGTTGGCCGAGTGGTTTAAGGCACCTGACTTGAAATCAGACGTAGGTGTAAATCTACCGGGGGTTCGAATCCCTCACCTTCCGCCATAATGCTGAACCGGCATTTTTTCCGTTGAGATGATTGCAAAACCATGCTACACGTCTGCGTCCATCATATAAATGCGTATACAGCATCGCAAGCGTTCCAAGTCACGTCCGCCTTCATTGCGGCGTTCGCAAAACTGAAGTTTTGTAAACAACACTATTGAAATATAAAAATGAGAATCGCGCTACTTCAAATCAATACCGATCTTGCCCGGCCAGATATAAACGCCAAAGCCATAGAAACAGCCTATTTGAAAGCCATAAAACTCGGAGCTTCTCTGGTTGTGACTCCCGAGCTGGCTGTTCCAGGCTATATACCAGACGACAGGCTATTTGAACCAAGCCTGATTAACGCCGTGGAAAAAGAAAGTCACCGGCTGCAAGCCGCTACAGCCTCTGTTCCATTGGTGTTTGGCACATGTTCACCAACTGCTTCCGGCAAGCTGTGGAACGAGCTTTGGTGGTGCGAACAAGGCAAACTCCGCTGTAAAACGCGCAAAACATCTCTTGCGGATTTTGATTCCTGCGGCGAAAGCAGATATTTTGAATCATCTGTAAACCAACAGAACTTGGTTGATTATCTGGACAAAAAAATTGGCCTGAGCATCGGAGAAAATATGCCTGGCTCTTTTGAAAATCTGGTTCAATTAGGCGCCAGCTTGATAATAAACGCGACTGCCAGTACATGCGCGCTTGGCAGCTATGTTCCAAAAGGTTGTAATCCATCCTGGGCATTGCCCTCAAAATCGAAGCAACGTCATGAGTTTTTGTCCGCGCAATCGAAAACCCATGCGACGCCAATAGTGTATATAAACAGAGTTGGCGCTGAATGCAGTCTGCTCTTTGACGGGGACAGTTGTTTGTCATTGCCGGACGGGACACAGCAATGCGGCGAAATATTCAACAGCGGCATTTTTGTTGTTGATACTGATGAGCGTGGAACAATCTGGTCTGACGAAACTGATGTTGAAGCTACCTGGATTCACAAAGCTCTCGGTATGGGAATAAGGGACAATCTTTCTAAACAAGGCATAGAAGCAGTTGTAATTGGGCTTTCGGGTGGTATTGACAGTGCTGTTGTCACAGCCTTGGCCATTGGGGCCATAGGCAAGGAGAGGGTTCTTGGCGTTGCGTTGCCCACTCGTTTCACAAGTGAAGAAAGTATCACACTTGCGAGGCAACAGGCCAAAACGCTTGGCATTCATTACCTGGAGCTTGATGCTGATGTCCCATTTGCGGGCGCGGCGTCAGCACTGCTGTCCGCGCTGCCTGATCGCCAATTTGGTTTGAGCGATGAAAACCTTCAGTGCCGCTGCCGAAGTATGTTATTGATGGCTCTCACCACAGAACCTGCCATACACGATCAACTGGGTACAAATCGTTGCGCGGTACTCAACACAGGAAATAAGAGCGAGGCGGCAACAGGTTACTTTACGCTTTACGGAGACGGCATAGGCGCTTTTGGCGCAATTGGCGATTTGCTGAAAGGGCGCGTTTATGCGCTTGCGCGCGAATTGGGCGATTTGATCCCGGAGCAAGTGATAAACCGTCCGCCCACAGCGGAATTAAGACAAGGTCAGACTGATGAATCCAGCCTCATGCCTTACAGACAGTTGGATGCCGTTCTGGGCGCGTTAATTGAAGCAAGGCGGCCGTTTGAATGTATCTATGACGAATTGGCCGATGTTTTGAGTGGACAAGACCTGCTTGAAGCCAGGAACGCGTTGCCGCGCATCCAAAAAATGATAAACGACAGCGAATTTAAACGCAGACAAACCCCTTTTGCTATAAAAGTTACACATAGGGCATTTGGGTCTGGCTGGCGAATCCCTCTGACGACTGTTTAAGGTTAATTATTCTAAAACGACTGCGAAAAGCTCAACTGAAAAACCCCGCATCCAACAGCGTCTGGATTTGATTCTTTAACTCCTCCCACTTTTTGAGTATAGTTGTTCATGCCTTTTGTGTAACACCAACCAAAGATTAACTTTGATTTACTGGAAAATTCATATGGAATTGAGATTCCTGCTTGGAAATAGTCACCTTTGTTTCTTACTTTCACAGGCTCATTTGTGGTATTAGATTGGTCAAAACTTCCAAATAGCGCGGATAATTCAATATCAAGTGGCTTTATTGGAATTGAGTAATCAAGACCCAATTCATATCCTCCGCCCTGAAAGACGAGGTCATAATAAAAGTTAAGTGAAAAAACTATGTCCTTAAATGTATAGCCAAAAGCAATATTTGGCTCAAATTGGAATTTATAGGTGTCTTCGTAAGCTCGTGGATATCCGTATATCCAAAAACCAGGTTTAATAGTGAATTTGTTTGGGACTATATCCCAAGTGTAAGAAGCCGTTAAATCAATTTCAGGATCGCAAACACCATCAATTTTGTCCGAGACAGGAAAGCTGGTAGGCAGTGATAAAGACAGCGGACCTTTGGAATATTCAATAGTGGGTTGAAACGAAAGACCTCCGTAACGGACACCACGGAACATATTAGTTGAAGCATACGATGGCGTGATAGTTAATGTCCCCTTATTCTCGGACATGGCTTGCGAATAAGAAGGGGTGGCGATTAGCCCTATCAAGGGTGATAAAAGAAATGCTCGTTTTTTCATGAGGCACCTTTCAATACACTACAGTCACAACTTCGATGAATTAGTTGACACAATTTGACTATTCAAGTTCCAAGACTATCAATATCTAAAACGACTGCGAAAAACTCAACTGGAAAACACCACGCCCAATGGCGCTAGGGTTTGATTCTCTATCATTTCCTATTTGAAAAAAATTGTTTGCACCTTTTGCATAGTACCAACCAACATTTAATTTTGATTTACTGGAGAATTCATATGGAATTGATACTCCTGCTTGAAAATAATCGCCTTTGTTTTTTATTTTTATGGGTCCATTTATAGCATCAGACCACTCATATTTTCCTATTAAAGCTGACAATTCTATATCGAGTTCAAGTAGTTTTATTGGAATTGAATAATTAAAACCAAATTCGTATGTTCCGCCCTCCATTACAAAGTCATAATACAAATTAAATGAAAAAACTATATCGTTAAATGTGTATTCAAAGGACAGGTATGGCTCAAACGTGACTTTATAGGAGCCGTCATCTTTGTGAGCCCGGGGGTATGTGTATAAACAAAAACCTGGTTTTATTGTAAACATATTTGGCATTATGTCCCAGGCGTAAGAGGCGGAGAAATCAAACTCAGGGTCTGAGGTTCCAGGAATCTTATCCGCGATAGGGAAATTGGTTGCCAGTCCTAATGACAACGGACCTTTAGAGTAATCGGCCATCGGTTGAAACGAAAAACCTCCCATCTGGAGACCACGAAACATGTAAGCTGAGACAAAAGATGGTGTTATGGTTAATGTTCCTTCATGCTCGGTCAAGGATTGTGAGTAAGAAGGAGCAGCGATAAGAGCTGTCAAGGATGATAAAAGCAATGCTTGTTTTTTCATGAACCACCTTTCATGTGCAGTTAGTTGCCTACAATAAATCAGATTAACACATTATTATCGTTTGTCAACTATTATTTTAAGATAATTCATAAATTCCTCTCCCAGCTCTTTTCTTTTGAGCGCAAATTCTATATTTGCTTTCAGGTAATCCAGTTTGTTCCCCGTGTCATATCTTTTTGCCGGAATTATAGCGGCGGTCAATTCTCCGTTTTTTGCCAGTATTGATAGAGCGTCCGTTAGCTGATACTCGTTGTTGGCGCCAGGTCCCAGAGCTTCCAATCGCTCAAAAATATCTGGACATAAGATATATCGCCCAACCACGGCTTTCCGGCCAGGGGCATTTTCCGGATGCGGCTTTTCAATAATTGAATCCACCATCCAGCACTTTTCACTGTTGGATTTGGGTTCATTGACAATACCGTACCGGCTTACATGTTCAATAGGTACTTGTTGGACACCAACCACGCTTTTTCCGGTTATTTGGTGAGCTTGAATTAATACGTTTATTGCGGGATCGGCATCATCAAAGACATCATCGCCTAAGAGCAACGCGAATGGTTCCCCACCCACCGCGTGTTTGGCGCAGAGTACAGCATGTCCAAGCCCAAGAGGTTCACCTTGGCGCACATAGCTAAAGTGAGCCAGGCGCGTAATTGAACGAATTGGTTCCAGGTCAAAGTCTTTTTGGCGCTGTGACAGTGTGTGTTCTAATTCATAAGCTACATCAAAATGATTTTCTATGGCCTGTTTGCCTCTGCCTGTCACCAAAATAACATTTTCAACTCCAGCGCTGACCGCTTCTTCCACCACGTACTGAATCACGGGTTTGTCAACCAATGGCAGCATTTCTTTTGGCTGAGCCTTAGTTGCGGGCAGGAATCTTGTTCCAAGGCCCGCCACTGGAATTACAGCTTTGCGTATCAGACCCATAATTGCGCCTCAAATCATTACAACTGCATAATTATGCCAGGGAGAGCGTGTATTGCTTTGCGAAGCCGCTCTTCAGAGTGTTTATCTGGTAAAATGACCCAAAAAGTGTGGCTGATGTAAGCCCCCTTTTTGTTGGAATGCCAGTCGGTTTCATCTTGTTCACCCAGGTGACTCCAAATAATTGAGGTAATGGCAGAAACTTCAAGAATACCATCCCGCCCGATTATTTTTATCGGTACTCGCTGTGGAAAAGGCTCGGGCAGCATTTCAAGTGATTTGATTGTATCGCTCATCCTAAAAGAATACCAGCCAATCCAAAGCGTGGCATTATAGCAGTTCAACCTTTTGTAGATGGTGCCTTATGTCTCACGAGTTTGTACTCCCTACATTTTTGGGTAGCCGTAGCCCTGATGAAGCGAAAATCGCCCTGTTTGGCGTTTGCTGGGATGGTACAAGTTCTTTTAAAGCCGGCAGCAGATTCGCTGGTTTTGCCGTACGCGAAGCCTCTTATGGAATGGAAGAATTCAGTTTTTACCAACAAACGAGTCTGCTTGATATTCCTTTTGCGGATTATGGCGACTTGTTTTTGCCGCCAGGTCAAAAAGACCGAGTTCTTTCAGATATAGCGAGTGCGGTAAATGAGATCAGGTCAAAGGAACAATTCCCAATAGCCTTTGGTGGGGAACATTTACTTGCTTACCCGCTGATAATGTCAGCGTGGGAAACGCATAAAGATCTTGCCGTTATTCACATGGATGCCCACGCGGACATACGTCCAGACCTCTGGGATGATCCACTGACACATGCCACTTTTCTTGGGCGGGTGGGCGACCAGATTGGTTTTGAGAACATCAAGCAGTTTGGCATTCGATCAGGCAGTAAGGAAGAGTGGGAAATAGCAAAGCGTTTTGACACAATTCGCCCATTCACCATTGACGCGCTGAAATATCATCTAGATTCCCTGGGCAGTCGGCCGATCTATTTAACCCTTGATATGGATGTCCTTGATCCGAGCCTTTATCCTGGAACAGGTACGCCAGAACCGGGAGGAATAATCTGGGATCTTTTAATTGAAGGTCTAAAACTTCTCAGAGGCAGACATTTGGTGGGAATGGATTGCCTTGAGTTAAGCCCACACTATGATTCCACAGGTGTGAGCGCACAAACAATGGCAAAGACATTGCGCGAACTGATAATGATAGCCGACACAAGAGCCTGTGGTAAAACTTCAGTTTTGTAACTGCATAGAAGTGCTGAAATGCGCCTTTGTTTTGCCGCACACAAGTTTGGAGCGGACGGCGAAACTGATATAACAAAGGTGCATGATTTTGCAATCATCACACAGGGTGCTTTGAAAATCATATTTGGCGCAAATTCTTACCCGGTTTGAAGCGGATGCTCCTACCTTTAGGGATTTTTACGGTCTGACCAGTTTTTATGTTCCTGCCAAAACCGCATTTGCGTTGTCTTGGTTCGAATACGCCAAAGCCGCGTATTTCGATCCTCTCGCCATTCAGCAGAGCCGCTTTCATTCTATCTGTGAGCAAATCAACAACAGACAATGCGGCAGCCTTTGAACAAGGGTGTATCCGCATAATTTCATTCACGATGTTTACCTTGATCATTGGGAATCCTCACTTGGTGTTCAATGAATCAGGACTAATTTTACACAATATGTCGGCACAAAATACTTTATTCATGTCAATTTTTTACCAAGTAAAATCTTGCTCCATCAATTTTTCAGCATCCTTGGGGGGTAGTGGGCGGGAGAAGTGATATCCTTGTCCAATATCGCAATTCATGGCTCTTAAAATTGAAAGCTGTTCAGCATTTTCTATTCCCTCCGCCGTTACGCGTATATTCAGCGCTGTTGCCATTGATATTATTGCCTGAACAATGGCTGTGCTTTCATTGTCCAAGCCAAGACCATCCACAAAACTCTTGTCAATTTTCAGTGTGTCAACGGGCATACGTTTCAAATAACTTAGGGAAGAGTAGCCTGTGCCAAAATCATCAATAGCGAAATGAATTTTTAATGCCCTTAAATTCGCCATAACGGCAATGCTGGTTGCAGCATCTTTCATACTTGTGCTTTCAGTAATTTCCAATTTCAACAAGCTGGGTTCAAAGCGTTGTTTTTCTAATGTCTCAATAATAATTTCGGAAAGGTTAGGCTGCTGAAATTGGTGCATACTCAAATTAACATTCATTATTGATTCTGAATAGGATGGGAATCTCATCCGCCAATCTTGAGCTTGGCGACAAGCCTCCTCAAGAACTTGCGTACCAATGGGAATGATTAAATTTGTTTCTTCCGCAATTTCAATAAATTGAATAGGCGGAACCAGACCGCGCTCTGGATGCTGCCATCGTACTAAAGCTTCCCAGCCAATAATTTTTCCTGTTGAAAGATTAACTAATGGTTGATAGTAAACAACAAATTCATTTTTTTGTAAAGCGTGTCGAATTTCGCTTTCCATTTTTAGACGGCTACGAGCCTGTTCATTCATGCTTTGATCATATATTTCAATTGTTTCTGACTCTTCAGCTTTTGCGCGATGCATGGCGACTTCGGAATCACGAATCAGTTCATCAGGTGTTAATGAGGAATTATTACTTATTGTCAAACCCATACTGCAACTCATGTAATATTCTTCATTATTTAAAATGAACGGATCTTCAAAAACATTTCTAATCCAGTCAGTAACAAGAATGACCTCGCTTAAATCACTCACATCTTCAAATAAAACTCCAAATTCGTCTCCAAAGAGTCTTGCAATTGTATCTCCATGTCTGATCGCATTTTTAAGTCTTTTGGCGACTTGAATCAAAATTTTGTCGCCCATCTCGTAATTCAGAGTATCATTAATAATTTTAAAACGATTTAAATCAATATATAATACGCCAATCCGATTGTCATGCTTTTGCATTCTCGAAATTGCCTGCGACAGCAACTCTGTAAAGAACAGACGATTGGGAAGCCCTGTCAAGCGGTCTTGGAATGATTGCACTGTTAGGTCCGCTTCTGTTGCATGAGCATCGGAAATAGCTTCAAATAAACAGATACAATCCAAGACTTCACCATGCGCATTTTTTCTGACATGCATTGTAGCTTCTACCCAGGACCATTCATTGTGTCCAGTCAATATCCCCATGGGAACACCGGAAATATTTTCACCGGTTTTTATAGCTTTAGCAACAGGTTGTTCTTCAGGAGTAAACGGATTCCCATTAAGTTGCAATATAGCATATTCATTTGTAAAAATATTTATTTCTGAAATTTCTTTGTCTGAAAAGTTAGAGATAATATTTACATAAAATGATTTACTCCAACATTTAATATGTCCATCCTTAGAAACAATCGCAAGATTTATTGGTAATTCATAAATAAAACTGGGTAGCCATGTATCCAAACTTTCAGAAGTTTCTATCTTGTTCTTAGCGGCCTTTCTATTTTTACGCGATTGCAGTAACAAATGTTGCGCTGTCAGAAAGGCGATCGCGGACACACCTGCAACCTTTAGATATTTGCTCTCATTTTTTCTATGGGAATCGGTATCAATAAAACACGGCAAAAAAACAATCCACAAAATCATGATCACAAAATAGCCAAAGGCTATCATAGAATAGCTTACAAATGAATTGGTTCGATGTCCCTTTAGTTCCATAATCTTCATAGCAAAGAGATTGATGCCATGTTCTAGCGGTGCCAATCGCTTACTTTAAATGTTACTTTAGTTCTTTACTGATGTGGGAGAATATTTTTGGAGATCGTGGAATCTTTTCTTTACTTAGCCAAAGGGGCTTTTAAACGGCCTGCTGACAGGAAACGTGCGGAAAACATTTTGATGAGATGGGCGATTGCCTGGCAAGGGTCATATCGAAATCTGACAGGGACAAGTTCAAATCATGGCGCGTATTTGCATTTTAATCAACTGATTGGCGGAATTTGGTGCAAGGCATTTACTTTTCACCTTTCTTCACGTCATGGTCTCAGTTTACGGGGGCCTGATACTGATAGAACCCGTAAGTCTCATAAATTCAGAGAAAACAGGTTGGACTCAAAGCCCTTAGACAATTTGTTTGAGGCATGGTCATTGCATCCTGAAGCGCGAGCTGCCGGAAATGCGGTAGAACTGTATATGAGTGAAGCTCATGACGATGTTTGGGAACTCTTCCTACAAGAAGCTCTATCTTATTTAAACGAACCAATCAGAGTCTAAATTACGGCAATTCTTGAGGTAGTATGGATTACCATCAATCTGAAACCCAATCAGCACTCCATGTTATGCCTGGGGTGGAAGGAGGACATGATGGATTGCCGGGTCAAAAAACACAAGTAAATGAAGGCAAGATATCTGGAATTCATCGCCAGACTCCAAAAACCCAAGATTACGTTAAAGGAATACTGAGCGGAGACAGGACTCTTTTGGCAAGAGCGATTACGTTAATAGAAAGTAATTCGACAAGTCATTTTGAGCAAGCTCAAGATGTGCTTAAAACGATTTTGCAACGAACCGGCGGATCAATACGCATAGGTATTACTGGCGTTCCGGGTGCAGGCAAGAGCACATTCATAGAAACTTTTGGCTCACACCTAACTGGAGCGGGCAAAAAAGTTGCCGTAATGGCTGTTGACCCATCAAGTAATGTGACAGGCGGATCCATACTTGGGGACAAAACACGAATGGAACGTTTGGCGGCAGATCCACTTGCCTTTATTCGCCCGACCCCATCAGGCGGAGCCCTTGGGGGCGTGGCTAGAAAGACACGCGAAACCATGTTGCTATTTGAAGCCGCTGGTTATGACGCATTAATAGTAGAAACGGTTGGAGTAGGACAGAGCGAAATTGCAGTCAGATCAATGGTGGATTTCTTTTTGCTTATTTTGGTACCAGGTGCCGGCGATGAACTGCAGGGAATAAAAAAAGGTGTTGTAGAGCTTGCCGACGCAATTTTGATCAATAAAGCCGATGGCGCAAATATAATTCCCGCTCAAACCGCAAGACTTGAATATGAAAGAGCGATTCATTACATCCAACCTGCAACCGAAGGTTGGCAGACAGTTGTTCTGACAACTTCAGCATTGACAGGCGAAGGCATTCCTCAAATTTGGGAAACCATTCAGAGTTTTGTTGAATCAACAAAATCATCAATGGCTTTCTATAAACGCCGCCAAATTCAAGAGAGGGATTGGGTCAGAGCCATAGTGGAAGACCATCTTCTGGAGCGTTTTTATGCTGATAAAGAGATTCAACAGCTTTTACCAGTACTGGATAACGCGGTAATGAATGGTAAAATGCCCGCTGCTATTGCCGCACAAAAGCTGCTGGAAACCTTTGAATCCAACCGGAGTTATAAATGACAGCAGACGTTCGACGCCCAATAGATCGATGGCTTTTACTGTTTGCGTTACTTTTGACCGTAACGGGCATGGTCTGGGTTTATTCCGCAACGGGTACTCGATCCGGTTTCACGTTTGTACTTAAACAAAGTATCAGCGGTCTTATTGGCGTAGCTTTAATGTTAGCACTCAGTCAGGTAGATTTATCCATGTTGCGGGAATCTTCAAAGTTTATTATCGCACTTTATTTTATTTTTATTGCACTATTAGCTGTAGTCTTTTTATTCGGAGCCAAAAATGGCGCACATAGATGGATAATTTATCATGGACATCAATTACAGCCATCAGAATTTTTTAAACCATTTTCCGTAATTTTGACCAGCTGGTGGATGGTAAGGTGTCGCGAATCATGGACAAAGCGTCAAGAGGCAATTCCCAAATTAATCACATTGTTTGCCGTATTATTATTACCATTGGTATTGATTTTTAAAGAGCCTGACATGGGAACAGCGTTTCTAACGCTTTTTGTTTCCATTCTAATTATTTTTATTGGAGGTGCTCCAAGGTGGCTTTTTGCGATAATTATTCCTGTTATGTTTGCCGCTGGAACTTATTTTATTAAATCAGAACCGTACCGTTATGAGCGTGTAAAAGCGTATCTAAACATGGTTATGGATTCCAAAGGTTCAGGTTATCAGCCAGAGCAGAGCCTTATCGCTGTTGGTAACGGCGGTTTGTATGGAGTTGGACTTGGAGGAGGGCAGCAAAAATTGAATTTTCTTCCAGAAGCCCATACTGACTTTATCTATGCCATTATTGGAGAAGAATTCGGACTCATCGGAACCACAACTGTATTATTGCTTTTTGTCGCTATTATGTTGAGGGGATATAGAATTGCGCGAAGAGCCAGAGACTCTTTTCTTCGCCTTTGCGCCGCCGGTTTTACATTATTATTGGTAACACAGTCATTGATGAATATAAGCGTGGTTCTAAACATGGTTCCAAACAAAGGTATTCCATTGCCGTTCATTAGCTACGGCGGTTCAAGTCTAATGGCAAGTTTCATGTGTCTTGGTCTTTTACTGAGTATCAGCAAGGAAACAGGGTCATGATTTTTACAAAGATGTTGCCAACAGAAAAGATTGACTTTTCAGGCTATCCCCCAAAACATGTTGTAGTAGCTGGCGCAACAGGTATGGTGGGTCGTGAAATAATCAGAGTTTTGGATGAACGGCCAAATGCGACTTTTACCGCGCTTACGCGCTGTTTAGGGACATTATCAGGCATCAGCGGACGAGTTGCGGAAATTAAGTTTGACTATGATGATCCAAAAGCATTCAACAGGATTGGTGAAGACATCCCATGCGATGTTCTTCTGTGCGCTCTTGGGACAACAATCAAAAAAGCGGGCTCACCAGAGGCTTTCAGGATGGTTGATCTTGAGTATCCCTCAAGGTTGTTTGAACGCTTGAAACAGTTGCCAAATAAACCCATGATTGGCGTTGTATCTTCCGTAGGCGCCGGAAAACCAACCGGACTTTACTTGAAAACCAAGTTCGATATGGAGCAGCGGCTCATTGAAAGCGGTTTGCCTCATTTAATAGTACGTCCATCCTTGTTGCTTGGCGATCGAGATGAGATTAGACCAGCAGAATGGCTATCAGGCGTGTTTCTCAAACCTTACCTGGCAGTCATAAAGACATTAGCCCCTCAGTCCAGGCCGCTTTGGCATATTGCTCCCATAGAAGCCACTAAGGTAGCCGAAGCCATGGTTCGTATATGTGTGGATGAACCCCCGCTTGAAAACAGCAAAATATTGGAAGGACTTGTTTTGCATCATCCGATCATGCAGTGATGCGATACTAAGCTTTCCTATTTATACCAATTTACATTCGCAGGAATGTAAATTGGTATATGGCCTTTAATGTCAATCTAACGCAACTTGGTATGAAATCTACTTGCAAAGCAAGTGGGTACGCAAAACGATTATCCACCCGTTCACAGCCCACCGCTGTTAAGCGGTACAGCGAAAATTACCAAACAAGCATCACCTTTTGGTTGGGGAGGAAGGATTCGAACCCTCGAATGGCGGGTTCAAAGCCCGCTGCCTTACCACTTGGCGACTCCCCAGTGTGAACGATATACTTTAGCACAATTTATCAAAATCTTCACAAAAATATGGCCAATCAACCAAGCTTATCGCAAAGACCAGTTTCAGTCTGCGTCCTGCGTTTCGCCATCCGTTCCAAATTCGCGGAACGGATCATCTTTCATTCCATTTTTAATTCAAAATTGCGTCCATGCAATGCGGCGAGACGTAGCTCGCCCTCTTGTGATCCGATGTTCCATCGGATCACAAGGTCGCTCCGTTGGGCTTTACAGAAGCGTCAGCTCCCCCCAATTTTTCGTCCGATTGCATATTTCAGCTTCGTTCTGCCTCACGAAATGCTTCGCATTTCGGGCGCTATGTCCGTGTCGCGCATTCCAATTCCAAATAGAATCAGTACTGATTCTATTTGGAATTGGAATGAAGCAGCCTGAGGATTTTTCTGTTTGGGTTACTACAAAAATCCTCATTCGTACTCTATAGTCGCTGGAGGTTTGGAAGTTATATCGAACACAACGCGATTTATGCCTTTGACCTCATTTATTATTCTTTGAGCGCAGCGCTCCAAAAGTTCATGCGGCAAGCGTGCCCAATCAGCAGTCATAAAGTCTTCGCTTTGAACAGCCCGTAAGGCACACATACTTTCATAAGTTCTCTCATCGCCCATAATGCCAACGGTTTGCACAGGCAACAACACCGCGAATGCCTGACTTGTAAGTTTGTACCAACCAGATTTTCTGAGTTCTTCAATAAAGATTGCGTCCGCGTCTTGCAGTAAGCTCACTCTTTCTCGTGTAATGACCCCGGGAAGTCTAACCGCGAGGCCAGGGCCAGGGAAGGGGTGCCGCCAAACCATGCGTTCGGGTAATCCAAGTATCATTCCAACACGGCGAACTTCATCTTTGAAAAGTTCACGCAGTGGTTCAACCAGTTTCATATTCATTCGCTCAGGCAAACCGCCCACATTGTGGTGAGATTTGACCAGAACCGCCCCACCAATTCCACTGCTTTCAATAACATCTGGATAAAGTGTGCCTTGCCCAAGGTATTCTGCCTTGGTAGCTTTGGCTTCTCGTTCAAATACCTCAATGAAAGTACGGCCAATGATCTTTCGCTTTTGTTCAGGATCTGAAACGTCTTTCAACTCATCAAGAAATCTCTCAGATGCGTCTATCCATTTGACCGACAAATCGAATTGAGCAAAGGCATCCTGAACATGGCGCATTTCATCCTTACGCATCAACCCTGTGTCAACAAAGACGCATACCAATCTGCAACCAATGGCTTTATGAAGAAGAAGTGCGGCAACGCTTGAATCCACACCACCAGAGAGTCCAAGTACTACGGTGGCCTCAGCCCCGATTTGTCTGCGGAGTTCTTCAATTTTTCCTTCAATAAAATGTCCCGCGTTCCAGTCCAAACTCATTTCGCAAAAGTGCAAAAAGTTGAGAAGCAGGGTGTTGCCATACTGAGTATGAGTGACCTCAGGGTGAAATTGTATCCCAAAGCACCTTGAGGCGCTGTTTTCCATAGCTGCAACGGGAACACCGGATGTTTTTGCCGTGGCTGTGTAACCATCGGGAACAGTCTCGACGTGATCGCCATGACTCATCCAAACAGCTTGTTTTGTTTTCATCCCCTTGAACAGGACACTTTTTGTATCAATCACTTCAATTGTGGATTTACCGTATTCCCGCTTTGTCGCACTGCAAATTTTACCCTTGGAATCTCGCGCGAGGAGTTGCATCCCATAGCAAATGCCCAATATAGGAACACCCAGATCCAACAGTTTGATGTTCATGCATGGAGCATTCGGATCCAAAACAGAATTGGGGCCTCCCGATAAGATAATGCCTTTGAGATCGCTTCCAGACAATTCATCCGGTTCTACATCGGATTTGTAAACCAAGCTGAATGCGCCAAGTTCTCTCAGGCGTCTGGTGATCAAATGAGTGTACTGGCTTCCGAAATCCAATATCGCAATACGTTCGTGGTGCATGTGACTCCTGGTGGTGTTACCTTACTGCGTTACTTTATAAGATTACGCTGATTGTTTTGAAAAACCCAGAATCACACCCAACATCAACCCCCAAAGAGCGGCAAGACCAATTTGAAATGGGGTAGGTAGCCAGAAAGTGACTGTGTGAGCCGGTATCCAAAACCACAAAAGCGTTTTGAGAGCCTTTTCCATACCCGCGTAGCTTTTTGTCCCAAGTATCAAATTGTCTTCAAACCTGTGAAACAACATCATTTGAGGACCAAACAAAACATTTGTAAACACAGACAGCGCAAATGCAAAACCAATCCCGCCGGAAAGCCACATAGGTAACATCTGATGTTCTAACAGCGCAGTTGTGAATCCTTTCATCCCTGCAAAACCATACTTGATGACCACACCAAGAATGGCCCATGCCGCAACTTTTCCCAACATCTGCATACGAGAGCAGGGAATGGCAAGTCGCTTATTAACAAGCGATGCGGCAACAATTTCTCCAATGGGACCTAAAATGGCAAATTGAACGCACGCGGAAAAAATCGGGTTTTGACTGACCCATTGAATGTAGGCATCCATGCAAGACCTCAGAACATCTAAACAGAATGCCTAATTTTGCCTCTTGTGTTCAACAGATAGTTGGACGCAAGAGGCAAAAATTTTGAAATACTTATTTAGCTTACTTCAGTAAGCCGAGAAGGGCTTGTGCGTCCTGATTGATTTGTCCTAATGGGCTGGAACCTGATTGATTTAGCACTTGGAACTTCGCCAAATTTATTATTTCGTCGGCAACATTGGCATCCCTGATTTGGTTCAGGGTCACGGAACTTTCAGCTTGAACATAGGCACTTCGTCTGCCCTGATCTGTTATTTGAATGTCAGCGTCAAGATTTCTGTCATCTGTGAATTTGACAGGAATCTCGGCGCTCAAGCCGGTTTTGAGGCTGACGTTTATGCGCTCTGCCGTTTTGGCAATGCCATTTTGTGTTGAGGCATTAAGCGTTGCAACATTGTGAGGTATGGTACTCATAATTGTTCTCCCTGAACATGAATAAGCATGTAGTATGCCAAAAATCAAAAGTTTTTTGACTTGTTAATATAGCAGCTTTCGCTTTTATTGCTTGTTTACATCGGGCAAAGTTCGCCTACAAGCAATAAGCGGTCTGGATTTACTTTGCAAATCCAGACATAGCAGTTCAGCTATAAATAGTTGAACTGCTGTATTTTAGAATGCCCACTGAACACCAGTTTGAAAATGTGGTGTTCAGTGGGCGCGCGTAGCATTGTGCTTCGCGCAGGGAACCAAAATATAGATCTGAAATAGCTTCAAACCCGCAAAACCAGATTTGACTCTGTGTTATTAACTATCTGAGTAACTGCAGTACGGCTTGAGCAGCCTGGTTAGCTTGTCCTAACGCGCTGGTTCCTGATTGATTCAATATCTGGAATTTTGACAAATTAATAACTTCATCGGCAATATTGGCGTCTCTGATCTGGCTATACGCGGCGGTGAAGTTTTCGGTTTGAATGCCGAGCGACTCCGCCACAGAAGTGAGCTGCTGTTGGTTCGCGCCAATCGTGGCTCGCATCATACTGATGGATTGAATCGCAGAGTAAAGAGCGGGACGGATAGCAGCCGCGTCTGAAGCATGCTTAATATTGCTACCCGGGCTTGTTATTGTTCCACCAAAAATTGATGTGTCACTAGTCGCAAAAATACCGGTTTCGAGCGATATGGGCGTATAGTCAGCAACCGACACAGATATCGGGGTGTCAATAAATACGCTTGAGGCATTAAACATTGTCCTGAGGCCAATATCAGCAATGCCTGTAATGATTCTCTGAAACTCCAGGTCGAGTGCTTCGCGGTTTGTATCACTAATAGTACCCGTCTTGGATTGTTCTGTCAGTTCCAGTGCCCTGGTGAGAAGACTGTTAACTTCTTCCAAAACGCCGTCCGCAACCTGCAAATACGAGATGCCGTCATTGGCGTTTCTCCTGCCCTGGGCGGCTATTCGGATATCCGCGCCGAGGTTATTGCTAATGGCAAGTCCGGCGGCGTCATCAGCGGCCCGATTGATTCTTCGGCCCGTGGTTAAGCGCTCTATTGTCTTGGTCAGGCCATTCCCCGTGATGGAAAGCTGTCTGGAAGCATTGAGCGCTGGTGTGTTGTGAAGAATACTATTGTTAGCCATAATGGTTCTCCCTGGCTCTGAACAGGCAGGGAGCGTGCCAAAAAAAACAAAGGCATTTTTGACCCAGTAATTACAACAATATGATCTATGTGATGATCTATGTGCGTAACTTAGGCAAATTAATCAAGCCGAAGCCAACCATGATGAGCATTGGCGCGAATACCCCCCAAAACGGCGGAAATTGCCCGGATTTTGAAGCACCTTCAAAAAGATTTTGCATCCACATGAAAACCAAACTCAATATCAACGCATAGCCCAGAGCTTGCCCTCTTCCTTTTCTGGGGGAGGGAAAAACAAAACCCAATGCCGCAAAAAACAGACATGGACCGACCAGCCATTTAAAAAGTCGTCCCCATAACAATGTTCCTCGAATTGCGTTGGGTGCCCAAGACTGCCATACAAACAGGTCTAATGTGGGTATTTCATCCGTCTTTTGGTATTGTCTTAGAGATGAGGCAGGGAAAAGAGTTTCAGCACTTCCTCCAGGAGTCCATTCATTAGTATCCCAGTTCAGTTGTTGAGCGAAAGGCTCTCCATGTTTCCAAAAAATCAAAGAGGGCGCTTTGGCGGGAGATAACATTGGAAACCCCCATCTGACAGCTCCTTCTGAATACCAAAACATTCCTGTATTACCTAGAAAAAGAGTAGTTGGAAATTCATCGGCCATCGTGTTCTTTGAATTATTTGATGTATGACTCGCATCACTTTTTATTTGCCTATAGTAGTAATCCTGCAAAGTAAACGCTTTAGGCGAAATATAGGCTTCCATTACAAACATGGCAATAATGGCGACTCCCCATGCTTTCCATGAACTGCGGACCCACTGAACCAAGCTAACCCCACCAGCCCTCAGGGCAGTCCACTCCCTTGAAACACTGGCATCAGAAAAAGTCAAAACCCACGCCATGAGAAATACAACAGGTAAAATAAATGGCAGAGTGACAGGCAAGTTGCAAATCCAATATTTGATGAACAGAAAAAATCGATCGTTTCCTTTCGCTATATTCTGAGCCAGACTGGCAAATTCCATAAAGATGTGAAAAGTCATGAAAATTGCCAACGTGCCTGCGAAATTTGCCCACCACTTCTTGGAAGTCCAGCGGCCAATCAGCTTGTTCCTAAAGTTGTCGCGATATCGCTTCAAAAAATTGACGCTGATTGATGTCTGTACAATAAACTCAATGATTTTGTTTGCCCGTGACACAAAAACCTGCTGCCAAACTTTTCGCAGAAAATGAAACCAAAAGACAAAACCACGACGGTGTCCCCGTCTCGGCGGATACATCTTTTTATATAAGGGCAGGTAGCCACTCAGCAAAAAAGAAAAAGACAACAACGCAGAGATGAAGATCCAGTTAATTATGTTGTTTTCAATCCATCCCTCAACTACTTTGATGACAATGAAATACAAAAGAATCAGAGCCAGACTCTTAACAAGCGCTCCGCCTTTGTAAAAACGGGGATGGTTAAATCCGATGGATATTCCTAACAACAAAAGGGCGCAACAAGCAAGAGGGTTGGAAAACCTTCGAGATAATTCCACACCCGCAACGCCTTTTATCTCGGGTTCATCACTCCTTGCCTTCAGAAGCAATTCGTCCGTATTCAAATGACGCATCACCGTGGGTTGATAGAAAGTTTGTTTTTTGATCTGCATGGGCTGGTTTATTTCAAACACTTTGTAAGACATATCTGTCAAGCGTCCGCCCAGATCAGGATTTTTTGCCGTGGCTTTGCCATTGACATCTTCAAAACGGAAACTCAACCGCACATTTTCAAAAGTGTCGAACGATTCTTGTTTAACTTTTTCTATCTTATAGGAGTATTTTTCACTAACCAAATGAGATACAAGCTCAGGTCCAATTTGCATAATATGCAATTTACTATCTTCTTTTGACATGCCCCAGTAAATTACCTGGTCAGAAAAGGGATTGGATTTTTTCTGACCCGTATCAGAGGAGTTATCAGAAAAAACATTACCCTTGAGCAATTTGGGCTCCTCACCAATCCTGGGTATGTATCCACCCGCCAGAGCAGTTTCTTCAGCCAGATTATAGAAAAGCTGACGTTCCAAACGACAGGCCCAAGGAGAAATCCAATGGGCGTTAATAATACTGCAAACCACCAGGATTATTGATAAAAGCCCCCAGGGTTTCAAAAAACCTCGCATCCCACAACCAAGTCCCTGAGAAGCAACAAGCTCAGAACTTTCCGACAAGTGCTGTGTACCCAAAAGCCCGCCCAATACCGATGTCATTGGCAAAATAAGCCCGACATTCCAAGGAATAGTGGTTAGCAATAGTGGAATCAAATTCCGCATAGATGCTTGTTGTTCAAAAATGATATTGGAAATGCCTCTTACTTCCCAAGCCATCAGCAGACCGCCAAAAAAAACGAAGCCCATGAGAATCTGAATTCCCCAGCGCTTCAAGAAATATCTGACCAAGACCGATGGCATAAATTTCACTTTCACTAACATGACATTGTATCGGAGTCGTACCAATTAACGTTTGAAGAAACGCAAATTGCCGTCTGAGCCAATAATAAACCGAAGCCGTACAACAGGGCAGGGCATTTCACATGGCCCCCTTCCTAAAAGCAAGATGCGGCTTGGATTTGTAAAGTAAATCTTAACAGTTCAACGATAAAAGTGTGTAAACAGTATGAGTGATTGTTTCGTCATTCTTTTGCAAACCCCCTTGAGATTCTGGAAATAGTTACGCTAAGACATGTGATACCATCGGAGTCGGTGACGTGTTGAGGTCGTTCACTTGATTTGTTTGAGCTATTTGACATTGATTTTATTGTGGCAACAATAGGAAGTAATGGTTGCCAGAGCGATTCGGAAGCGGAGCTTTAGGGGAGGGATAGCGAAATGGGGATTGCAAAGCAAAACGGAACTTTGCAATCAGATCTGCTGTATGCTAGTCTATGAATTTTGAAAGGAGTGGGAAATGTCAGAATCAATACAACAACAAATTCCAGAATCTCAAGGGGGTTTGCAAAAGAATGACGAAACAACGAAAACAGAAAGAGCAGATAGGATATTAAAAGAAATTATGAGCGTTCAAGCTCATTGGATCGAAATGAAGCCCTACTTGATTTCTTTGTTTTATTCTGCTGACGAATTGCCATTTGAACTTAATATGCGTTTTTCAGGAATTCAGAATGAAATTATTGACTTTTTGAGTGATATTTCTGAGCTCTGTGTTTATCTTGACTATTCACCCGCGTATTTTGCATTAGATAATGAATTATTACAAAAAGGACCTGGAATATTTGATAATTTGGAGTCTCATTTATCACTGGAAGAAAGAGTAATAGTTGGTATTTCTCGTGTTAGGCGTTCTTTGAGTTATATGACATTATCTTTATTAAGATTGAAAGTAATTTCTCAGACCACTGAATCCTTTAATATTCATGTAAAAAATGTCGGTAACAGGCTTTATTGTTTGCAAATGTCATTTCGCGATCTTTTCGATAGTTTTCATTCTTTTGATGGATCACATATTAATTTGTAATCTAGTATTAAAAACCATTCTTTAGGAATAGTTTTTAATCCTATTATTGATGTAATAATCTGTATATAATCTATCAAGTAATTCTTACTCAATCAAATTGTGTTCCACGTAATGACCAGCATCAAGCTCATCCATTTAGAGTTTTTGGCAGAGTTTGAAGCCAAAAAAAGACAGGCTTAAAACACAAATCTAAGCCTGTCTTGGAAAAGCAATTCAATTAAAACTTGACGCGCAATCTGGTCAAAGCAGTAAATCGCGCTTTGGCTCTGACTGCTCTGATTTATGACGATCTGCTCAAATTAGAAGAAGTAACTGCTGGCCCTATTGAACAACCACTATTGTTTGCGGCAACGATACTCGCGTCTTGTGACCCGGACGCCTCTAATTACAATGACCCCAATGACATTTTCAAAAACGACCCAATCCTCAACAAAATAGAATCCGAAAGCCCAAGTAACCCACGCATTCACAAACTTGGCATTGCCGCCGCTGTTATCATTAGAGAAATGGACTTGGAATTTGAAAAGGAAAAATCAAAATGAACCCCAAACTACGACTATTCAACCCGAACACAGGCGACACAGGCGACATGGAATTATTTAATTTAAATCCCGCACTTTCAGTAATCATGCAACTCCATCAAGAAATAGCTGAACAAGGAAAACAAAAAACACTCCAAAAACCAATGTTAATGGCCGCTTCATTCATTGCTGCCTGTGATGATGTCAGTGCTGGTGCGGAACTTGTCAAGGAATACCTACCCGGAATTAATTGGAATAGTAAACCATCCCCCGCATAAATGCGGAGGCTTTATTCTAGGACGCTGATGCAGCCTGAACATTCGGACAGCTTACTTTGCCCGTTGGTATATCCAGGGATACACCAATCCGTACAAGATTCCGACTTGCGTTCAAGTCGCTGTGGGCACGGATACCACAATGGGGACACGAGAACTGATGTTTGACTCTCTTGCCAATACCGCCACATGCCGAACATGTCTGGGACGTGTAGGCAGGATTGACATATTTGACAGAGATTCCCACGGCTTTGGATTTGTATTCAACAAAGCCCTGAAACTGCCTGAAAGCCCATCTATGCAATCTGGCTCTGATACGTTTCCCAGCCTTGATGCTTTCACGAATGTTTGTGAGGTCTTCAAGGACGATTATGGAAACGCCACTATCTATGGCCTGTGAGAGCTTCAAACCAGATATTTATTACAAACTTAGTGAAAAAAAGATTGTGAAATATTGAATTAACAATTACTGACATCAGGACAAAAGAAAACCTCGATCAAATATACGTTTGATCATTTTTTTGAAAGCGACCATCTCCCATGACCATCACCAACTATTTTGCTATAGTAAAGATACTACCCTTTGAGAACTCACAAAGACGGTAGCCACTATTTCACAACAAGGACGAACTGCTTCCAAATCAACAAACATCAACATTCTCACTTTATCCAGAAGACTAATCTTACAATTACGGAGGTCATTAATCGTGCTCTGCAAAGAATTTTTATTGGACGCTGGCCGTCAAGGTACAGAGGAACAGTACAAAACTATTCAGGAAATTTACAATAACGACAAAACACTCACAAGAATTGATATTTATAACATTTTCCTGACAGTTTGCAACAATTCAGAATGGCTTCTGATACGAATTGGAGAAAATGGGTATCAAATTGCCGACCAAGACATAGGAAAAGTGCTTAAAAGATTCCCCAGTTGGGATCAAGCAGCAAGACTTCGGAAAATAATATTAAAGGCTATGAGTATCTGGACAGAAGAAACAGAAAACCACTATCAAAACGCAGAAAATCAAGAGAAAAAACATCTTGAATTTATGCAAAACTTTTACAAAAAAGGAGGACAAAAATGACAATACAAACAGCTATTTCTTGTACGAATCATCAGAAAACACACTTCGGGTACCTGCTAAATATAGACATGGTATGGAAATCAAACGCTGGATGTATATATGAGAGAAGAAAAAATGCCGGAAAATAAAGAACCAACCACACATATTTTCTCATTCAACTACCATCACGGCGGGTACAGTCGAGACACAATTTTTGTTCGCAATCAGATCGCGTTCAAAGTAACAAAACGCGCACTGAAACGCTCTCAAAAAGATTTAGACCCCATTGGATCAGGCGATTGGGAAGTAACAGCAATTGATGTCAGCAACACGCCAGAAGGCGAAAAAGCATTAAAAATTGCTCAGAATAAAGCCGACCAACGCGCAAAAGAACACGAAAGACTCCGTAAACTGGACGAATTGAAACAATTTATCCGCGATAACGGAAAACGAATAGAACGAGAGCAAGGATGCCTTGTAGAAATACCCAACGGTACAATAATTGATGGTTCGCTGGAAGACGATTATACGGGAACCGCACAACTACTGCTAGAAACAGAAAATAGTATCTGGTACATCATAAACAATAGCGCAAGTGTAACTGGATACGATTACAACACAATTTTCACAAGCCCCTCAGAAGCTGGCGCTTACGGATGGAAAATACCCGTAAACACCATCCCGGACGATCTCTACAAAGCAGTCAAACTTAAAGGAGCCAGAATGTAAAATGTTACCAATACAAACCAACAACCTACCAACCTTAATCGGTACAGAAAAACAAATCTCGTGGGCGACAAAAATACGCAATAACAGAGCAACGCAAGTCAATCACGCAATAATCTCACACACTTTCTCAATAGAAAAAATCTACATCCGGCAAGAACCTCTTATTGTAATTACTATTCCCAAGATACGTCACAGCCAGTTTCAAATACACCAGCGCATCATTAGGCCAAAAATCGGGCATATCAACAACCATTCTTGGATTAAGCACTTTAGGATCGACAAAACGAATAGTACTCAACGCCGCTACATCATTACCAAAACCCTTGTGACCTTCGACCCTTTCAATCGACCAGCGATAGGCCACATCAGGAGTACTTTGCATAAGCTCAAAAGCGTCACTAGATACTGTATTAACACCTAACCTTTTAGGTACAAAAGGATTCATCCGAACTACACTTGGTTCCACTCGCAAAGTCAAAGCACCTACGTTAATACGGCCAACATCTTCCTCTGAAACCATGCAACCAGATGTACTAAAAATCAGGACACTTATAGACACTGCCATCAAAAAAAAATTATGCCTGACAAACATTGGTTCCTCCAAACGAGATACTCAAATGTAACAAAAGTCTGAAATATTTTCAACTCAAGATTCAAAATCTCTATGAAAATCTAATATCTGTAAAAAAAACAGTTGATTATTGAAAAAAATTTAGGATACACTCATTTTTGAAAGTAGTAACAGCATCACAAAACCAAACGACAAAGGAGCCACAATGGAAATCAAAGCAACCAAGCAAGCCGCATCAAAAGGGAAAGCGGCAACAACACCCAAAAAGGAAATCACCAAGATAGCGAAACTAACCAGAAAACTTGCCACCAAAGCAATGCAACAGGGTAAACTTGGAAAATTTGAGCGAAGCAGACTATCACCCGTCAACACAGCCAAAAAAACAGGAACAATCAAAGGCAATGAACTAGGCAGTGTCGTCAATAGAGTTTGGCCCAAATGACGAAACAGCGTATATGCACAGCGGCCAAGTATGAGGCAGTGTTCTTCGCATACCTCGTCGCAATTCCACGCCAACGCTTTAGCTCCATAAAGGCATTCTCGACTAAGTGACGAAGGCGATATAGATACTCGTCATACTTGCGGCGCTCTTTCCTATTCGATTTGGGCGGTATCACCGGCACTATGCCAGCTTCTATACCAAAATGAATAAACACAATTTCCCAAACTATCCACTTGTAACTATGGAATTTTCAAAATGACGATAGCACATTTTCTCGAGCTTTTTTTCGGACTTTTTTTCGTATTTTTATTCGGATTTAGTTCTATCTGGACTATAGCTAACTTAATATCAGGAGAGAGTAAAATAATCATTTTCCTCTGGAAATTAATAATTCTTACACCTTTTCGTTTTCTTTGGAAAATTACTGGCCGCCGAATATGGAAACCTAAAGATATGAAATCAGACGAAGAATGCGAAGCGATAGAAGAGTTCCGATTCCAAAAATGGCTTGTAAAAAGAAAACTTTTACAAATATTTCTTCCGCTCACTCTTATTTACCTAGGAATTTGTTGGCATGTCATTAAAGAAGATTCAAAAAAAATCGCTGAAAAAACAGCGATAACAAGAACAGAAAGATTAGCCCAACTGGAAAAAGAAATCAAAGAAGCCAAAAAAGCATTACTCCGAAAAAACAAGCAAAAAACAAAGAAAATAACAACAGAAAAACCAAAACAAACCGAAGATAAAATAAATGAAACAAACCATGAATCCGAAACAAACAATTAAAAATTAAGGATGACAATATGAAAATATCACAAAAAACAATTTTCAAAATTACAACAACACTTGTTGGATTACTCTTTACAACCACACTAGCTAGTAATACTAATAATCCTAGTACCACTCCTTCATATCAACACTACAAAACATATCAGACATCAGAAATCAAACAAAAAGAATCTGAAACAACCAAAAAAAAGATTCTGGAACAATCAATAAAACCAACATCAAATCCAAAAAAACAATCTGAAACAAATTTTTTAAAACGAACTGTGAATATAACCGACACGCAAGCATCTCTTCTTTTTATAGGTATGATAGTATTTATTAACTCAATTTGGCTTACATTAGACATTGCACTCACAGGAGGCAAATCAGTATTAGCCATTTTAAAAGTATTGGGATGTATTATTCTTATTTATTTGGTGATTATACTTTTCATGGCTGCGGCTGCCGCAAACAGAAGAGACGACTAACCATCCATCTAAAAATACAAAGAAACAGCATCGTAAATGGAAATAGAACCATCGTAGATAATCATCCAAACATCGTAGATAACATCGTAGATAACATCGTAGATAGAACCCAAAACATCGCAAATGACTATCTGAACTCAGTGCGTATATCATGTCGGAACCAACTTCAACATAGTCCTTCGTGGCATTGGCAGCCATGATGGTGTCTACTAGCGAAGCCAAGCCACTCTTGGCACCCTCAACCAAGGTTCCCTTGCCGTCAACGCCCAATTTCTTTTTTCGCAGGAGTGTTGCCTCTGCAAGTGACGGCCATCTGGTTCCGTCCGGAGCGATGTTCTTTTTGCTCAATATCCGCTGTCTGCTGTATTCCGCAACGTTAACGCCAACTTCATGCATCAACTGTCCAGAATTGAGGTAGCCAAGCATATTGCCAATAGCGCCAACCACATTGTCTGCCTGAAGTTCGATTTTTATGGAAATTCCTTCGTTGCTCATGTGTCTGTCTCATGTCTATAGTTTGAGTCTATAGTTTGAGTCTACGGCTGGTCACAAATTCGATCAGCGGGTTCTCGCCGTCCTTTGAAGCCTCGAAGCACTCCTGCACAAAATCGGGAGCCAGTTCGAAGTTCAGAGCTGGCCAATTCAACCGCCGTGCTACGATTTCTCCCTTCCTTGTCGGGTGCTCGCACAAGCAATCGTTGCCGGGAAACCATTTTAGGCTGCCAACCCACGTTGATGGGTCGCCTATCGTCAGGCTTTCGACATAGGTGTCTATCATTGTTTCCAGCAGGAATCTCTCTAGGTCGCCTAGACTGTCGTCTTCCAGCGCCCATTTTGGCGTGGCGTATGGCTGACCACGGCGGGCAAAGTACTCCCGCATGAATTTCTTCTCTTTGGCGCTCCAGGCATCGTCCCCTTCAGAGAACGATGCGCTCCCGTTCTTGCTCCTTGCCGCTAAGTCCCTCTCCATCTCTTCCCTTGCTCCTGGAATCATCATATCACACCACTCAAAAAGGCTTATCTGGTCGGGCATGTCTTCCCACTTTTCGTAGAGATTTTGTTTGTCGGCCACAGGGTACCAAACATACAGCCTGTTGGGGCGGTCTGGGATGATTTTACACAAATAATCATACAACAGTCTCTGGAACTCGGACTTGTGCTGAGCGTAACGAAGTGTGTCCCTCTGCAGGTCATGCACCAGCTCGTGCGCCACTATTGTCTTCAGTGCCTCCTCGTTTGTTATCATGATGGGCTGTAACGTATCTCGGTCAATGCTTGTTGCGCTTGGCGCGGTAATGCTGGCTGTAAAAGGTCTAAAGTGGGGGGGACAATTCAGGCTTTGGACAGCGGAGAAATACAAAAGCATAGGAGCGGCCATTGAAGCCACAAGAGTATCCCAAGTGGAGGCGCTTGAAAAAGGGAAAGAGGCGGCTGTATCACTCCTGTGAAAAGTCTAAACAAAGTTAAACTTAAAAACTCTTCATTGTGGCAAACGGTTTCAGAAATTCACATTTCAGGCTTTTCTTGGTTTTCAATTTCATCTCTAAATAGTCATGTTATAGATTGCAAAGTGATTCTTGAATTTTATCAACAACTTTTCAAGGGTATTTTAACTTTGTTTCAGTCGCAAATGTCCATGGGCCAAACTGGATTAGAGATATCCTAAACCCTCTGAATTACAGAGAAATAAGGCTCATGGTGTTTCATGATGGAAATCACAGATAATTCCTCTCGAAAGGTATTTCCCCAAGGCTAGTAAATACTTGCCTTTACACTAACTGGATTACTCCTGCTGAGCTAAATGGACGGACATGTTTCAAAAAGAGCGGAGAAGCCGCAGACTGCCTTGGCACATCCAAAACGAATCCAGAAAACACGAACTTTCAGCTTTTTTTCAACAGGACAGCAATTCGCAAAGCGTTTCTGTTTTTCTCTCATTTTCACTTTCGATAATGTATATTATGTAACCTATGATTTATGGGTTGCTTTAATTAAGTGCTTTTGTTCTAGTAGTTGGATGTTGGATTTGCTTTATTTGTTTGCTTTGTTGTAAGTCAGATAGTCAGATCACCTTGGCTGCCAACAAATCGTGTATGTGCAGTATTCCGATGGGTTTATTTTCGTCATCAACAACCACTAGGAATGTGATTTTTTTTGTCTCCATTTTCTTGGCGGCTTCAATGGCTTGGGTGTCTGACGCGATTACGGTTGGTTTGGGTGTCATTATCTGATCAGCTTTTAGTTCCAATGGGTTTTGACCAATGGATTCGGTACGTTCCAGAGCGCGTCTTATGTCTCCATCGCTTATTACGCCGACGAGTTTTTCTGATTCCACAACGGTTGTCATTCCAAGTTTACCGGCGGTCATGGCGGCTAATATTTGTATTAAGTTATTATCATGTGATACCTGTGGAAACTTAGAGTGCATTAACTCATTTGTTTTAATTAATTTAGCGCCTAAACTTCCACCAGGATGATTTTTGGCGAAATTATCAATGGTAAAAGCACAGGACACCATTCTTTCTGCAGCGAGCAAGTCTCCCCAGATGACTTGCATTGTAGTGCTTGCCATGGGCGCAAAATTTAACGGGCACCCTTCCCCGCTCGGCAGTTTATAAGAAAACACCCAGTTGGATACTTGGGCAAGGCGGCTTGTAGGATTTGAAGTTATACACGCTATAGGTATTCCTTCCCGCATCAATGGCGGAAGAAGACGCAGAATTTCCTCGCTTTCTCCGCTATTACTGAGAACCAATACTATGTCATCCTCCGTAACCATACCAAGATCGCCATGTAGTGCGTCAGCCGGATGAAGGAAGAAGCTGGGATAACCTGTGGATGCAAAAGTTGCCGATATTTTTTGAGCCACTAATCCGGATTTGCCAATGCCACTCAGAACCAAGCGGCCTTTAGATTTCCGAGTGGTTTCCAGCCAATCGGTCAATACACGCTGATCCAAACCAGCTTGCAGTGCTTCAATTGCCAGCTTTGCCGCTTCTAAAACAAATTGTCCTTGGGAAATTTCCAATTTAGAATTACTACCACACTCGCTGGGGGCCAATTTTAACTCCAAAATTTGAGGTAATTACAAAAGCAGGTTTCACGTCTGTACCCTCCTATTTGGCCGTCCGCTCAAAGTCTTACTCATGACGCAAGTCAGCTATGTGGATACTATAGACAAAAGTGTTCCTGACATCTCCTATGCAGTTGTAAAACCCATATTTTACAACCGGCTCATTTCGACAAGATTCATTCTATCAAGACAAAGTCGGATTTAGATTATAGCAATTCAACTTTTCAAAGCCGAATTACAATACAAATTTCACTTGTATTGCTTGATTGACGGCGAACGAAGCCTTTGCTCCTGTTTCTGCAACAAAAGGGTTCGGGATACCGTTGGCCAACTGTTCTTCAGTAAGTTCTGGGCAGTCGGGATCAGTTAGATCAATTTCGCTGTCTGCTCTTTCTGCCAAAGCTCGGAGTTCGGCTCTATCTTTTTCGCTCAGTGATGGTAGTCTTTCCCAAGTATGGCTAATTATTCCCATATCTTTTCATTTCGTGTCTTGTTGCGCGGCGCGCACTGATGATCCTAATGATTTACACATCGGCAAATTCCATTTCATGAAGTATTTCAGGAAAATCACTTGACATCTTCGTATTGTTTGTCATAATACATTCAAGGCACTAATGCTTTCACCATCTCGGAAGGAGAATCCATGAAGTTCAGTAAAGTATCTTTTCTAGAGTATGTTCACACTAATTGACAGATGAATGAAAAATGTGACACAATGTGTTTATGGACATAACATCAGAGCAGTTTGAACGCATAGCGCCATACCTGCCGCGCCAACGCGGCAATGTGAGCATGAGCAATAACCAAGTGGTGAACGCGATTCTGTATATCACGGAAAACGGCTGCAAGTGGAGGGCATTGCCGAAATCCTATGGTAATTGGCACACAGTCTATGTCCGCATGAACCGTTGGAGCAAGGCGGGCGTTTTACAGAGACTGTTTAAAGCCCTCCAGATTGAGGACATCATTCAAATCAAAATGGAGTCAGTCTGTATCGACAGCACGACGGTCAAAGTGCATCCTGACGGAACCGGCGCTTTAAAAAAACGGGAAAGCAGAGCATCGGCAGATCGCGCGGCAGACTCACCACAAAGATTCACATGGTCACCGCGTCTGACCGTGCGGCTGTAGCTTTTTCGCTGTCGGGCGGCAACAAGCATGACGCGCCAGAGGGCGAGTTATTGATTGGTAGCTTCAAGCGGCTACCGGAGCAGCTTTTCATTTTGATGGACAGGGCCTACGAAGGTGACAGGATGCGGGGGAAGGCAGCAGGTATGGGGTTTGTGCCTGTTGTTCCGCCAAAGAGGAACCGCAGGGAGCCTTGGGCGTACGACAAAGAGCGCTACAAAAAGCGAAACGAGATTGAGCGTTTTTTTCTGCGTTTGAAAC
>Ga0268262_10001313_pt1 | contig 31112 bp, 28 predicted proteins | sample TergutNc150P3_FD_190354 | JGI IMG/M metagenome (GOLD analysis project Ga0268262, IMG submission 190354) | Nasutitermes corniger P3 segment gut microbial community from laboratory colony in Florida, USA - Nc150 P3 (SPAdes) (version 2) | ecosystem: Host-associated > Arthropoda: Insects >... | reverse complement strand
TTTCAACACACCTCTATGATGGATATGCCACGCGTTTTTACCCGATTTTTACCAATTTATTATATTGCGGGACCGTCACAACAATATTTCTCTCCATAAGTGAAAACTCTCGAAAAATCCTCCTCTAAAAGTAAGTGCTTTTTCCCTGGCCTTTTAGTAGTTTGTTTGCTCCTCTACAGCCAGACTTCTGGTGGTAGTTTTCGAATAAATGCTTGATTTGGTGTTTCAGCATATCACATATTAAGACTCCACTGCATCCGATCATTATACCAATCAAGTAACTCAGACAAAAACACATCTACCACGATGGTGCTCATAAAAATCAAACCACCTATCAATCTTATCATTAATCTGCGGATAATTCACCCCACACAAAAGCTGCCTTATACCTTCTTCTTTTTTTTAAAAAAAAGTTTTTACTATTTCTATATTGTTATATGTTGATGTGTTTTCGGCGAATTTTATCAGGGTTATTGCGTAGTTTGAATTTAGCGGTTTTTTGAGCGAAAGCATGAAATAAGGTGGGTATTATTTTTTGTATTGATGAGTTGTATGCTTAGGGACTTTAAGTTAATAGTTTCAACGGCGCGTGGTAATGAGCGTGGTATGATTAATGAGATATTGTTTCTGTTAAGGGATCAGTTGGGGGATGGGGAAGCGGCGGCGGTTAGAACGGCGGTGCGGGGTATTATTGTTGCTAGAACTAGCTTAGATCCTTATGTGGTTGTTGAGAAGCTTTGTGGTATTCTTAGGGAGCGTCCTTTTGAGTTTCGTTTTGCATTGCGTATTATACCTGTTGAGCGTGTGGTATTGACAGATTTGGAGCTTATACGGAAGGTGTCTTTTGAGTTGGCATCGCGTATTGGCGAAAATGAGACTTATCGGGTTACAGTTGAGAAGCGATTTACTGCTCTGCATACTGCTGATATTATCTCCTCAGTTGCTGAGGGGATTCAGCGTAAGGCAGATATGAAAAATCCAGATAAAATTTTGCTTATTGAAATAATGGGTGCAGTAACTGGGATTTCACTGGTCAAACCAACGGAGATTATATCGGTTATGAAAGAAAAAATGCTCTAAACCCTAGCAGCTAACAGGGCAACTTTTTCAATTACTAAATCTATAAGAGCTAAATCATCACCTCTGCCTCTTGCAGCAGCTTTAATCATTGAGGGCGTTATGTTAAATGCCTGCTTAATTAACGCACACTTTTCAGGCGTTAAATCTAGCACGTTATCACAATGCTCAACGTGTAAATGAGCAGATAAATCATTAAAGGCAGCTTTAACCTGCTCCGCAGTTTCCCCTATTATAACCACAGTTATCTCAGATATACCAGTCTTTAAACCTATTAGATCAATAGCTCTCTGTATCTGATGCTGTGAGGAGGCATATAGCATAGTTTCTACTGCAGGATTTTTTGAAATATTTACATGATTCTTAAAAGCGTATAGGGCATTTAAAACTGCAAAGTAGAGATGTTCATGTGTAGCAATTAGGGCGGAGTTGAAGAATTGAACCCAAACCTTTTGCGACGTAGCTTTACGATTGTCTTTGAGATATCTATCAGCTTGTTCAAAATTAGCGTCTTTAAATCCGGCAATTTCAACGTAAAAATTGAATTCTTCAAAAGAATATATCAAAGTTTAGGCTCCTGTAAGGTTTTAAAAACTTTTTCAAGCAGCTCTTTAGGTAAACCAGCGTTTAATAGTTTTACAAATTCATTATTTGCAGCTTTTTTACAGTCGTGTTTTTGGAGAATACTTTGCAATGTTTCTTTAATTTCCCAGGGAAAAACTATCCAACTATCTGTAGTTTTGCCAACAAAATCAGGCGTAACCTGAGTGGCAGTCTTAGCATATAAAGTGGCAATTTTTACCTCAACAGCACCACATGTTTCAATAAGATACTGCTTAGCCGTTTTTAGACTCTGCCCAGAGTCAGAGATGTCATCAACTACAAGAACCCTTTTACCCGCTACAGCAGCGGCAGCATTCAAAAACTGTGTAATTACAGGCTGCATACCAGGTTTAGCTATATTCGTATAAAACTCTATTTGCAGCATGGTAATTTGACGGACACTTAGCAAGTCAGATAGAATACCTGTAGGAATTATACCACCCCGAGCTATACCAACTATTACATCAAGAGAGTACCCGTTTTTGCTAATTTTTTCTGACAGCTCAAATAGCATTTCGTAAATTTGATTCCACATAGGTACTTCATACTCAATAGAGTCTACCAAAGACCTGCCTCACATAATATTGGATACATTCTTATTATAAAATCTGCTTGCCAAAATGTACAGTAAACAGCACTCCTATAGTCTATCAAAAGCAGTGTATATGCTCAGCCAGATATAGCAGGATAAATAGAGAGTAAGAGTTTGAAAATGTTCATCTATTCGATGGTTAGAGTAGCATAGCCTTATATTTTTAGGTTGATTTTCTTTAATTTAGGGGAACTGTTAATGCATAAGAAACTCTTAATTCCTGGACCAACAGAAGTTAGTAAAGAAGTTTTAGAAGAACAAGCACGTTATATGATAGGTCATCGAGAGAAAGAATTCTCAACGCTATATGGTGGAATAACGGATAAGATAGCTAAATTTTTCCAGTTAACACCTGATATTAAACCAACTGTAACAACAGGGTCAGGTACGCTATGGTTTGATATTGTAGCTAGAAGTGTGGTAAAGCAGAAAGCGTTAGCATGTGTAAATGGTGCTTTTTCAAAAAGAGCGGCTCAAACGCTTCAAGCATGTGGTAAAGAAACAGATATACTTGAAGTAGAAATGGGCAAAGCTATAAAGCCAGATATGGTTGCAGAAAAACTTGAAAATGGCGGATATGACACTGTTACTATTTGTCATAATGAGACATCCACTGGTGTCCGTAGTCCCGTTAAAGAGATTGCGCAGATGATGCGTAAAAATTATTCAGATGTCATATTAGCTGTTGATGCAGTGTCATCGTTAGCGGGTGATAAGCTTATTCCTTCAGAGATTGGCTGTGATATAATTTTTGGTTCTACACAGAAATGTTTTGCTTTACCTCCAGGTTTAGCAGTTGGGCTAGTTAGTGAGCGGGCTATTGAGCGTGCGAAAACAGTGCCGAATCGTGGTGCATACACAGACTTAGTTGATATTTTTGAGTTTGAGAAAAAACATCAAACACCCTTCACGCCAAACATAAGCTTACTTTACGCTTTAGACAAACGCATGGATCTTTTGCTTGCTGAAACATATGATAAAGTCTATCAAAGACATCTTGACATGGCAAACTATACACAGGCGTGGGCAAAGAAACACTTTGCAATGTTCCCAGAACCCGGCTATGAGTCAATAACTGTTAGCTGCATAAGCAACACGCAAGGCAAAGACGTTAAAGCGTTAAATCAGCAGCTTGCCGAAAGAGGATACATGATCTCCACAGGCTATGGTAATCTAGCAGACAAAACCTTCCGCATTGGTCACATGGGCGAATGGACACTTGAGTGTATAAAGCAAGTTATAAGTCTGATAAACGAAATTTGGCAAATATAGAGTTAGCATAACTAACTGAGTTAAAGTTAACAGCTAAATGACGTTTTAATTGTCAATTTAGCAACAAAAAATTCAACCCTTTTTTGGGAGAATAAATGTTTGTAAGCGAGCAGGGTTGTTTTGGAGATAAACTAGATTATGGTAGGTACATTTTTTTAATGCTCTACTATACATGTGGGTGCTTAATTTGAAGAGGCATAGTTAAAGGTTAGTATGTAAATAGCTAACCAAAGCTAAATGTCTTAGAAACTATTGAGTGTGATTCCATTGGTTGATGTACGAGCGTTTAAAGCTATAAAATATACAGCTAAAGCGGGTGACCCGAAAATGTTGGTTACTCAGCCTTATGATAAAATTGATCTAGAAATGCAAAAAGAATACTATGAGAGATCACCCTACAATTTCTGCCGTCTAATTCTACCAATAGAGACAGACAAGTATCAAATTGCACAGCAACGCATTACACAATGGCTAAATGATAAGGTAATGGAGCGTATAGAGCAACCGGCAATTTTTGTTTCACGACAAGAGTATAGTATTAATGGAAAAAAGTTTGTACGCACTGGATTAATTGCTGCCCTACGGTTGTATCCTTACAGTGAAAACATGGTCTATCCGCATGAATTTACGCATTCAGCTCCAAAGGCAGACAGGTTAAACATGTTACGGACTGTGCAGAAAAATCTTGAACAAGTTTTTCTAATGTACCCAGATCCGGAAAATAAAACCATAGATTTCTTTAAAGAAATTACCAAGACAGCGCCTCTTATCAAAGTCACTGACCCAGATGGGGTAGAGCATACAACATGGGAAGTTACAGATCCTGAAAAAATTCAATACATTCAACAGGTGTTAAGTGAAAAAATCATGGTTATAAATGATGGACATCATAGGTATGAGAGCGCGCTTGCCTACCGTGATGAAATGCGAGCTAAAGCGGACTGGACAGATGATTCAGCATTCAATTTCCACATGTGCTACATGGTACCCATACAAGATGAAGGATTAATGATTCTACCAACACACAGATTGCTTAAAGAAGCAGAGCTAACACCTGAAATTATAGAGGAACTCAAACATTACTTCACAGCTACCGATGTAGCACCAAATGCTGAGACGTTAGATAACTATCTTGCAGCCCACATTGAAGAGCATGCTTTCTGTGTTTATGACGGAAAAAACGCGTATGGCTTAACAATGAAACAGGATGAGAAAGTATATCAATTTGTTAACACGCATACATCAAAAGAAACAAAAATTTTTGATGTCGTTATCCTACGGGACATCGTTTTTAAAAATATACTAAAAACAGAAGAACTAAAAATTGATGAGAACATTATCTATGTGCGATGGACCAAAACAGCTATAGAAAAAATTAACCGTGGAGAAGCAAAAGTTGCATTTCTCGTAAACCCAATCAGTGCCAAAGCTGTTTCAGAACTTGCATTACAACACGAAAGATTGCCAGAAAAAAGCACAGACTTTTATCCTAAACCATTGTCAGGCATTACGATGATGGATATTTCAGTACAGGAAAAACTCTAATTTCCTCTTTTAAAATTTAACATCCACTGAAAGAACCTGAAATAGATTTCTTATTTTTTATCGAGAGTTTTCACTTATGGAGAGAAATATTGTTGTGACGGTCCCGCAATATAATAAATTGGTAAAAATCGGGTAAAAACGCGTGGCATATCCATCATAGAGGTGTGTTGAAACCAGTAAAATTATGAAAAAGGGCGCTATCTCTCTAAACGTGAACACTCTCTTTTTATCTTGTTAAAAAGCAGGCAATTAGAAGGTCATACACACAAATATTCATACCAAATATGCTTCTCGACTACATCATCTGCATAACAAAGCTGGTTCAACAGTTTTTTTCAATTTCTACTTGTCAAAATGTTTAATTAAATCATGTAATAAATAACCCTAAAAACAAAAGAAGGTTTAGTCATGTCTCAACTTGATTTAGGAATAAAAAAGTATGTAGCTGAATTAATCGGAACATTTGTGCTTGTTTTTGCAGCTTGTGGCAGTGCAATCTTTGCGGGCAGTGTCATCGGGAATTTAGGTGTATCAATTGCGTTTGGGCTTTCATTGTCAGTAATGATCTATACAATAGGCAGCATTTCAGGTTGTCATATTAACCCTGCTGTTTCAATCTCTATGTTGGCGGCGGGTAAAATAAGTGTAAAAAACACCGTGTTTTATGTCATTTTTCAATGCATCGGTGCAATATTAGGTGCAGGTGTGCTTTATTGGATTAGATCAGACAGTGTTCCATCTGGAGTAGCTATAACGCAGTTAGCACAAAACAGTTATGGCACTATAGGAAGCGCTTCGCTTATTGTAGCAGCTGTTGCTGAGATAGTATGTACATTCATCTTTATCCTTGTCATACACGGGGCAACAAGTAAGAATACACCTAAGGGTTTTGCAGGTATAGCTATTGGACTTGCTTTAACACTAGTTCACCTATTCCTAATACCGCTAACTAATGCTAGCGTTAACCCGGCTAGAAGCTTAGGTCCAGCATTATTTGTTGGAGGCTTAGCTATAGAACAGCTCTGGCTATTCTGGGTCGCACCAATAATTGGCGGGTTACTTGCTGCAGGTGTTTGGAAAATACTATCTGCGGAACCTAAAAACCAGACTATCGCTGCAGAATAAGATCTATCTGAATAAGTGACAGTAGAATGCAGAGGCAGGATATAGCAGGTAATCACGTACCGATGTGTCTGTGCGTGTGAACAGCTATAACTGCTTTCTTTTTCTTGCTAAAAGCAAAAATACTCTTTCATTTTTTTAAGCAGCTAAACATTAGCTATAAAGTTAAACAAGTATCTAACATATGTATAGTGAGTAGTAAATTAAAGAGATTCTTTATGGAAAAAACGGTTATTTTGTGTATTTTATGGATTGGCGTTTGAATTTTTTCTTGCAGGTTATACTGCAGAAGTGATAGGTTTCGCCTTCGTATGTGATTTTAAATTTAGCTGTGTTCTTATCTAGAACCATTCCGCAGACGGGATCTCTATATGACATTCTCTGAATTTAACCTCAGTATAAGTTATACTTGCAATCATTTATGGTTAGTGGTGCAACAAAAAATAAGTTTCAATAAAATAGATAGTAAACTTGTATTAGCTAACTTTTTTGGTTACGAAACTCTTAAGCAACTATATGGATAAAGGTGAAATAAAAAAGTGTGTTCAGGATAAACCGTTAAGAACACTATACGTTTCTTTTTAGTAGAAACTCTGTATTGGTGAGTCGTCTTGTGCTGTTTTGCTTTTTGTATTGATTTCTTCTATGCGCGTTTTTGTTAAAGATTTAATTTTGTTGAAATCGCTTAATTCGCCATAGTTGACAAGGGTAATGGCTGTTCCTTCTGTTCCTTTACGTGCTGTCCTGCCGATTCTGTGGAAATACACTGGCGGATCGTTAGGTACATCATAGTTAATTATGTGGGTAATGCCTTCTATATCTAAACCTCTGGCGGCAACATCGGTTGCTACTAAGAGGCTAAGTCGACCGGTTTTGAAGTCGTTTATTGCGCGGTCGCGTTGTGCTTGTGTAAAGCCGGCGTGTATTGCTTGGACACGGAATCCTTTTTTGTGCATTTGCTCAGAAACGCGGCTTGTGTCTCGGCGGGTTCTGCAAAAGATTATTGCTTTTTCTACGTCATCTTGTCGTAAAATGTTGCATAAGGCTTCGAATTTACCGTTTTGGTTTATAACGGTATAGTATTGTTTCATCTGGGTAACTGCGATTTCGTCTTTGCTTACTAGTATTTGTTCAGGGTTTTTCATGTACTTATTGCATACGCGCATGACTAAATTGTCAATGGTTGCGCTAAATAGGCTTGTTTGTCTATCTCTGGGTGTTTTGAAAAGAATGTATTCAACATCTTCTAAAAAGCCCATGTCAAGCATACGGTCAGCTTCATCTAATACGACAATACGCACTGATGAGAGGTTAAGTACACCACGTTTCATCAAATCTATTACGCGTCCAGGTGTGCCTACGACAATGTGTATATTACCTTTCAAAGCGTGAATCTGTTTATTAATAGATTCACCACCGTAAACGGGTAGAACACGAATTCTTACGTATCTACTATACTTTGATAAATTGTCGGCCACTTGAACGGCTAACTCGCGTGTTGGAGCTAAGATTAAACCTTGAACCCCTTTAACTTGTGGATCTAATCGTTGAATCATGGGCACACCAAAAGCAGCTGTTTTACCTGTGCCTGTCTGTGCTTGTCCTATAACATCTTTGCCTTCAAGCAAAGGCGCTATCGCATGGGCTTGAATTGGAAAAAGAGCATCAAACCCTAACTCGTTTAAACCCTTCAAAAGTTCCTTACTTAAGGGTAAGTCTTTAAATGATTGTGCTTGCAAACTATTTTTCTCCTGCCACAGAAGCATTCATGTTACATGTTTAAAAGCTCAGGAGCCTTATAATTATACATGAGTTAATGTGACACTGTCACCATTCTGTGTCAGAAATATAAAAAGATTTGTAACTTCGAAACAGTAATGAACCATGAAAATACCAAATTTGAATCATAAATAAAGCCAACAAGTACCTAAACATAAACAAACCAGATTGACTTATAGAATTGGGTGTAGAAATAATTAAGTAACAGTTTCATGAAAAAAGAAAATTATTGTTTTAAGAATTTTCGTAGTTCCGCTATTTTATGAATTTCAATAGAGTTACTAGCATGCCTCATTGTAGTATGTGCACCGGCTGTGAACAACACTGTTTCTTTGTCAGATAACAAATGTGCAGAATACAATTTATTTGCAACAAAGGAAATTGGATCCTTTTCAGGTAAGTAATCAAGTAGAACGGGTTGAACCCCAAAGGTTAGCTCTAACTGTTTTTTCACTTTAATATCTGGTGTTACAGCAATTATAGGTTGAGAAACTTTGAACCGTGATATCATACGTGCAGTATAACCAGTTTTAGTTAAAGTTATAACCTTATCAAGAGGCATACTCTGACATATCCTCTGAATCGCCCGACTAACTGTGTCAGAGAGGTTAACAAAGCAGGTATCTGCAACATTGCTTTTCGTAGCAGTTTCCGTTTCATTAGCAATACGACTCATCATTTCCACAGCTTCCACAGGATACTGACCAATAGCAGTCTCACCTGAGAGCATAACCGTATCAGAGCCATCCAAAATAGCGTTAGCAACATCACTTACCTCTGCTCTTGTAGGCTGAGGATTATGTACCATAGATTCTAACATTTCAGTAGCTGTTACAACTAATTTTCCACGCTGATTACACCGCTTAATTATTGATTTTTGGACTAGAGGAACTTTTTCTGGTTCAATTTCAACACCTAAATCGCCTCTTGCAACCATTATGCCATTTGCTACCTCTAAAATAGCGTTAACATTTTGAACACCTTCAAAGTTTTCTATTTTCGCAATGATGCCGCCATCATAGATATTAGCGAGATCTTCAACATCGCATACGTTTCGGGTAAAAGAGAGAGCAATGTATTCTACATCAAATTTTTTAGCAAAATCAATTATGTCTAAATCGTAATCAGTAAGCGTGGAAAAGGTAAAATGCTTATTTGGAAGATTAACACCTTTCCCATCTGAAATTGTACCACTAATTATGACAAGCAAACGTAGATTCTCATCAGCTTTTTCAGTAATTATGGTTCGAATTTTTCCATTATCAATAAGAAGAACATCACCTACAGTCACGGTGTCATAAAAGTTATGATTAAAACTTATTTCGTCTTCACAGTTAAAACCTACTTCTACTACTTCACCTTTACGCAGCTCTCTTTTTTGTATAGTTTTAAGTCTAATTTCTGGACCCTTTAGATCAATAATTATTGGGATTTCAACGACTTTCCGAACTGTTTCAATAACGCTCTGGTACTGGTCAGTATCTCCATATGCAGTGTTAATTCTCACACCATTCATTCCTGCATGTACCATCTTTTTGATAGTAACCCTATTGCAGCTAGCTGGACCAATAGTAGCAATTATTTTCGTCTTCTTCATAAACATCCCACTATTACTAATATCAACGAATACTATTTTAAAGTAAAGCATAACGACATACATAATCATTGCCAAATATTTAACGTAAAACACGTTATTTTAAGAGACATTTTAGCTTTTTGGCATTTAAATACTATAAAGTTATTATATCTTGTTTATGGGGTACCGTCCTCGAACACGATCATCTAAAAGAACATGTGGGGAAGCTAGAAAAGCTTTTCAAAAAAAGAAACAACCTAACAATCGGTTAAGTAGTCATGGCACTAAACAAGATTGGGAAGAAAAAACGGTATCTTTACAACAAACCTTTGAGATAACACTTAAACGTTTACATACTTTGGGTAATCAGAAATTCGGTTCATCTCCCTTTTGTGAGCATTTTGATCGCTGGCTACTAAATGTAGAAGCGGTTTTAGATGAGTTTGAAGCTCAGCCAGATGTTAATATTGATGAACAATTTACAAAAGAGCGCAACCAGATAATAGCAGAAATCAAATTACAACTGGAGAATCGGCGGCAGCAGGAGAGCAGTCTGGAAATGCAGATTAATGATATGTCGGATGCTAAGAATCGTCTTCAGCAAACAAAAAAGGAGTATTTAGCCAGAGCACTCATGCTTAAGAATCAAAAGGTTGTTACAGTAAAACGGTTAAATAAAGAGATAGAAACTCTAAAAGAAGAGCAAGAACAGATTGTTAAAATGAAAACAGGTTTTTTTAGAGGTATAAGTAAGAAGGAACGAGAAAGAAGAGAAACTTTAGCTATGCAACGCTGCAGTGATAAGCAGCAAGAATTGGAAGTAATCGTGTTAGATTTTAAAGAAAAGCAAAAACAGCTCAGAGAAGAATACGAAAATAAATGCACACCTTTACTTGAAGAGGTTAAAACTTTTCAAAAATGCACTAAAGAAATGGAGACAGATAACTCTTTAGAAGAAAGATGGTTTACATGTGAAGCTTTAAGCGATACCATTAACAATTTTTTCCAAAGAAAAATAAGTAAGCCGCCAGCTTCACCATAGCTTTGGAAACAATTTTGCAATTATGCTTCAAGCAAGGTTTTAAGTAGCTTGATTGCTGACCAAGCGGCTAATGCACTAGTATGGGGATTATCTGGGTGAGGATCGTTTGCGAACTGCATATGCATTTCTCCGTAGCGCCATTTTACATTGATTTCATGTGTATTTCGTTTAACTTTTGGATCAGAAACTACCTGCACTTTAACTTTTGCAAGTTTAACTGTTAGGGCTAAGGTTGCGGCAACGTTCATTTCTCTGGGGAATCGTTGGGCAGCTTCAGCGGCGTATCCTTCATACATTATGAGCTCTTCTGTGTTATCTTTGCCAAAAGCTTTGGGAGGTTTATGCGTAGTTAGAGTTATCTCATCTATATCTGCAAGTGTTACAGTAGAAAGAGCATCTAAGCCGCCTATTGCGCCAGGTGGAAAGTGTACACGTGAGCTGCCAGTACCAAGTTTAAGCAGTGCACCTGTACTCATAACTATAATGTCTACGTCTGCCGCTAAAAGTTTGTCAAAGTATTCAGTAATAGCCTGCTGTGAGGCTGCTTCTACTATTACTTTTGGTTTTTGAGCGATTAGGGCATCTATGTTGTCAACTATTTTTGTGGGGAACTGGAGCTTATTTTTTAGGTTTTGAGCGCGCTGTAGATCTGCATCATATATTACTAATTCATCGCAGGTTATGAGGCTGCGTTGAATTGCTTCAGCGAGTACTGTACCGATTGCACCAGCGCCAATTAAGCCAACACGTTTAGGTTTAGCCAAATCTTTTTCACCTTACTTTTAGTATTTAGTATTCTGTTTGGATGTATACTCCAATGGAGGAGACTTGTTTACCTTGAATAGGCTTGTCAAGGGAGATTTTAAAGTTTTCAATTTTTAATGTTGATGTAATATCCATTGCGCCTTTTTGGATTATCTGGACGGTTTCGGTGTTTTCAGCGTATATTGTTACATTTTTTATAGGCGCATTAAGCGGCAATTTTTTTTGTGCTTTATCATTGCGTATTTCGCCTAAAATAGTTATAATAAGGTCACCCTGTTTTTCTGCAGTCTCATCTACAAATAACAGGTTGAGTTTGGGCCACTCTGAAACCTGTATGCTACTGTAGCCTTTATTGTCGATGTACATGTATTGATAAATTTCTTCAGTTATATGAGGAGCAACGGGGGCAAATAGTTGCAATATGCGATAGAGGATTTCATATAGGGTATACTGGGCGGCTAGTCGGCTTTCTTTTCCATGTACTTCAGGCCGGTACAGACGGTCTTTAATAGCCTCTAGGTAGTAATCGCAGAAGACATGCCAGGTAAAATTACGGATATCTTCAACAGCTATGTTAAATTGACATTTCTCAAATGACTCTGTAACTTTTTTAGTTAAATTCTCAGTTTTACTAATTATCCATTTATCAAGCAACTGTAACTCAACAACATTACCAACAGACTGCGGCGGCGTATAATCTTCAAGTAGTTTATTTGCAAAGCCAGAGGCATTCCAAAGCTTGTTTAAGAAACGCTTGCCATATTCAACATCTTGCACACGATAGGGAATATCAGAACCTGTGGCACCTCCACCTGCGGCCCATTGTCTTACGGCGTCAGCGCCGTTTTTGGCAAGTGTTTCAGGTGCAGCAGCATAGTTTTTAAGGGATTTACTCATTTTTCTGCCGTCGGCACCAAGTACCATGCCGTTTATAAGAACGCTATTGAAAGGTCGCTCGTCAAATAGGGCGAGGTGTCGTACCATGAGGTAATATGCCCATGTGCGTATGATATCTGTTCCAGAGGGGTGCATGCTTGCAGGGAATAGGCGTTTCCAATCTGAGCGGTCAGGCCAACCAGCGTGGACAGCGCAGGTAATGGAGCTATCCATCCACGTGTCCATAACGTCTTGTTCACCGTTAAACTCTTTACCGCCGCATTTTGGGCAAGCAGCTATTTTTGGGGCTTCCAGTTTGGGATCAATTGGTATCCAATCAGACTGGGCGACAATTACCTCGCCACAGGTTTTACAGTACCATACAGGTATGGGTGTAGCAAATAGTCGTTGGCGGCTAATAACCCAGTCCCAATCAAGACTTTTTGTCCAATCGATTAAACGGTTTTTCATATAATCGGGATACCAGGGAATTTCGTTAGCGTTTTTTTCAACCGCTTCAGATAAATTCATGGTTTTCATAAACCACTGTTTACGTTCAAGAATTTCAACATGCGTTTTACAGCGGTCACAAACACCAACTTCTTGCTGAATTTTTTCAGTTTTTTCAAGCAGACCAGCTTCAGATAAATCAGCAACTATAGCCGCTCGTGCCTTATTCAGATATAAATTAGCATATTTACCGCCCACTTCAGTTATCTGACCAGTCTCGTTAATGAGGCGAATTACAGGAAGCTTGTGTTTTATAACTGTTTTAACATCATCTTTATCACCATAAGTACAAATTTGAACAGCACCAGTACCAAAAGCCATGTCAACAGCTTCATCAGCGATAACAGGAACTTCTCTATTTACGAGAGGAACAATAATTTTTTGATTAACATATTTTCCGTAGCGCTCATCTTTAGGATTAACTTTAACGGCTACACAGGCGGGAATAAATTCAGGACGTGATGTTGCAATTAAGAGGTGCTCGTTTGAATTTGCTATAGGGAACTTTATGTAATGCAGGACACCTTCTTTTTTGACATGGTCAACCTCTGCATCTGCAATAGCAGTTTCATCACGCGGACACCAGTTAACAGGATGCGTTCCTTGATACATGTAACCTTTTTGATATAGCTGAATAAAGCTTAGCTGGGTACAACGCCAATAATTTGGATCCATGGTACGGTATTCAGTTGTCCAATCTATACTGCTACCAAGTTTGAGTATACCCTCTTTCATCATTGCAATGTATTTATCAACAAGAGCCATACACATACCGCGAAACTGATCAGGCGGCATGTCCCGTTTACGGATATTATTAGCTTTTTCAACTTGAATTTCTATACCTAAACCGTGACAATCCCAGCCCTGCGGAAAAAGCACATTATAACCCTGCATACGCTTAAACCTAGCTACAATGTCAAAATAAGTCCAATTAAGAACATTACCCATATGAAGCTCTCCAGACGGATAAGGCGGAGGAGTATCAAGACTAAACGGTTCACGAGTTTTATCATTCCAATCATAACGGTAAAGCTTCATCTCTTCCCATTTACTCTGCCACTTCTGCTCAATCTCAGCAAAGTTATAATCTTTAGGCATAGGCTGCATGAATATCAATCCAATGTAAATTACTCACTTAGCAAACTAAAAAAGCACCTAAAAACATTACCCCAACTTTTCATTTTACCCTCTCATCAACTAACCCATTATCCCACATATACAACGTCTTCTCGCAAGCAAATTATTTGGGTTTACAAACAAATTTTTCTGCTACCTAAAACTCGAAAAGGGCTAGCATCTATTGGGTTATTAGTCTGTCTAGGGTTGGGGCTTTTCGGTGTTTATCCCATATGTGATGTAAGGCTAAGCCTGAGTGGTGTAATAGTAAGCGTGGACCTGCGTAACTCATGATTTTTCGGGCTTGTTGCTTCATGCCGGGTTTATAGCATTGTATAGTGCATTTGCCGCAAGTACTCTTTTTGTCTTGAAAAGGGCATTTATCTAGTCGTAGAAATGCATACTCTTTGAATTGTTTACATTCAACGCACAATTCATCATCATTATTTTTATGATGAGATTTGCAGTAGATATCTATCATGTATGAGATGGTTTTTTTCTCACGTATCATCCGTTTATGAGTTGGATTTGGAGGTTGAGGCTTCATGCTAAACAACTAGGTAATTTCAGAGCGTTTTATAAATTAAGTCTTACCCTCTTGAACACGATTTTAGTATGCAATTTGCGTTTCTAGGAAAAAGCAGAAGTATATGGGCATTATAGTGAGTAATTGCGGGTTTGTGTAGTGATTTTGTTTTTGAGCGTTTCTAGGTAATTAGGTATGCTCTCTACGTATTGGACATCTCTATTAATTAAGCCTCCAAGTTTCCGCCAGAACCAAATATTTGCTTTAATGTGTAATCGTTCTAGCTCTGTAGCGAGATTTCTAGTTCCCTCTATGCCGCGTCTATCAAAATCTAAAAAGAGAATGACGCTAGGTGCGTCTAAAGTTTGAATTTCAGAGATGACATCAGAAAAGTTTTTGCCGCCGGTTTTAACGGTTATAATTTTACCTTCAATACCTATCTGCTTGAGAGTATATACGTCTTTTTTACCTTCAACTAGGATGGGTATGCCTTTTTTGGATTCCTCAACTAGTTTTTCTATTATTTGCCCAATTTTTTCATATCTACCTCTTAATCTAGTTGACATAGCTAACGTGTAACTTTAGCAGCCCGTATTGTTTCAAGGCATTTTTTAGCTTCACTATTATTTGCAAAGTAACGCCGCACAGGTTCAAGAATAGTGCCAAGCTCCGCGGCGACACCAGATTTTAAATCCATTGGATGCAGATTACCTGCAGCATATAGAGCTTCAAGCTCTTGATAACTCTGAAAGTCAATATTTCCGCCAAATTTAGCTGGACGTTCAATTGTAAAAACGGGTTTCTCACGGAAAATTATGTATTTACAAACATCCAATACAGGATTATGCTTAACAGTCCGCTCAGGACAGAAAGCCTTACTCATCTTCTGCCTAATCTCCTCAGGCGTATCATAAATAAACACGCAAGTATCAGGTTTACTTTTAGACATTTTCGCACTAGCTATCGCCTCCTTTTCCTGCCCCTCAGGAATAGGCCATATATCAGGCTTAGCTAACCCCTGCAATAAATGATGATGAACACACACAGGTTTCCAGTAACCAATCTTTTCCCCAAGCTCACGGCTAACCACATTAGCTTTACGCTGATCCATACCAAGCTGACAAATCTTAACCTTCATCTCAAAAATATCAGAAACCTGCATAGGAGTATAAAGAAAATCAGAAACATAATGAGCTTCACCCTCCCGCCTACCTGCAACCTCTAAAGTACGAATAGTCCGCGCAACAGTAAGCTCCTTAGAAATCCTAAGAACCCTAGCCCAATAATCAATATTCCTGTAAAGCTCATCATGATAAATAAACTCCACCTTATCATCCGGCACACCAAGAGCAACCCAAGAATGCTTAAACAATTCAGCAGCCGTAGAAATGAGACCTAAATCACCACCAAACTTGTTATTCAAATACGCATGCCAAGAAGCCAAAAAAACCTTAAACCGCACACCAGCCTCAATAAAATCCTTCATCTTATAAGCACAAATAACACCAGTCCCCAAATGAACAAGACCAGACGGCTCCCAACCACCATAAGCCACAGGATGATCCTCAGTTTCAAGCAAACTCCTTAAATTCTCAACTGTTACAACCTCTTCTGTTGGCGGTCTACAGATAAGCTCAATTTTCTTTTCAATATCCATGCACAATTCACAGCTTGACTTTCATTAACCATATGATATAACATATTTACTTAAAAATAAATAGGTACATAATAAAAGAAACCTGAAAAATAGAATTACGGGCTATCTGTCTCCCAACGTAACCTAACACTTAACCTCACAGCTGAGCGTCGCTTTAAGCTTAGCTAAGCTCTCTCGGCGTGGGAATTTAAGTTCGCCCGAATCTTACCTGTCCCATAATTGGGTAGAACTTGAACGGTCACAGGTGCAAGCTTTATAGTTCTTACGTTCCTCTGTCAAGTCCGTCGTTACGGGTGCTCATCTACGGCAAGACAAAGAAAAATACACCCAACATTTGTTAAAGGTTATGCTCCCAAACAACCAAAAAATGAACACCTACCAAATACACAAAGACAAAAAAACTAAAAAACACAAAAAACCACGAAAACAACACTAGGAGGGCCGGGGCAGGGATTTGAACCCTGGCGTAAGGCTCCACAGGCCTCTAGGCTACCAAGCTACCTCACCCCGGCCACTTTTCCATGCTCTTCCGTAATTTGGTAACCTCCCAAGCAACTCGTTATTTGCGTTTCCGCATGAGTTGCACACCCTGAATTACCATAAAAGGTTCAAAGCCAACTTTACCTAACTTGATAGCTTCCTCTACGGTACTAACAACCCTTATTATAAAGTTGTCCTCTGAAACATTAGAGAATAATTGTTTGTCAAGCTAGATATAAAGTTCTGTGTTTTCAATAGACTTATGACCTAAGAATTGTTTAACAAATAAAAAACCCTTAGTTTGATGATAGAGCATAGCTGCTTTCCAATATTTCATTGTATGTAAGCTGAGCAACACAACATAAATAGGCAGGTTTTGTTTACAAAGTTTCACGATAAACAGTAGCGCTTCAATGGTTAATCCGATAGGTTACAAACGGATTTATGCAGTTTATGAACAGTTTTAACTGTTTGGAGGTTCGCGGCAAATTTACCGTAAACGCACTATGTATCAGTTTTAAACGGTTTAAAACCAGTTTTTATGCGATAAAGTTTTTATCCTTTAAACGAGTTTATACAGTCGTTAAGGGTTGAAACATTATGGCAAAACCTATACCTATTCCTCTTTTACCTGCTGAGGTGTTTGATCGCATGATGGCAGAGAAGCCTACGCCTTTGCAAAAAGAAATGATAAAAAGAGGTATAGCTACTTACAATAAAACCAAGAAAAAGCGATAATTTATGCCTGCTTTTACTGTTAAAAAGCTTAATAATCGTACTGATTTGTCAAAGTTTGATTGTAGTAAGGATGATGCGTTAGGCTTAAATGGTTTTATTCATAACGAAGCTTTGAAGTATCAACAAAACGGTGAGGGTGTTACCCATTTGTTTTATAGGTGTGACAAAATTGTTGGGTTTGTTACTTTAGCTATGGGGTCTATCCGTAAGGATAGGGTTAATGTTAGTCTTGTTGATTATGGTAAAGTTAATGTTCCTGCAATGCTTTTAGGGCGGTTAGCGGTCGATAATTCGGAACGTAATAAAGGGGTTGGCACATATTTACTTGAATATTGTGTTGGTTTTGCGGCTAAACTTGCTAAAAACACTGTTGGTTGCAGGTTTGTAACTTTGGTTACAAAGAAGGGTTCTCGGGTTTCTTTTTATGCTAAGCATGGTTTTAAAAAGGTTGATGGTGTACCATTAGCTGAAGACCTTGAAATGATGCGTTTTGACCTTTTTTGCATAAATGTATGATCAACTTTTATGTAAGTATGTGGTTTGTGACCACCTGCGTAAGGAAGCATTTATGGTACTTTTTTTCTGAAATAGAAAAATAGCCCTGTAGTGATAAGGACAATTGCTATAACTATTACAGCTACTGCGGTCGTGATTAATAGGGAGCTGTTTCTGTAATGGTCAGGGGTGTTAGATGTATCAGTTGTTTCAGATGTTTCAGGTGGTGTAGATGTAGATCTATAGTAGTCTATGGGGATATATTGTTCATTTATATCTAAAGGTGTGCCTCCTAATGGAGATCCGCCGATTACATATAGTACATCATCAACGACAGCTATACCAAAATTCTGTCTGCTTGAGGGCATAGATGTACCTCTTGTCCAAGTGTCAGTTGCAAGGTCATATACGTTATTGTTGGTCAGTGCCCCTAAAATGTAAACTCTTTGGGGAGCGTAAATGCCAGTTGTTGTCCCAGCATCCCCATTACCAGATGTAATGGTGGTCTCAGCTTTTTCGCAGGTCCACTCATTAGTTGCCGGGTCATATATTGTAATTTTCATCGAACCTGTCCATCCTACTGCTCTTGGGACTCCGTCTTCGTCTCCTGAATTCGTGATAATATTACCCTTGATAATGTTACCCGCATATAGTATCTTGTTGTCTACAACAGAAGAAGCACGTTCAGCAAATTCTAGAGGCGGAGCGGGTTTATCAGTCCAAATATCTGTAACTGGATCATACATATACAAACGGTGATAAGCTATAACGAAAATTTTTCCATCCACAACATGTCCTTTAACACTTCCCATAACATATCCTTGAGTACCAACCATACTTAGCGGTATAGAAGCCTTAGTACTCCAAATATCAGTAGCTACATCATAAACCTCCGTTACCCCACAAAGCACTGGTGACCCCATTTCATCATAAGGAGCCTCACCACCCATGCAATAAATCTTACCCTGATATGCAGCTATAGCAAAATTCCTTCGAGGCGTAGGCATAGACATCATAGTAGACCAAGTATCAGTTTTAGGATCATACCGCTCATTTATGCCCGTATAACCATTATTCATACCTGACCAGCCACCATCAGTGTAACCACCAATAGCATAAATTTTACCTTCAACAGCAACAACACCTAAACCTGCCCGTGCCTGAGTCATGGGTGCTTTTGTATTCCAAGAATTCGCAACAAACTCTGAAGCTGAAACAACATTAAATACAATTACAAAAGAGCTTAAAATAAGCAAGGAAAGTAACATTAAAGGAAGGAAATTACGCATATTTAATTACCACGTTCACCATTGTTTTTTTATTTAAAGGTTTCGAATTTTACAGGTTTTTATCATTTCCAAAAATAATTGCAACCTCACACTTTAAACGCAAAGAACACCATAAACCATCCAACACATCATAAGAACACACAATCTAAACAGACTTATCCAATTTTTTCTTCTATACAGTCACTCTTTTTTTCAGAAATAACATAAGTAAAGAAAAAGAAGACAAAAACAAAGCATTAAAAAGTCTTTGTTTTGTTTTTAAATTTCAAATGGGCGACTAAGAGAAAAAGTTGATACTTGCTGGAATCTTTACGGTATCGGATCCTGCTAGTGTGTATTCGACTAGGTTAAATTCGACTGTTAGGAAAATTTCTGGAGAGTTATAAATTTCTAAAGTTCTAGCGGCTACCATCATTCCTATTTGTTTGTCAAAATATACGTAATTATATACATAGCACATTTTAGTGTAGGTTACATCAGTAGGGTCATATGCTTCATAGGATGCTGTTAAAAAGTTTATTTCCCGATTACTTCCAGAGATTGTTTTTGTCTGAGTGGAATTAACTTTTGGCTCATCTGTAGTCTCTGGTCTAGATAAATCACCTGCTTTCAAGTTAGCAGCGTAAATGTCCCAGTAAAATCCAGAATAAAGACCATTTTCAAGGTTAATCATACCGTCATAACTATGTAAAGTACCATTGTTAAATTCCCAAGATACTGTAAACGAAACTATGGGAACGTCAACTTTTGTTATTTCAACACGGTAATATTTTGTATTATTTATATCAACAAAATTTCCAGGTATAGAAAAATCTACATGTGAATCAGCAAACCCCTCTAGCCTATAAATAAATACATCACCAACACTTACTCCCGCTGTAATTGTCGTAACTCTAGGTCTTGAGGAAGTATTAAGTACATAGTAAGCAGCGGCAACTGATGCAACTATCAGCACTATGACTATTAGGGTCAAGTATACTTTTTTTGACATTGGCTATAAAGAGCCGCAGTGGTATATAGTTTTTTTGCCAATTTCATGCTTAAAGAGAAACAGCGTTTTTACAGTCAATAATACATCACTACAAGCCAATCATAATAAAACCCGAATAATTGTGTTAATACCAGTTAAGTAATAACACAGTTTGGAAAATAAGACAAGTTAGAAAAATTCATCTTTAAAACCTTCACCATCATCAATGGGTAGCTCATCAGTTTCTATTGATTCATCAGACTGCGTTTGCTGTGGTTGTTCCTGCGGTGGTTTTACTGTTTTCTCGGATTGTTTTTCAGACTTTACAAGTTCATTAAGTGGTTTGTGGCATTGACTGCATTGGAAAATTTTGTTTCCGCATGCTGGGCATGATATGTTTTGTTCGATTATGCTGTTTAAAATTGCTGTTAGTGCTTCTTTGTTGCGGAGGATTTCAGGGTCAAGCAGTAATGTTTCAGATTTGATAGTGTTTTTTTGTGTAGGTTTTGGTGGGGTGATTTCGCGGTAAACTTTGCTTATGCTTGTTTTGCCTTCTCGTAGTTTCTGTTTGTCGTCTTCGCTTGCTTTTTCAATGATTTTTTTACCTTTTTCAAGTGTTCGGGTGGATACTCCTGCTCTTTTAGCAACTGCTGCGGTAGTTTTCCCTGTGGGTTCAAACTCTGAAAAAGAGTTATCAGGTACAGAGTTGGAGGGGGAGCCATGTTCATGTATATCGTTTTGTGATTTTTGTTTTTTTGCTAGGGCTTTTTCAATTTCTAATAGGGGTACAGCAAGTTCTACAAGTTGAAAATTATTCAGATGACGACGGCGGAGGTTAGCTTCTATTACGAATTTTTTTTCTAGTAATTTATCCTCAAAATGTTTAACTTCAAAGTCAGGTTCAATATCTAATTCGAGACAAGCACGAAATCTATGATGCCCATCGAGAACTTCAAGGCTTTCACTGACAATAATAGGATAATGCTGTCCTTCCGTTCGAATAGATTCCTTAAGCTGTTCAAATTCTTCCTGACTCATAGTTGGAAGCATTTTTTCATATTGAGGGTTCAAGCGTAAACTCATATTACCGCCCACAAATTACGGTTCAATACTTGATTAATATTTAAAACTAAATAATAAACCGTTTACCTAAAAACTTTATTTGAACCAAAAATAAGTAGAAGAATAGCAGAAAGCTATTGCTTAATTTGCTGCTTAAGAGTATCTTCAACTATTTTGATAGCATCTTGCAATTTATCAGGTAAAGTTCCTCCGCCTTGTGCAAAATTTGGTCTTCCACCGCCGCCTCCGCCAATAACGGGTGCAGACGTTCTAATTATTTGCCCAGCGTTAACGCCTTTTGCTATAGCATCGTCTCCTGCCATTATCATAATTCGTGCTGTTTTACCATCAGAACCATAAAACACGGCAACGGCGGAGGGGTTTTGTTTGATGATTTCGCTTCCAGTAGTTACCATACGGTCAGCATCGATAATTTCTCCAAAGTCGCGTTTAACAATAGATATGCCATTGATTTCCTGTGCGGCTTCTGTTGTCTTTGCAGTTTGGCTTTCTTTTTCTGCAAGCTCTTTGACTAAACGGCGTTTGTCTTGCTGGATTTCTTTGAATTCTTTTGCTATTTTTTCAGCGGTTTTATCAAGTTTTTCAATGGGTGCATTAAAGGTTGCGGCGATATTCCAGAGGAGGTTTTCTTGTTTTTGTATTTCTTTTAGAGCTTGGAGTCCAACGGCATAGCCTAAGCGTTCTACGCCGTCTTGGACGCGTTCTGTGTAGACGATTTTTATAAGCCCAACTTCAATGGTACTTTTAAGGTGAGTGCCTGCGCAGGCTTCAACGTCCCAATCACCAGTTTTGACGACGCGGATGTCTTTGCCGGGTACAGCGCCGCCTTGATATAGTTGGAAGCCATATAGGGCTTCTGCTTTGTTTCTGGGGTACCAGGTAATGTCGATTTGCATGTTTGCCATGATTGCTTGGTTTGCGAGTAATTCTATTTGGTGGATTTCGTCGGGGGTTAGGCGTTTGTAGTGTGAAATGTCTAGTCGTGAAGTGTCGAGACCTTTTTGTGTGCCGGATTGCCAAACATGATTGCCTAAAACGCGGCGTGCTGCGCCATTTACAAGGTGTGTTACTGTGTGGGCTTTCATTAAGCTATAGCGTTTATCCCAATTCAAGGATCCTCTAACAGTTACGCCTTCTGTAAATGGTGCGTTAACAGTAATTTTATGGATAACGACTTTGCCAATTTTTTGAGTATCAACTATGGCAATCGTAGCATCGTTAAAGTTTAGCCAGCCTTCATCTGCGGGTTGGCCTCCGCCTTCAGGGTAAAAGCATGTTCGGTCTAAAACAATGTATTTTTCGTTTATAATTTTGAGGACTTTTGCTTCAAATTCTTTCATGTATGCATCGGTGTAATAGAGTAAATCTGTTGGGGGCAAAAATTCCACATTTTCTTTAAGTGTTTTTTCGGTTTGGATTTGTGCTTCTCCTTCAGCGAGTTTTTCAGCGTTCATATGGCGGTTAGCTATGAGGGAATAAAAGTTTTCAGGTACGTCAACTTGTATGCCTTCTTTTTCAGCGACTTGTTTTACAATTTCAGGGGGTAGACCGTGAGAATCATAGAGTTCGGTTAAAGTTATATCAGATAGTTTGCCGGTATTTTCTGTTTTAATGTCATAAGCTATGCGTTTAACCATGCCTTCGCCGCGTTTGAGCGTGTATTGGAATTTTTCTTCCTCGTTTTTGAGCATTTCGACAATTTCAGTTTGCATAGCTTTAATCTGTGGAAAATCTTTTGACCAATAATTAGCCTGTAGGTCAATTATGTCATAGAGGCTATCGGGTTTCATGCTTAAGCTTAGCATTAAGCGGTATACACGACGGAAGAGCAGTCTGGCTAGGTAGCCTTCTTGAATGTTAGAAGGTACAATGCCTTCGCTTAGCATGAAGCTAAGAGTTTTTGTATGGTCAGTTATTGCCCAAATGTTCTCAATTGGAATAAGCTGTTTCTCTAATGTTTCAAGATCAAAACCAGTTAATTGAGAAACACGCTTGCGCAATACCATACGGTTTGCAGTTTTATCCACATTAACAAGGCCAGAATACTTGGCAACTTGTGAGAGAAAATCAGTATCAACACTAGTTACGCCTGCTATATCATAGATTTTGTTTAACATATTACCATAAATTGCTTGGAAACAGCTAGGCACACCCTGACTTATCCATGCGAAACGGTCAAGACCATAACCGGTATCAACAGTGCGGATAGGTAACTCGACAAATTTGTCGCCAATCACTTTATACTGCATAAATACAAGGGTACCAACTTCTAAACCGCGCACTATGCATTCAACATCAGGACCAGCATTACCGCCGCCAATCCACACACCTTCCTTGTAGACGACTTCTTCGCTTTTCATGCCTAAAACTTCAGTTACAAACCGGTGATGATAACGAACAGTGTCATCTTTCCAATAAACTTCTTCATTAGGCAAGTTAAATGCATGTGCACCGCCCATTTCAAAAATGGTCAGATGTCTACCAAATGTTGGTCCCGTGTTCGGAATATCAGTTAATCTAATACTTGGCTGGGAGATGACCAGAGGATTTGCAGGCGGCGGCGAAATGCCTTCAGTTACATATGGTTGGAAATCAATAATGCTTGCATGAGTTAGGTAAATGTCGCTTCTCCATCTAGCTACGACAGGATAGGGTTTAATGCGTGTATGATTGTTCTGTTCAAAAAATGAGAGGAATGCTTCACGCATCTCAGGTAGAGTGAAACGTTTTGTTGTTGCAGGGTCTTCAATGAATGTATAATATCCGCATTCATCAGAACTTGATTCTCCACAAGTTTCCATACTAGAATCTTGAGTCCAGAAATATTCACCACATTTTGGGCAAAGCTTACGCATAAATCCTTCTTGTTTAAAGAAGGATAACTCATACGCCTCTGCTGGAAAGCTTTTCTCAACCATAAAGATGCCACTTTTTACATTATAAATTAAAGCTGCTTGGAAATATGTTTTTCATAAATTTAAAGAATTATCCACAAGACAACAATGTTAATGCTAAAAAAGCACGTTCAACCAGCCGAACAAAAGGACAGAACAGATTTTTTAAGAATCGTCTTTATCAAACGGTGTGCAATACCAATTTTTGATAAGCACAACCGGGTCGCCTTGCTTTTCTTGCCCAAGTCTCCGGGGTGGTTTAGTTAGATGACGTTGAGATCGAGTAGAAGCTACATATAATCCCAGTTTAAGTGACCGCGGCATGGCGCGTTCCTGTTTTTTAATATCAACAAATTTTTTGCCACACTTTTCACATTTGAAACCTTGGTGTTTACCCATAGATTTTAAACGTTTTTGACAACCAGAGCAAAGTGGGTTCTGTTGTACCATTTTTTGATTAATAGATAAGACATTAATTTTTTCAAGATTCAACGTCAAAGGCTTGGTTTTTGTTGCCCTATTTACTGCGCCTACGACTTCTATGCAATCACCAATTACAAGCTCTCGAGCCGCTCTGCGCAAGTCACCTGTGGGTTCATATGCCATACAGTCAACTTCACCAAAGTCATCTTTAATGCTAAATAGCACATGTCTAACAGGTACATCACGTGGGTTTTGGGAAACAACAGCTTTGAGTATTATAGAACTGTAGTGTTTTAAGTCATTTGTAGAGTGAACACGTGTTAAATGTGCATCGGTTCCTTGGTTTGATCTGAAAATTACCCATCGTTCCACAGGTTCTAAAGGTTTAACTAGGCTAAATGCTTGCTTTACCACCTCAGCTGATTCACCGCGAATACCAAATAGTATTGGGTCAGGACCATGTGGAGTAATTATGACACGTTTTTTTTCTGTGTCTATGTTGCTGAAAACTTTGGGCTGCAATATTTGGTCCATATTAAATATCGATTCTTTGTCAACACGACGTTTTGTGCCCCAGTTTGCATTTGTACGGTAGGCGATTAATTCGTATGTATAGTCTCCGGTTAGGGTTTCGCCTATGGCAGCTAATGCGCCTATAATGCCTCGGCATGTGTTGTAGCCTAATGCCTCTGCGCCTATTTTGCGAGCTAGGTTGACTGCTTGTTTTATGGTAACTATGCTGGTTTGGGCTTGTTTGGAAAATGTTGTTAGTTCTTGTGGGATTTGTTTATGTTGGTAGAATACTATTCCAGAGTCAGTTCCTTTATTATTTATCTGTGAGTGTTGTTCTAAGAGGTTTAGGGCTAACTGTTTTATGTCATTTGTTAAGTGGGGTGGATGGTAGAAGCGTAGGCATAGAGCGGCGTTTCCCCGAGTTTTCCAAGGTATATTTGGGTTGAGTCGTATTAGGGCAGGATAGTCTTGGAATTGAACATTTATTTGAACGAGTTTTTCTATTAGGAGAGCAGTAAGATAAGTGGTGCAGCCGTTTTTGATTGAGTCGGTATCATCTATGCCTATATGCATGTAGGAAGTGTTATTATTAGTCAAATGTTCAAACCCACTTATTGTATAAGGTGTTTTGAGTTTATTAATAAAAAGGGTTTGCCTTAACGGTTTAGGCTGGGTATCAAACTTTTGATGCAGTTAATTATTAAAAATGTTGGGGTTATGGGTTACCATAACGTTTGCGGTTATTGGATGACTTTTAGTTCGCGTAGGATGCTTAGGAATTCTTCATCATTTAGTGATGCGCGTCTGCCGTTGGCATAGATGTCTTTAACTTTGTCTACTATGGTGCTGACTATTCGGTCGTCTGGTTCAGTTCCTATGATTTCAGTCATTTTATGCTTAATTATACCCTTACCGCTTTGCTTACCTATAGTCAGTCTGCGTTGATTACCAACAAGTTCTGGAGGATAGGGTTCATAAGTCCAGGGGTTGCTGATGACACCATGGGTGTGAATGCCTGATTCATGGGCAAATCCGTAAGCGCCAACGATTGCTTTGTTGTGCGGTACGCGGAAGCCTGTAGCGTGGCTGATGTAGTCTGTTAACTGTTTTAGTTTTTCTGTTTTGCCTTCAAATTTGCGTACACTGTAGTGTAGATACAGGTTTAGTATAACTTTCTCTGTTTCAGCATTACCCGCACGTTCACCTATGCCAAGGCAGGTAGTACTTGCATAAATTTTATCCCAAACACCCTGAGCAGCCTTAATGGCGGCCATAGTGTTTTCAACTGCGTTGCCAAAGTCATCGTGTGCGTGGATTTCTATTGTTTTCATTTTTGTTTCTTTCTTTATGGCAACAATTTTAGCGGGAATACCACTGGGCAGAGGGGCGTCAATATCTGACAGGCCAACGCCTACAGTGTCACAGACACGGTAGCATTCTGCGCCGGCTTCGGCGACTCTGTTAATTAATTGAGATTCAAAAGCCCAATCGGCACGTGTGCTGTCCTCGCCGTGTACAAATGTGCGTAAACCGCAGGTTTTTGCGGCGTATTCAGTTACATCTATAAGGTTAGCTAGAATTTGTTCGCGAGTTTTTTCAGGCCATTTTGCTTGGAAGTGGATATCTGAAACTGGATGAGATATTCCTACTTCGTTGAAGCCTAGTTTTACTGCGCTATCTATATCCTCTTTTACTGCGCGGCACCAGCCGGCGACTCTCACGTCTAATTTTTGGTCTAGGATTAGTTTTGCGGCTTGTTTATCTGGTTCTTGGTAATGAAAAACTTCTATTCTTTCAGTGCCCACTTCACTTAAAAGTTTAGCTATACATGCCGCATCTTTTGGTACGACAGCTAAACCGGGCATTTGAATGCCGTCCCTTAGAGTGCTATCATCAATAATTGGTTCTGTTCTAAGTTTGGGCAGTTTAAAATAAAATTGGTTTAGATCCATTTTCATCCCTATTTCTATTTTTGCTGTCCTTAAAATGTATGTAATGCTAATTAGTGTTTCTGTTCTATTGACAAATATTACCAACAGTTTTTGCAAAATAAACTAACAATTTAACACATTTAAAACATAAACATATTGTCATACATCAAGTAAAACATTTACATAAAAACTAAATATACAAAAACGAAAACAACAAAAAAATTAAAGCTTTGCAAACAACGCCTTAAGAGTACCTGAAACAGACAAAACATGCACGGCCGCCCCCCTACCCGCAACACTTGTAATACAAGCCAAAGAAACCCTAACAGAATCCAACATATCAAGCGACGAACGAATGACAGCAACCTTACAAGAAGCATCAAAACTAATCAAAACCATAGACGCCAAACTCGCACCCACCTCACCATAAAGCCTAACAATAGAACCCCAAACTGCATCCATAAACTCCCGCTCAGACGGAACACCATCCATCTCCAACTGCACCGCCAAATAACGACGCTTCACACGCTTCATAAACCATCACACTCCCCAACAAGACGAATACCAGGAGCAATAAAACTACTACAAAGCTTTTCACGATTACGTAAAACAATCGACAAAGGATTAACCGAAACAGCAGCCAAAGCCTCATCGACACCCAACCCAAACAAATACGCCAAACTCGCCATTTCACGAGGCCTACGCATAAAACGCGCCTCATTTACACCACTAGAAATAATCAAAGGCACACCAAAAGATTTAGCCACCACCACTTCACGCCGTAAACAGGAAAGAAAACGAGAACGCATAGAACCCTCCAAAACAAGCAAAGGTTTAACATCAATTTCCAAAGCCGCAAGACCATTACTAGCGAGTCCAGCCTCAGAATGATCAAAAAACCGCTTACGATAATCAAAATTAGGAAAATTCAACAAATCCACACGATGATCCTTAGCTGCTTGACGAGAAATAACCTTAGAATCACAAAAAACACAAACTACATCAAACTTACGCCGAACCCGACGCAAATTATTCATAAGATCATTTTCATTTCGAGGACATAAATCAACCCTCAAAACTGGTTCAACACCAACACCATTACATGCAACTGTTAAATTTTCAATTTCTTCCCTTGACGGCTCAGAAGAAAAAGAAACTGAAACATAACGATAACCAAAATCTGCCGCTCGCTGCATTGCTTGTAAAAAATTTGGATCCTTTGGAGAAAATTTTAGATGCAGGTCAACAAAGAATCGTTTCATGGCAACATCTCAAATTTCTTAAGAATTTCCAATATCTCGTCAGTTGACTTATTTTTGAAATGAATTTTCAGGTGAATTGGATCTTTTTGTGCAAACTTTATTTTTCCCAAAAAAGCTGCCTGCTTATCAAAACGTAGATACAAATTGGTTTTCTCTAAATGAAGATTAAAATTTGTATGTAACTCTTCCTTATCAAGAGCGCTTATATTTTGACCAAACTTTTCAAGCAACGTTGGTAAAAGTTTTTTTTCTGTAAGTTGGGCTGTAAAAAAAGTAATAGCATTACCATGATGCCCTGTTAAACTGTTTTTTGTAAATTGTACAGTCTCCACTAAATCGGGCGTTAGCAAATTGCGTACAGCAGTTAAAACTTTTTCAGAGTCCTCTGTTACATGAGCGAAAACTCTTAAGTCAACATAGCCAATAGATAGATTTTGAGACATCAAATACCAAATCCCTTTAGGGTTACTATCATTTAGCCTTTTCCAAGATTATACCTAAGTCTTATTGACAACACATACTTTTAACGTGCCAAAAAATTTTTACAGGGTATTTTTGCATTAAAAGAAAATAGAAGACCAAATGTTAGCTTACAGGCAAATATTGCCTTTTGCTAATCAATTGGGTTAATTCCGTTTATTTTTGATTTCCATGCTTCCTTGCGCCTTTACGGAGACTTGGTCTGACTTTTTCAGCTCCATGTCCACGGTGGCGTAATCCTCTAACATGCTTTCCAGCGCTTGTCATGCTTCTAAAGACACGACTTGTATGCTGAGGCTCAATAATCCAGTTTATGTTCTTATCTGCCTGAATAACTGGACTGTTAGGATCAACTAGAATTACTTCAAACCATTTACTTCGTCCGTCTTGACCAACCCAGTAGCTGTTAAGAACTTCTAGGTTCGGGAATTTCTTTGCAGCCCTTTCCTCTGCAATTAAACGGATATTTTTAGACGGTTTAAATTTAGCAACACCCATACGTTTCGGTCGTCTACCAGATCTTGGTCTTACTTTACGTAGCCCACCACGTCTTACACGTGCACGAACTACTACGAAACCCTGTTTTGCTTTATAACCTAATTTACGTGCTCGGTCAAGTCTTGTTGGATGTTCAATACGAGTAACAGTTGGCTGTTTTCTCCACTGTACTAAGCGTTGACGCATTAACTCATCAACAAAAGAGTCCTCGGGCTTTGCCCATTCATCTGCCATATATTTGTAGGCCATTGTTTTTCACCTATGTTTATTATGTGTATTATTTGTTTACGGTTCAGCCTTTCGGCTACATCCCTACGGACATGTTGTCCGCCTGTATTTTTACATCAGAGTGTTATTGCATAAAATAAACCTTTCCAAGAAATAAACAGCAAGTTCGCAGATATTTTTTTTATTTTCACCTTTACTGTACAGCAAAAGTGGCAAGTTTTGTGAATATATGAAAAATGTTTGGAGATATTGTTGCAGAAAGTTGGTTGTAGTTCTTGAGCGTTACAGACAACAAATAACCGAAACTATAACATGTTTTAACTGAATCATCACAGGAGACTCGCTATTGACAGTTTTTTAATTGGCGTATTTAAGTGGTTTTGGTAAGAGTTTTTTGTTTTTTACGCGTATTGTTTAAGTATTGTTTTTAGAGTAGTTTGTAAATTATCATTGTTAAGGTGTTATTAATTGTCGTTAAATGAGAAATTGGAAAAGCTTTCAAATGTGTGCGGGGTAACAGGTAATGAAGCCCCTGTTAGAGAATTATTAATGCAGCTCATGAATCCATATGTTGATGAGGTTATTGTTGATAGACTGGAAAATGTTATTGCTGTTAAAAAGGGTAAGCAGGGTAAACCGAAGATTATGCTTGCGGCTCATATGGATGAGGTGGGTTTAATGGTGAAGACTGTTACAAAGGAAGGTTTTTTGCAGTTTTCAAAAGTTGGTGGTATAGATGATCGTATTCTTCCAGCTCAGAGAGTTGTTGTCTATACGAAAAATGGTGCCTATAGTGGTATTATTGGTTCAAAGCCGCCGCATATTCAAAAGGAGGAGGAGCGGCGGAAAGTTTTAGCTACTGATGATTTGTTTATAGACATTGGTGCTGGGAGCAAGGAAGCGGCAGAGAGGATGGGTGTAACTGTTGGTAATTCTGTGGTTTTTGATGCGAAATATGTTGCTTTAGGTGAGAATATGGTTATGGGTAAAGCTTTTGATAATCGTGCGGGTTGTTTGGCTATGGTTGAAACTCTGAGACTTTTAGGTGAGACGGATTGTACTGTGTGTGCTGTGGGTACTGTTCAAGAGGAAGTTGGGCTTCGTGGTGCGGGTGTTGCTGCTTTTGGTGTTGATCCTGATGTTGCCTTAGCGTTAGATGTTACTGTTGCAGGTGATGTGCCTGGGGTTAGGGAGTACGATACGAGTGTTAAAACGGGTAAGGGTCCAGCGTTAACGGTTTCTGATTCAGGTTTAATTACGCATCCCAAAGTTTTACGTTGGCTTTTAGATACAGCTGAAGAGGAAAAGATTGCAATACAGCTTGAGTCTGGTTTAATGGGCAGTACAGATGCCGCGAGAATTTCGTTAACGCGTCAAGGTATACCAAGTGGAACTATTTCAATTCCAACACGTTATATTCATAGTCCTACGGCGATGTTAAATACGCAGGATGTTGAAAATTCTGCAAAATTGGCTGTAGCAGCAATTCAGAGGATTTCAAAGTATTTCTAAACATATGTACTAACTATAGTTGCGTGTAGCCGTAAATTTTTTTAACGGCTGAACCCTTTTTTTGGAAAAATTTGAAGTAGAATATGTAGAAGTCAGTATGTGTATAGTTCATTGAAGCTTTATCCTGAAATCCCGAAGAATTATGTCTATGTCGTGGTTAATCTTTATGGAATATAATTACGGCTTTGTTTGGGGGTTATTTTCCAATTAATGACTGTAGATACGTTTTTTAATGTTGGTGACTTGTGTTCTTTTGAA
>Ga0268262_10001312_pt1 | contig 31114 bp, 24 predicted proteins | sample TergutNc150P3_FD_190354 | JGI IMG/M metagenome (GOLD analysis project Ga0268262, IMG submission 190354) | Nasutitermes corniger P3 segment gut microbial community from laboratory colony in Florida, USA - Nc150 P3 (SPAdes) (version 2) | ecosystem: Host-associated > Arthropoda: Insects >... | reverse complement strand
AGAGGCGATGGCTTGCGGCGTCCCCGTAATATGCGCCCGCGCGGCTTCCCTGCCGGAAACAACGGAACACGCCGCTCTTTATTTTGACCCCATGAATATCGAAGACATGGCGGACAGAATGGTTACACTCAGCACAGACCGCAGTATTTACAATGAATGCCGCCGTCTTGGCTTGGAGCGGGCGCAGTATTTCTCATGGGACAAATGCGTGGGTAGGACTTTACAGATAATTTATGAGACGGCGGGACAGTAGACAAGGACTCTAAACCCCTTGTCAAGATTCTTTTTCTTTTGTATAAATAAAGTAACGTAACTGGGGAGTTTCCAGAGTGGTCAAATGGGGCAGACTGTAAATCTGTTGGCTAAGCCTTCGTAGGTTCAAATCCTTCACTCCCCAAATTAAACGGTATAGTTAACACTGTACCGTTTTTTTATAGCTTTTTTCTGATTCCGTCTACTGCCCATGAAATAATTACGTTAAGACGTTTAGTAATGGCCGAATCCATGTCAATCTTTGAAGCTACAAAATCGGAAATATCAGCGCCGGCAATGCTGTATATTAATATGCCTTCCTGTATCGGCTCAAAATAGAGCTGGGCTATGAATTTATCTTCCTTCATTACAGGCACAAATAAATAGCTTATATTGCGAAAATTAGTCATGGTATAGCGTAAGCCGTTTTGAACAAGAGCCATCTCCGCGCGGTAATATGTGTTGCCGAAATTCGCGTCTTTAAGCCTGATATAAACAGTTTCTGTTTTTGGAAGCGTCCTTGAAGGCGCGGGATCGGGAATCGCGGATAGCTGCCTTTCGTTTGTAACTCTGGTCGCTTCCTCAAAAAGAGGAACAGATTTGTTTCTTGTAGCGGAGTTATAAAGCCTTCCACTGAGGTCGCGAATATTTCCCAACGCGTTGTATACGTCAAGAAGATTTATGGAATCAGGATTTAAGCGGATAACCAATATTGATTCAACAAGATAGCCGGGATTTTTTTTTAACGCGTTATTTACAATTTGGGAATCTAACTTTGAGTTTTTATCGTTTCCCATTATGACAAAACCGTTTGTTTTTTGACTGGATTTTATATAACCGGATTCGCTGAACGCCGCTTTTTTTATGTCCTGATTAAGATTCGGGAAAATATCATTAAAAGCGCGTAATTGCGCAAAGATATTATTTGCTGTAAATAACAAAAAAAATAAAATTATTGATTTTTTCATTTAATACGCGCCCTTACCGATAATAACCACGCCGAATGTTTTAAAAATAATCCATAAGTCAAGCCATACAGACCAGCTTTGTTGATAATATATGTCATAACCGACTCTGTCAAGATAATTGGAATCGGATCTTCCTGAAACTTGCCATAAACCTGTTAATCCCGGTTTAACAGAAAAAACTCTAGTGTAATCCTCGCCGTATTTTTCTATCTCGTCGTCTATAATCGGTCGCGGACCGACAAGAGACATCTCGCCTTTTAAAATATTTATAAGCTGGGGGAATTCATCAATGCTTGTTCGGCGTAAAAACTTGCCAATCCTTGTTATTCTTGGATCTTTATGAAGCTTATAATTTTCCTGCCATTCTTTTTTAAACTCAGGATCGGTTTCTAAAAGTTTTTTTAATTTTTCATCGGCGTCGGCTACCATTGTGCGGAATTTATATGTGTAAAAATGTTTACCGTTTATGCCGACTCTTTTTTGTTTGTAAAGTACCTTGCCTGGCGAATCCAATTTGATTAACAGCGCGATTAAAAGAAGAAACGGTAATACTAAAATGCCTCCGAATATAACTATTGCAAGATCCATAAACCTTTTAACAAGCAAATTAAATGTCATGTTAAGTTTATTGCTTGTATCAATGCCAAGGACGCCGCTGAAATCGCGTACGGACATCCAAATACTTGATAGGTTATAAAAATTAGGGATAAGTACGTTATAACGAAAATATCGAACCGATGTATTTTGAAGATGTTTTAATTTTACGGGATCAAGAGAGGGCATGGCGACAATTGCCATTTTTATATTGTACCTTTTTACGATTTCAGGACCTGCGGAAGTTTCATGAATTATCGGGATTCCCTTATATTCATCGTCTCCAAGAACATTATCGTCCAAGATAAGCACAGGCACATAACCTGTCCTGATACTGCCCAAAAGACAATCGGCGACAAGTTTTCCTGTTTCTTCTGAGCCGTAAATTACCGCCGGAATACCGCCCAGTTTTGTTTTATGTAAAAACCAATGAGTTATGCTTCTGACAGTAAGAAGAATTATTGTGGAAAATACTCCGCTTATTAAGAACGCGGTATTAACCACGTCCCATTTGTCTTTTTCTATAAAACGGGACATAGTTATGCCGCCGTAAGCTATAAGAGAGCCGATAAAGAACCTTCTCATTTCTTCGGAAGGAGCGAGAGAAACGCCCGGATACAATTTGTGAAGCTGGAAAATTATAATAAACGCGGGGAGGTAAGGCCAATAAGTAATAAATGATTTTGCGTTTATAATGCCGTGACCAATGATAAATCCGTATATTCTGACCCAAAAAAACCCCCATGCGAATGATAGCATAACAGCGATAAGATCGGAAAAAATAAAGGCCGTTGCTGTGAGCGCGGAACTGGTGCGGCGGTATCTTGTTTTATACCATATATCAAAGTCAGGAAGGGTCATTTATATATAATATAGCGTAAAATATGAATTCTTTCAATATCTATATCTATTGATATTATTTAATTCTTCGATATAATTATAGATAATTTATGAGGTTAATTGTGTTCAATAAATGCGTGTTTGTCTGCGGTCTGATTATTTTTATCAATCTACCCCTTTCAGCTCAAACTCATAATGCTGTTCCTCTGGAAAATCCGGTGTATACTGTTATTGAGCAGGCTCAGATAAGAGGACTGTGCGGTTACCTTCCGTCTACAAAACCATATTCAAGGGCAATTATTCTTCGCGTTATAGAAGAAATACTCGCGGCTGAACCTGTTCATGAGTTTGCCCGGCTTAAAGAAAAGGAACGCAATATACTGGAACAATTCCGTAAAGACTTTACTCCCGATAGAAAAGGGTTTAATTTAACGCGGGGTACAATTTCATCGGAACATACATGGAACGATATTTATTTTTCAAGTGAATTTGGTTTTGGTCTGGATTTTACTTTTGGCGCGGGTTATTATTCTTTTGACTCAGGTTATAATTATAAGCCCGCAGATGATCCTCTTTTTGAAGACGCGGCGCGTCCGAAAACAGGTGATTTATACAAAGATTTCAATATGATCCCAAGTCTCTCATTTTTAGGAGATCTTGGAAAAAATACGTCCTATGGACTTACAATTAACGGATTTATGGGCAAGTCTCCAAGAGCCGTACTTGGACAATATGAAACCACCCCGTATGATCCTGACGACGACGAGACGCATTATTTGAAATTCCCCGCTCGCAGTGAACCTTTAGCGTATTTTCCGTATACATATAAAAAGAAGTGGGACAGTTTTGTTTATTCCATTAATGATATTGGCAATCGTTCAATGTTAGTTTGGCCTGAAGACCTTTCAGTAGGTTATTCCATGCTTTCTGAATTGTCGGGGGAATTTTTAAACGGACATTTTATGTACCGTTTTTCCCGTGTAGACAGGGAATGGGCGACTCCTGTAAGCGGCGGCAGTCTTGTTTTGAATCAATCCGCGCAGCCATTCTTGGCTTTTGAGACGGTAATTTCGCCGTTTGACTGGATTTCGTTTTCTTCTTTAACGGGAGTGCTTGAATATAATAACGCGATAGGAAATGAAGATAATGTCGCGCATTTAAAAGGCGACTCGGAAACATTTCAAAACGCTTTTTCTATAGTTATGTTGGAGATTAGCCATAAAAAATATTTTAAAGTAAGTTTTGGAAGCAGCGCCGTGTGGCCAAAGCGTTTTGAATTGGGGTATTTTTATCCGTTTGCCGAAAATTATCTGTATCAGAACAATATAGGCGATTATGACAACTTGGCTTTATTTTTAAATTTGGAAGGACAGTATCCTGCCGGACTTGGAAAAGCCTGGTTTTCTACTTTTATCGACGAAATAAGTTTAGAAAGCGGTCTTGCTGAAATGGACAGAACGATGTTTGCATACCAGTTTGGAGGTTTGTTTTATTTGCCGTGGCTGCCTTTTGCTTCGATAACATTAAGTTATACTAAGATTGAACCTTATAATTATACTCACGGACGTTTGGAAACTCCATGGTACGGAGACAAATTGATGGAAACCAATTATGTCAATTTTGGAAAGTCCTTAGGTCATTATCTGCCGCCCAATTCCGATGAAATTCTGGTTCGTATTCAATCGACCCCTGCTCCGCGCAGTCTTATAAGTTTGCAATACCAGATGATTCGTCACGGCGCTAATTACGGAGACAGAGCGGTAGACGGAAGTTCTCTTTGGTCGGAATTAAAAGAAATGGACAGAAGTTCAATGAAGAAATACTTTCTGCATGACGGCGCGTATCAATGGATGCATATATTTAAATTAGGCGGGGAATATTCATTTACGGGAAAAAAGCTGCCTATAAAACTAATTGGTGAAATCGGCGGAGTGTATTCTTACTTTACGGATTCTGATTCGGAATTGGGAACATCCGGCGATATCCGCGCCATAAATACGCCGCAGTATCCGCAGACCTTTACTTTTATAGGATTTGTGGGAATTCAATTTTTTCCGAAATTTTAGTATTACAAAAATAAGAAAAATAAGATAATATTAAGTTATCTAATGAGTGTAACTATGAAAGAGATTATACGGAATTTTTTTGCGCTTTTTATTTTGTTTTGTTTCTTTTTAATGCCAATCAAAGGCTTTTCGCAGGAGACTGAAACAACAGTTGAACAACATCCAATAGTTTCGCAGGAAAATGAAAAGGCGGAACCAGCTTCGCAGGCTAAAATAAACCATTTTAATGATACCGTATACACAATTATGGGCGTTACTTCCAGTAATTTATTTTTAAACTACGGAAACAGACTCGCTAACGCAGCTTTTGCCAATATGACATTTGGAGATATTTGGGATAATATTTACGCAGACCCTGACTGGATGTGGGAAGATGGGGACAGATTCCATGTAAATCAAATTGGGCATGCCTATTTAGGTTCAGTTTATTTTGCAAGCGCGCGCGTTAACGGTTTTAATTTTTATCAATCAATACCGGCTGTTTTTCTGGGAGCTGCTACGTGGGAATTGTTCTTTGAACCTGAACCGGCTTATAATGACGTTGTATCTACAACATTTAGCGGCGTAGCCCTTGGGGAAATAATGTACAGGCTTTTTCTTGAGGTGGATTCTTCCCCGTCTTTTGGGGCAAGGATAGGCGGATTTTTTCTTAGCCCTTCGAGCAGTCAAAGTAAGATTTATAATCGTCCGATTCGGGAAAAGGGCGGAGGCAATATTTACGATTTATCGTTAAGGTTAGGCGCAGAAAAATCCTTTGCTTCTTTTCCGAAACATGAAGAACATGAGAAATCATGGAAAAATCCCGGCGGACATATTGACGTGAATGTGGTATACGGCGATCCTTTTCTACAGCAAAGTAAAAAACCATATGATCACTTTGAATTATTTGCCGGATTTACCATGACTAATACTTCGTATCATGCCGCGATTGTTTCTGACGGTTATCTTTTTTCTGTAAACCCGGTGGAAACGGACAAGAAAACTACCAGCACCGGTTTAAGTATGCACTTTGATTTTTATGACGCGTCCGATGATTTTAAAGACAATGTCGGATACGGTAATATTCCGTTTTCCAGCAGCGCCGTTGGTTGGACATTAAAACATAAATATCTTTTTTCGGAAAAATCACATCTGGAGATAAAAACCCATGTTAACGCCGTCTTGTGGGGAGCCAGTATGTATAACATGTATGAGAGTGATTCTTCTGTTGACTATTGGGTTGATATAGGGGATACCCGCTGTACATTCGGAGTGGGTGAAAACATTAAATTGTCTTTTTCATTAGTGCATAAAAAAGCAGGCAGACTGGATCTTAATGTATCCGGCTATCATATTTTTGCCATCCCTGTGCCTTTTAATTCCTCAGAAGGAGAACGTTCAAAAGGGAATGTGTTTTTCATGTACGGCTCGGCTAATTATGATTTTCCGTTTAACGAGAGAGTAGGCATAGGTGTGAAAGAAACTTTTTGGGGATTGTTAGGAATCTACGATTTGGCGGGCAATGTTAACCGCAGACTTTTTTCGACTAGTTTTTATGTTTTGTTTAAATTTTAAATGAAACAATAACGCCGTTTCCTGTCGGAATTATTACTGGTTTTTCACTATTATTTTTTAGATGAAAAGCAGGTATTAACCAACCGTATAAAGATGATATTAACGCCGAGGTTAATACGTCCGTAACAAAATGCGCTCCCGAAACAATACGCAGCGACGCTATTGCGGACGCCAATGTATAACTGCCGACAATTACCGGAAGTTTCAATTTTGATTCGGGGAATTCATGAAAAAAAGTAGCGCTTAAAAAAGAGGCTCCCAGAAATGAAAAAGCCGTAGCTCCCGAAGGAAAACTGTTGTAATAATCTTTTTCCTTTCCGGCGGGGATACCGTCGGCATACATGTACGGACGATACCGTATAACGGCGTTTTTTAACGTAAATGTCGTGCCGAAGGTGAGTAACAACGCCTGTCCGTACATAACTCCGTAGGTTAACAGCGTATTTTCTTCTTTTATATTCGGTATAACGGAAATAATAGGCAGTAACGCCAATGCGTATGCGCCGTTGTCTGTAATTAAATCAAGCGGTTTTTTGTATGAAAACATTAAAGATCTGTCAATGCCGTTTACTTTGTTTTTGTCCGGGTTAACGGGGATATTTTCAGGCTCATTATTTACAAAAAACGGCGTTATGCCTATTCCAAGCGATAATGTTCCCAATATTAATTCTCTTTTTAAGTTAAGATCATAAACAGTTTGAGAAAATATATTTGTTATTGCGCAGAAAAACAAAAAAAATACAAATAAGGATTTCTTAATAAATTTATACTCTCTTTTTTTCCGCAATGATACGCCGTATTCGCTCCTTAAACGCTTCGCGAGAGAATTGTTGTACCTGCGCGTTAAAGGATTCGCGGTTGTTAAATCGTTCCTGATTGGCTTCAAAATGCTCCATAGCTTTAATTAATGAATCGGGAGCTTGTTCGTCAAAAAAAACGCCTGTTACGCCTTCTTTTACCGTATCAAGCGCGCCGCCTTTACGGTACGCGATTACAGGACAGCCTGCGGCATTGGCTTCTATCGGGACTAACCCCAAATCTTCAATGCCGGGAAAGAGCAGGGCTTTTGCCTCAGCAAAAAGCTTTGCCCGTTCTTCATCGGAAACCCTGCCTTTGAATGTAATAAGATCGGTTTTTTTATACTTGTTTTTATCCTTCTTTTTCGCGCCGGATCCCGCAATGACAAGTTTTCTGCCCGATTTAATACACGCCTCAATTGCTATATCGGCTCGTTTATAACCTGTAAGCTGACCGAAAAATAAATAATAATCGGCGGGCTTACGTTCTACTGAAATAAATTGCTCGATAGCCGCCGGACCGTACACAACTTCCGCCTCGCGGTTGTAAATTCTGCGTATCCGTTTTGCCACATAATTTGAGTTAGTAACAAAACGATCCACTAAATTGGCGGAAGTTACATCCCATAGCCTGATAGAGGGAATAAGCCGCTTCATAAAAAAGCGTACTAACGGGTTTGTTCCCCTGAAATATTCGTGATACATATCCCAAAGGTAGCGCATCGGACTATGGCAGTAACAAAGGTGATAGGCATCCGGATTCGCAACCACGCCTTTAGCGGGACCCGCTTCGCTTGAAATTACAAGGTCGTAATCCTGTAAGTTAAAATCCATGAGCGCGTTGGGCATAAGGGGCATATAAAGCTGGTAAAGTTTTTTTGCGAAAGGAAGGCGGTTTATGCGCGAGGTGATTACGCGCCTGTTTTTTATCAAGTTGGAAACAGCCTTTGGGTTGTACACATGGGTATAAATATCGGCTTGCGGGAACATCTCAAGGAGCGCCTCGAGCATTTTTTCCCCGCCGCGCATATTGATGAGCCAAAAATGTACGATAGCAACTTTCATTTCAATTTTTCCTCATAATATGTCTTTTCTGTCTGACTGTTTAATTTTTTCTACAATATCGCGCACAAGCTGGGTTTTGCCTTTTTGAGTAATCAGCGCCGAAGGCGGAGAACCGTCTTTACCTGAACGGATTACAACAATAAGGTTTTCAACTCCGGCAAGGGCAACGGGAATATCGGAATCGACAAAACAGTCGTTTGAGCCTGAGGCATATACATCCTTGCCGGTATTGCCGGCGGAGGAATTGTTTGAAAGAAGACGGGCATAATCATCCCAACTGCCTATATCGATCCAGTCAAAAGCGGCGCGGATCATAACGGTTTGAGTGCATTTTTCGGCAATGGCATAATCAAAAGAAATACTCTTTGCCTGCTTGTAAGCTTTATCCAATCCCGCCCATTTATCCAATACACAAAGATCTTTTGTTTTTGTATATGACTTTTTATCGGGGGGGGTAAGATTTTCAAATGGACTGTTTACATCCGCCGCCATACGGCGGTATTCTTCCGACAAAAAATCACAACGAAAGGCAAACATTCCCGAATTCCAAAAATATTTTTTTGACGCTAAAAACTGTTCCGCCGTTTCTCGGTTGGGTTTCTCGCGGAAAGCGGCGACATTGTAAACATTTCCGGCAAGATTTTCTGCCGTTTCAATATATCCAAAACCTGTTTCCGGTCCTGTCGGAGAAATGCCAAACACAACAAGCTTGTTTTGCTGCGCAAACTGCTCGGCTGAATTTGAATCTTTAATAAAAACATCAAGCGGTTTTATGATGTGATCGCTTGTAAGCACCAGCATAGTGCGGTTATAACCGCATGTTTTTACGGCATACGCAAGGGCGCAGGCAATTGCGGGGGCTGTGTTTTTTGCCTCAGGTTCGGGAATTAAAACAAGGCGTTTTTTTTCATCGGCGTTCAATTTGGAGCAGGCGGCGATAACAAAAGGCATATGAGTTTTTCCGGTAACGACTATCACTCTGCCGTCGTTTTTTGAAACTACCTGCAATGCCCGCTCAAGGCTAAAGGAAAAAAAACTCTCTGTTCCGTCTTTTTCCGCAGGTAAGAACTGTTTTGCTTTTCTTGAACTGCTTGCGGGCCAGAGCCGTGTGCCGGAGCCTCCAGCCATTATAAGACAATCGTTAATCATATAGTATTCCCATTCAAACTTAATTCTCTTAAAATCATTTCAGCGGTCTTATTAAAAGTATATTTTAATAATAAATCATCTGATAAAACAATGGAAGGTGTTTTTTTATTAAACAATAGTTCCATTAATTTTTCTTTTAAGTCCGATGAGTCTCCGCTTTTGAAGAATGTTACAGGATAGTCTGAATAAATCTCTTTTAGTACCGGAATATTGGAAATAAGCGCGGGAGTGCCCAAAACAAGAGCCTCAAGCGGAGGAAGGCAAAAACCTTCGTACAATGAAGGCTGTACAAGGAGAGCGGCTTTTGAAAGATACTCCATAATTTGTTCATCTGAAATAAAACCCGTAAATGTTACAGTTTCACCGCCAAGGGATTTGATTTTTTGTAAGACAGTATTGTCGGAAGTGCGAAAATTTTCTTTTGCGCCTATAACAACTAACCGGTGGGGCAGTTCCTCTTTTTTTGCCAAGCTAAAAGCGTCAAGCAGAAGGTCAAGCCCCTTGTGTTTTTTTATGTTACCGATAAACACAATAGTTTGCGTTTTTTGTATATTTTTGATATTAGCGCGGTACGCGAGGAACATCGGCTGAATTGCCGAATGAGTAACAATAACAGGCTTTTCTGTTCCAAGGTGATGTTGAATTCTTGATTTGGAAAATTCGGAGACGGTAAATATTTTTTTTGACTTTTTATAAGCGCGGCGGTAAAACCACATACGAGCGGCAAGACCGAGCTTAGAAGTTAATTCGGGCATATCGGGAAAAATAATGTCGTGAATTGTTGTGAAAATGGGAATTGTTACAGAGCGCGGAATATTGAAATAGGGCGAAAAATAAAGGTCGGCGCGATTGATTTGCCGCGCTGTTTTGAGGGGGAAGAAAAAAAGTTCTTTTAAAGAAAAAGGTTTTATAGCACATTCAATTATTTTTACATTTGCGTTTGATGAATAACATTGCAGTCGCTGTGAATTTCCCAGCAGCAAAAAGTTATTGCTTGATTGCAGTAAACAGGGTAAACTCTCCCGCAGGTATGCCCCGATTCCGCTTGCGTCTATCATCCGGCAGTCGATGCAGATGGTCATTTTTTCTCTGTCGCGGGAATCCAATTTTCCGCGGAAAAAATACTATCATGCACATAATAATCTTCTTTGGGGTTAAGCAAAAATCTACTATTATTACTGCCTGATAGATGAATAGAACCGGATATAGCAATGTATAGCGGAGCTTTTTTTCGTTCTGTAGAAATGGCATTGCCTGTGAACGGATTTTTGGGATTTTCAACTATATTTTTTAGAGCAAGAGACGGTACATCGGCATTGGACATAAATGTCATATCGGTTTTAATTTCACCGGAAGCGTTAAAATCTTTCACCATTAATACCGGATTAAGCTGATCCACATTAATCGGAAGCCCGATTTTGGTAATAAAGTTGGATTCCGGTCCATGATCAGAAACTAAAATGATTCTTGTGTTATCGTATACATTTTCTTTTTTTAAGAAATCAATCCACTTAGCCAAACATTTTATTGTACCGGCATTAATGTGGTACGCGACTTCTTTTGGAAAATGACTGTTACCGTAATTGGTAATCATAACTGATGGTACATACAGAGGAGCCTGTAAATATGATCCTTCATGTGTTGTATTGTTAGTCATTATCAAAGCGGTATTTAAATTGTTATTGGTTATTTCCGTTAATTTAGGTAAAAAATCAAGTACGGCGTATCCGTTTAGTGTTAGACGCAAACCATTATTAGATATAGGAGAACACCAATTTCCTTCCATATATAAAGGCGGGCGTATAAAAATCGGTAGTCCTTTTATCAAACCGTACCAAAACATATTTCGTTTAATAATAGCGCTGGTTTCAGGCAAATATAATTTATTTTCATCGAGCCATAGATCGGTATATTTTGAGTCGGTAATATATGCTTTTATACCTGGAAAAGGATCAAAAATACTTAAATCGCTTTTCCAGTTGTAATTGGCGTAAGGAGGATCGGTAACGCATACGGAAAAGTCGTTTTCCCGGAATATTCTGGGTAACATAATAAGAGCCTGATTATGTTTTTCTACAAGAGGAGTATTTATCTTTTTATTAATTTCTTCCGGCGTGTATTCGTATCCCCCAAATACTGGAGGCGCGCCAATGCGCGTATACCCGTTAAACGAAACTGTATTGGGATAATATGTAAAACCTGAATAAATCTCTTTTAATTCAGGTGATTCTTCAAAAATATACGGTATAAAAACGCTTATGGCTCTGTCAAGCATTATCACAACAATATTTTTTCCTGTTCTGGAAAGTGAAAAAATATGAGAAAGTTCTTGATTTTCTTTTTGTTTTTTCACATAATAAGTTTTTAATTCGTTAAAAGAAGCGTTAATTTTAATAATATTAACAACGGAATTGCTTAAAAGAGAAAAAATACAAAGATAAACGGGAACAAGAATGATATTTTTATTTTTTTGCATATATAGTATAAAAATTGCGACAAACAGAATAAACATTATGCAAAGATTTATTATAATTTCCTTAGTTGGATGACTCATCGTTTTTGTATATACGAAATTTACCGATAAGATTCCATAATCACCCGGAAATAAAAATATATTAACCAGTATACCGATAGAAAAGGCGAGAAAAAACACAGAGAAATATTTTTTTACATTATTCTGGAAAAGAAAATACAGACAAATCGGCCAAAAAACAAATAATCCCAAAACTTGAAACGCTGTGTTAAAAATAAAAAATAACGGATTTGTATAATCATCAATGAAAGAAAATTCTTGCGGAGAGGAAATAATAAGTTGTGAAGGGAGAAAAAATCCCAAAACAGACCATATTAAAAAGACAGACGAAAGAAAAACGATAAGCGACTTGGAAGCCTCATATTTAATATTGATAACCTTTGAAAGTCGTTTTTTAAAAATCACAAATACCCAAGGGACAAATGCGGCGAAAAAACATATTATAACAAGTTTTTGCGCTTTTGAATTATAACTATATTTAAGTATACAAAAGGCAGCGAGCAAAATACAAAATAAAGAAAAGAGTCCAAGCAATATATATGATTTATATTTATACTGTATTCGGTAGTATATATTTTTTACGGCTGAAAAAACATTGTTCATTGTCCAGTATAAAACAAGTGCGGACGGCGAGTTATACAACAGTATTAAGAATATACCAGCCATCCCGTAAAGTTGGATTTTATCTCTTATCGGGAGTCCTTTAACGTATATTGCGCCGGCAATACAATTAATTAACGTCATAACAATCGGAAGCAAGTTAACAGTAAAACCGCCGATTGAAAAAAGAGCGTCCGGTACGCCTAAATCTTTGATAAATAAAAAGGATAATTTTTTAATTACATCAAGATTTGAAAGATATGAATACGCGGCAATAAAGAACGGGATTTGTATTAACAATCCAAAACTGCTTCGCAAAGCGTAAATCGGGTGATAATGATTTTGTCGGTAATATGTTGATAAAATCATATACTGTTCATCGCCTTTAAAAGCTTCTTTGATTTTATCGACTTTTGGTTTTAATTTTTTTCCGATTTCTCTTTCGAGTTGCTGCCATTTTTCGGCAACATCATATAGGGGAAGACATAATATACTAACCGCTGCTGATATACAAATAATAGAAAATCCTGTTTCCTTAAAAAGTTTTTGCGCAAATACAAAAACAAATTCCAGGATTTGAGTTATCGGATAAATAATAATAGTGTAGAGGATATTACCCATTTATAACCTCCGTCATAAATTCAAAAACTCGTTTTCCAGCTTCGCTGGGATACTGCCATGCCGTCTCGCGGGCTTTCTTACGGGCGTTTGCGAGATTTTCGCTGTCTCCCGCGTTCTTAATAACTTCTGTAATGCGCGGAAAATCTTCTTCCTTCAATTCTATTCCCGCTTCTTTTACGGTTTTAAACTGCCACAACTCATGCTCAATATCATCCGCATCATAGGGACGAAGGTCAAAATTCTGACTAACATACAATACCGGCTTATTGCGCAGGAACATATAATCAAAAATAATTCCCGAGAAATCTGAGATCATTATATCGGCTTTATTGAGGGAATAAATATTTTCCCGTTCATAATCCCATTCAATGTTTTTTGTTTCTTTGTAACGTTCGTGCAGACGTTCCAGCATTGCGGTTTCCGATTTCTTTGATTGCGGATGAGGACGAATAATAATGCGCCAGCCTGACGCGGACAGGGGATCAAGCAGTTTTTCACCATAACGGGTTAAAATAGCGGAAACGCCCCATGAAGGGGAGACGAGTACGGTAAAGGGATGGTTTTCTTCCGTGGGAAGATTTTTAAATTTTTCAGCGTACACGTCAAGATAACTGCATCCTACGGTGACAAGTTTTTTTTCAGGAAGGTTACGCTGACGTTCCAGAGCTCTTATGTCTTCAATCTGATAATCGCCGGTTAAAAGTACGGAATCAAAATAATCAAAACTAAAAAGACGATATAATGTCGCGTCGACAGGAGCGTGAAGAAGATGCGAATAATGTTTTACCATCTTTGAACGCTTAAGTTGATACACGTCAAGACCGGGAGTAGTCATAAGACAGACTCCGGCGCGGAGCATATTAAGACGGGCAAATGCGCGGTTCCCTTCGCCGATAAATTCCGGTTTGACAAAACTCCATGAAGTATCAAAAACAGGATCATCCTGCGCGGAAGTAAGGTACAGAAGTCCTGTTTTACGGTTTTCAAATTCGTCAAGAACAGGTTTAAAGACATTCCAGTATTGTTTTCCTTCGTTATAGATTACAAAAGGATATTCCGCAGATGCGGTATTAGCGGCTTTTCCGCCTGAAAAAAATACTTTTAATTTTATTAAAAGCGCGCGACCTAAAAAATAAATTGTCGCCGCAGCTCCTATTAAAATGGAGAATAACGCGCTTCCCGTTCCGGGATCAATGTAAAGAGGATATAAATGTATCATAACTGCTCCCTTGATAAAAAATGTTCGGTGAAATCAAGTAAGTTGGCAAATGTTTTGATATTATCCATTTCTTCAACTTGAATGTCATTTGTAAGAAAAATAGGAATACAGCCGGCGTTTTTTCCCGCATTAATGTCGCGCATATCGTCTCCAACCATATATGACTGTAAGATATCGATGTTGTATTTTTCCGCCGCTTTAAAAATCAATCCCGGTTTCGGTTTGCGGCAATCGCAGTTAATCTTGAATTCGGGACGTTCGCCGGGAAATCCTTTATCAGGGTGATGAGGACAATAAAAAAGATCGTCGATATACGCGCCGTGTTTGCCTAAATCGGTCTCCATTTTCATGTGGATTAAATCAAGCGTTTCAAAATCAACTTCGCCGCGGGCTATTACAGGCTGGTTTGTAATAACAATGGCAAGGTATCCAAGACTGTTAATCATTTTTATTGCCTCCGCCGCGCCTTCAATGAGTTCAAAATCTTCGGGCTTAGTTATAAAGTTATTAAATTTATTGATAGTACCGTCTCTGTCAAGGAAAACGCATTTTTGTTTTACAGACAAATTTCTTTGTCTGACAATGCCGTTTTCAATATCGGACATAACTTGCGCGTAACGCTCAGGAGTGCCCATGTCTTTTATGTATTCGGGAGTAGAGTAGGCGAAAATTTTGCCGCCGGAGATAGAAGGTTTAAGCATATCGCGGTCAAGATCGACCTTTTCTTTTGATTGCGGACAGCTTTTAAGAAACTCTGTAGAAAGGATATGAATTCCGGCGTTCACTTGATTTTTGTAATATGTGCGTTCGTCTTCTTTATTCAGCCAACGCGTTACTTGATTATCATTGTTACTGAAAATAACCGCGCTGTCATAGGGATGACTGTTAGGATGAACCGCAAGCGTAACATGGGCTTTATTTTCACGGTGGAAATTTATCATTCGCGAAAAATCAATGTCAAAAATAACGTCGCCGTTTAACAGAATAAAATCGTCTGAAAGATGTTTTAATTTATATAACGCGCCGGCGGTTCCAAGCGGTTCTGTTTCGTTATAGTAAGAAATATTGCAGCCAAAGCGTTTGCCGTCTCCAAAAAAATCTTTAATATGTTCGCCGAGGTGTCCGATTACAAGGATAATTTCAGTTAAGCCGTTTCTTTTAAGACATTCAATCTGATGTTCAAGTATCGGCTTACCGCAGATTGGAATCATCGGCTTGGGAATGTCGTTTGCAATTGAAGATACGCGGGTTCCTTTGCCGCCCGCCATTATTACAACTTTCATCAAAAGAAATGATTCTCCAGCATCTGACACAGACAATGATATACAGGCAGATGTAATTCCTGTACTTTGTAAGTTTCCGTTTCCGGCACAATGATACTTACATCCGCGACTTTTTTAAGCGCTCCGCCCGTTCCGCCTGAAAGAGCTATTATTTTTAATTTTTTAGCCTTTGCGACAGCCGCCGCATACAGCACGTTTTTTGAATTACCGGAAGTTGAAATCGCGAGCAGCACGTCTGTTTCTTTTCCGTAACCGTAAACTTGCTGCGCGAATGTGATATTACCGTCAATATCGTTTATACAAGCTGTGTTAAGCGAAGCATGACCTGAAAGCGCGATTGTAGGAAGTCCCGGCTGCATACGGGGAATAAGATAATCGGCAATTTCAGGATCAACTTTTTTAATATCACTAATAAATGAATCGGGCAGATTTCGTTTTTTTGAAAATGTTTTCATTAGTTCACCCGCGATATGCTCCGCGTCGGAAGCGCTTCCGCCGTTACCCGCTATCAACAGTTTGCCGCCTTTTGAGTATGAATCGGCAATAATGTCAAACGCCGCGCTTATATCGGCTTTGACGCTTTCCAATGACGGATAACGCTGAATTAATTGTTGTATATAGTCCATGCTTGAGTTCCTGTTTCGGTAAATGAAGGTGTAAGTACCATTCCCTGTTTTTCCTTGAGCGCGCGAATGAGCGCGATTCTTTTGCAGGGGTTACAGTATATCATCATGAAGCCGCCGCCGCCGGCGCCTGAAATTTTCGCCGATTCCGCGCCGTTGTCGAGCGCGTATTGGTACAGTTCATCTAAAAAGGAATTGGAAATTGAAGCGGCGGCGTTTTTCTTTGCCAACCAGCCGTTCAAAAGACAATCGGAAAAACCTTTAAAGTCTCCTTTTAACAGAGCCTCTTTCATAATCACCGACTGCCTTTTCAGTTCGTGCATGCTTTCAATGCTTTTTGCGTCGCCCTTTTGCGTGTGTTTTATTTGTTCGTTTATAATATTTGCGCTCTCTCTTGAAACTCCTGTGTAGTATAAAATAAGCGACGATTCAATTTCGTTTCTAATCCAGCGTTTCAGGCGGAGAGGATTTACAATTACGCGCTCATTTTCATAAAATTCCATAAAATTAAAACCGCCGAATGTCGCCGCGTACTGGTCTTGTTTACCGCCCGCCAGCCCAATATCCTCGCGTTCAATTTTACAGGCAAGGGCGGCAATATCGTATTCGCCTAACGGCAGATTAAGCCATTCCTCAAAAGCCTTGATTATTGCCACGACCATTGTGGAAGACGAGCCGAGACCGGAACCTGCCGGAGCGTCTGAGTAAGTTGTCATTTTAAAAGAGAGCGGTTTTTTTACAAAATCGGAAATGATCCTGTTGTAGATACCGCAATGAAGCTGCAGGACAGAGGAGATGAGGAGTTTTTCTTCCGCTTTGTATTCCTCTTGTTTGCCTAAATCGGCGGCTATAAATTCTATTTTACCCGAATCATTAGGTTCGATTGTACAATAGGCGTACATATCCACCGTTGCGTTTAACACATAACCGCCGAAACGGTTGTAGTAATCGGCTATGTCGGTTCCGCCGCCCGCAAGACCAAGCCTTAAGGGGGCTTTAGATCTTATAATCATAAAAATTCTCCGATATTTTCATTTTATTTATTTCCATCCGATAGAATCAAGATAATTTTTTAGAACTGTTGTAAATCTTTTCATTTCGTGCGGTTTAATATCGCCTATATTTGCGATTCTAAATGTATTTATGTTGCCGAGTTTTCCCGGGTAAATGGTAAATTCGTGTTTACGGGCAAGATCATGCAGAGCATCAAAACTGTATTTGGGCGTTTCGGGATCAAAAATGGCGGTAATTAAATGGGACTGATCTTCTTCTTTTACCAGCATTTTTAAATTAAATTTTTTAACAGCGTCAACAAGAATACGCCAACATTCGGTGTAACGCTCCCAGCGTTTTTCCACTGTCTCTTGTTTTGTTTCAAGAATCGCCTGCCTGAGGGCGTAAAGTGTTTGAACGGGCGGAGTAAAACGGGTTTGTCCCGTTTTGGTAAAATGCGCGTATTGATCATAAATGTTAAGATAATAATTCCGCATGGGAATAGTTTTTGTTTTTTCAAGCTCGCTCTTTTTGCAGATAACAAAACCTACGCCAGCCATTCCCTGAATATTTTTATTGGAAGTAGAAGCCATAAAATCAATGCCGAGTTTTGATAAATCCATCGGCATTCCGGCGTAAATGCTTACAGCGTCGACTATCGTAACTATGTTGTATTTTTTTGCGAGCGGACAAATAATGTCAAGCGGATTAAGCAAGCCTGTTGTGGTTTCGTGGTATACAATGCCAAGGTGGGTATATTTGCCGGTTTTAAATTCGTTTTCAAGAGCGGATATATCAATTTTTTCGTAAGTGGAGCTTTTATAAACAGTGTGGTTAATTTTATAAACGGACGCTATTTTTGCGATCCGTTCTCCGTAAGAGCCGTTATCGACAATAAGAATATGTCCGGCTTCGGGAACGCAGGAAGAAATCATCGCCTCATCTGCGGCAGTACCCGAACCGCCGAAAAAGACCGTTTCATATTCGCTCGGGTCGGCTGCAACGGCGGTAAGTTCCTTGCAAATCCATTTCATCACGTCGCCGAATTCTTTTTCGCGCGGACAGATGTCGGCGCAAACTTGGGCGTATTTAACGCTGTCGCTTGTCGTCGCCGGACCGGGATTTAACAGTACTTCGCGGCGTATTTGGCGTAACGATTCGTTTTCCTGAATAAGCGGCAGGATTTCATTTTGCGCCATTTCAAGGTGGCTATCGTCGTCAATTTCGCGCCACGCGTAATATTCGATCTTACGGATAAATACCGGATTCGAGTCAGTACAAGCCATTATTGCGTGTTCATAGTCAAGCTTTGGAAGCTCTGAGCGTTTTTTTTCGTAATAAGCGCACATGGCGGAAAGGAGCGAACGGGAAATTTTTGTAATTCCGACAAGTTCGCCGTAGGTAGAATTAAGTTCCGCTTTGTTTTTTGAAAGCGCTTTTAAAAATGAGCCGTTAGCCGCTTCTAGGTATACTTCATCGCCTGAATTGGTCGCGCCGGAGGCGAGAATAACATTTTCATGAATATCGTTGCAAAGGACGTTAAGCCCTATGCTATCGTAGATTAGATCGGATTCCAAAAGCAAAAAATCATCGGTTACATGAGGAGCGCAAACGCTTAAGGTAGCCATACTGCTCGTTGTTTCAAAATCGGCGCTAAAGGCGGTTTGTATGGCGGGATATTTTTTCGCAAGCTCGTCATACGCTTCCGCATGGTAGCCCGTACCTATAATAATTTTTTCAATGCCACAGGCAAGCAGTTTTTGAACCGACCATTCAACAATGGCGATCCCGCCCAATTCAAGAAATCCTTTGGGCATTGAAACCGTCTTTTCTTTAAGACGCGAACCAAGACCCGCCGCTACAATAACCGCCTGTTTTATCATTTTTGATCCTCGATGAATTTCATAAACGCCGCTTTGTTTTCCTGCGGCGACGATTTTGGGCGCCCCAAATCCTTACGCGCGCCTTTTTTAACTTTTACTTCGATAAACGTAAGCCCTTCGTTTTTTTTAGTTAAAATATTTTGTAATTCTTTTTTTGTTTTTGCCTGATAAACTTTCGTATAACCGCAGGCGCGCGCGACAGCCGGAATATCAATAAACGGAGCGATAGTAGGCTGTCCACCTACGGAATCATGAGCGTTGTTATTAAGAACTATATGGCAGTAGTTAGGCGGTTTTTGCTGTCCGATTGCGGCAAAAGAGCCCATGTGCATAAGAGCCGCGCCGTCTCCGTCAAGGCAGGTAACCTGTAGTTGCGGTTTTTGCAAAGCGATGGACAGCGCGATAGAAGACGCGTGCCCCATAGAGCCTACGGTAAGAAAATCGCGCGCATGCCCCGCGCCGGCTTTATCGCGTAACTCGTACAATTCGCGCGAGATCATTCCGGTAGTGGAAACAATAATTCCTGCGCGGTTAGACGTAACTTCTTCAATAGCTTCTTCACGCGTCATTACCGCGTCATATTCTTCTTTTTTCTGAAGTGTATAGGGCGAGAACGTTTCTTTGCGTATAACAAGCGCGTAAGGGGAACCTGTCTCGGAAATTGTTTTAAAGCAGATTTCAATTTGGTTGTTTACGCCGTCTTCATTATTTTCCAGTACAGCGTAGGGAATACCCATACTTTCAAGGAGAGAGCAGGTAACTTTACCCTGTTTGACATGTTGCGGCTCGTCATGTACGCCGGGTTCTCCGCGCCAGCCTATGACGACAACTAAAGGTATGCGGTAAACATCGTTATCCGCAAGAGAGAGCAGTGGATTAACAGCGTTGCCGATACCTGAATTTTGCATATACACAAGCGGAATGCGTCCTGTGGCAAGATGATACCCGCAGGCAAGACCGACGGCGGCTCCCTCATTTACCGCGATAATATGGTTTTGCTTTTCGAAGTGATTTGTATCACAGTGATCCGTAATATACGCGCAAAAATCTTTAAGGAGCGAATCGGGAACGCCTGAGAAAAAACCGACTCCTTTTTCTGTGAGTTTGTTGTAAAAATATTCAGCCGTAATCAATTATTTGCCGCCCGGAATTAATTCAAGTATTTCTTTTATCGGCATACAAACAGAATCCGCTTCAAGAGAGCGTTCGTTTTGTAAGATAATTTTTGCTGTGTTGACCATTGCCGGATACGCGGAACGGAGCATGTGGTTTGCGTAGATAATAATATTCGCGCCCCAAGAGGCAAGTTCCTTCTCTGTAAATTTATTATATGTTGTAGGAACAAGAACAATCGGCACATGAGGATATTCGGCGCGGAAAAGCGAACAAAATTCTTTAATGTCATCGCCTGTTTTTTCCTTGCTATGTATCATAACGCCGTCAGCGCCCGCGTCGACAAATGCGCGCGCTCTTTCAAGCGCGTGTGAGACGGGGAAACCCGCTATTAAACTTTCCAGACGCGCGATGATCATAAATTCTTTTGTAACCTGCGCCTGTTTACCGGCTTTGATTTTTTCACAGAAGTCGGGAATAGGGCATAATTCCTGATTAACGTCTGTGCCAAAAAGTGAATTTCTTTTAAGACCTGTTTTGTCTTCTATAATAACTGCGGATACTCCGTTTCGCTCAAGGGTTTTTACGGTGAAAGCAAAATGTTGACCGCCCGTGTCGCCGTCAAAAATTATCGGTTTTGTCGTACATTCTAAAATATTTGTTAAGTCCTGCAGACGGGTAGTAAGATCAACCGCTTCAATGTCAGGTTTTCCCTTGCTTGTAGAGTCGGTTAAACTTGACGACCACATTCCGTCAAAACTGTGCAAGCCGTTTTCTTTTTCAATTTCAAGATTTTCTATTATTAAACCGGACAAACCGGAATGCGCTTCCATAATCCTTATAATCTTTTTTGTCTCAAGAAGTCTGCGAAGCGTTTTTAGACGAATGTCCGGCGTTGTTCCAATGGAACGTATCGCCTCATTAATTGAAGACGAATTAATTCCCGCGGTATAGGGAATCTCGATAACTTCGCCGCCAAGTTCTTTCATTACCTCAAAAACTTCGTCGCGCTCTTTTTGCAAAGGACCGCTTTTCCAGTCGTCTCCGTGAATGATGTAATTGGGTTTTAACTTTCGCAAGTTAGGCACATAACTCCATTCTTCCTGCGGAATTACACGCGCGACGCCTTTTACATTTTCAATAACGTCCTTTCTTTGTTCATAGGTTAAATAGGGCAGGCGTTTATGCGACGCAATAGCGGCGTCTGTTAAGAGTCCAACCGTCAACTCGCCGAGTATTGCGCCTTTACGGATAATGTTGATTATTCCCGGGTGAACAATATCACCGCGCATACCAAGATATACAGTTTTTGTGTTTTTGGTCATCGCGTAAATTCCTTTATCAGATTATATACTTTTTCAGCGGAAATATCATAGGAATATTTAGCAAGAATAGCGTCAGGTTTTTCAACCGGTTCATTCAGCAGAATATCAAGATCGATGTCGGTGCTGTATGGATCGATATAATGCGCTGTTTTTCCGTAGATTTCGGGAAGACTCGCCGCTTTTGCAACTATTATCTGCGCGCCGCAGGACAACGCTTCAAGCGGGGTAAGCCCGAAACCTTCATAATAGGAAGGCAAAATAAACGCTTGACACTTTGTCATTAGGGCTTTAACTTTACTGTCGTCAAGATAACCCAATAGGATTATATTATTGGGAATTTCGTCGTCCAGTTCATTAACTTTTACCGTTGAAAGACTAGTTCCGGAAATCGCAAAGGTCGATTCAGGATGTTTTTTTGCGTACTCAATAATCCACTTGATGTTTTTACGTTTTGAAAGACTTCCAAGAGAGAAAAAAAACGGTTCTTTGGCAAGCGCGGGAAATTGTTCAAATATAGAGGAATCAGAAACAATATCACGAATGTGATCCGCGCTGCTGTAAATAACATTTATTCTTGAAGGATCAATCTTAAATGTTTTGCTGATTTCATTTTTACTGTATTCAGAAACAGTTGCGATTTTTTTTGCATGATGCGCAATAAAACGATATTGAAGTCTGCTGTAAAGTCTTGTGAATTTATCTCTTTTGCTTACAAAGTCCTCGGGAAAAAATTCGCAGTAGATGTCATGCAAAAAAACAATACCGGGAGTTAAAGGAAGGGCAGTGTTGCCGAATTCAAGAATAGTATATTTTCTGCGCTTAAGCAAGAAACCCTGCAAAGTAAGCATTTGCCAGCGGATATTTGACTTGCTCTTTTTTTCCAGTCTGATAATTTCAAGATTTTTATAATTCGGTATATTTTCTACAAAAGACGGAATAACAACGGCAATTTCATCTTTTGCGCAAAGATTATCCAAACGACGGGTAATTTCATACGCATAACGTTCTATTCCGGTAAGTCTGCGACAAAGAAAGTCGCCGTTTATCAATACTTTTTTTTTATAATTCATTTTTATGCAACAGTCTCAAAAACTGCTTTTTTCATTTTATCCGCAGTTTTTTCCCATGAAAAAAGTTTTGCGCGTTCAAGTCCTTTTGCGATATATGTTTTTCGTAATCCTTCGTTAAAATATAAATCCTCAAAAGCCTTGATACACTGCTGTTCGCTGTCAGGATCAATCATTATTGCCGCATCGCCGACAACTTCCGGCAGAGAAGAACTATTGGAAGATATAACCGGAGTTCCTGACTGCATTGCTTCTAAAGGCGGTACGCCGAAGCCCTCATACTTGGAGATAAATGTAAAAAATAAAGAATTACTGTAAAGAATATTTACATCAACGTCGTTAACATAACCAAGTCCCGCTATTTTATCTCGGTATTTATCAAAATTACCTATTTCTTTTTTTAATTGACAAATAAATTTATTCCATTGTGAACCGCCAAGATAGAAATATAAATCTTCTATATTATGTTTTGAAATAAATTTAATAAAACATTTCACGGTAAAAATCAAATTTTTTCGCGGTTCCAAATTGCAAAGAGAGAAAATATATTTATTGTTATCTTTGTAATTAATTTTATATTTATTAAACACAGCGCTTAATTTTGTTTTATCATAATCAGGATAAAAATTCTGAGATGTAGCATGATGTATAACCATAACTTTTTTCTCGTCTAGTTGGTTACCGTAATGTTTTATAAAATCATTTTTGGTATGATTGGAATTACAAAGATAATAAGTATCTTTATTTAATGATTTAATAATTATACTAAAACGATCATTATCTAAATTGATAGAATCCTTATAGAATATTACAGGTATCATATCATGTAAAATAATAAAATGTTTTATATGCGGATATAAATTTAATTCTGTAATAACCGGGCACATGGGAGAAAAAAAAACATCTGTTGATTTTAATAATAAATCGTTATTACGACGGTATACAAGCATAAAAAAAATATTTTTTATTATTTTTAAACCGTAAATTATTTTTTTTATTATATTACCGGTTGTTTTTATATTTCTTTTATGAACGCCTATGTTAAAAACAGGCGTTTCTTTTGAATTAACGCAAATGGGAAATCGGGATAAAAGACCGTCTCTTTTAAAATATTTTTTGTTATTTATACTATCATGAACATAAAGAGTAATTGAAAAAAGCGCATCAGCTGCAAAATATTTTAGTATATTATATGCGGCAAAAAAAATACCGGTCCTATTAGACGAACCTTTTATGTAACTGTCAGCGAATATGGTGGCGTCGTAAAGTAAATTAATTTGTTTTGTCATTTATTTTGTAAAGAGTTTATTATATAATCGCTCATTTTATTTACGGTTTTTTCCCATGAAAAAAGTTTTGCCCTTTCAAGTCCTTTTTCTATGTAATGTTTGCGTAAATCTTCGTTAAAATATAAATCTTCAAAAGCTTTTAAACATTGTTCTTCGCTGTCATAATCTATCATTATTGCCGCGTCTCCGACTACTTCAGGAAGAGAGGAGTTGTTAGAAGTAATAACCGGAGTTCCCGCCTGCATTGCTTCAAGCGGCGGCATACCGAACCCTTCGTATTTGCTTAGAAATGTAAAAAACAGACTATTACTGTATAATATATTAGTATCTGAATCATCTAAATAACCGAGTAATTTTATTTTATGCTTGAATTCACCGGACTCTTCTAATATTTTTGTAAAAGCATCTTTAAAATATTTATATATATTTCCTCCTAAATAAAAATAAAGATCATGTATATTATGTTTAATAATAAATTTTAAAAAGCAGTTAATAGTAAAGATTAAATTTTTACGAGGTTCAAAATTGCAAAGAGAAAATAAATATTTATCATTCGGATTATGTTTTATTTTATATTTCTTTAAAACATTTAACAGTTCTTGTTTGTCGTATTTTGGAATATAATGTTGATTCGTAGCAATGTAAGTTACAAACATTTTATTTGCGTCCAGTTTGTCGCCGCAGTATTTTAAAAAGTCATCCTTACAGCTTTGGCTGATGCAAAAAGAATAAATATCCTTGTTAAAGGAATTTACTATTTCAGTATGATTAGGACTGGTAGATTCCGGAAATATAATTGGAATAGCGTCGTATAAAATATAGAATTTTTTTATATGTTCTTGATTTAGTATACTCTGTGGAATAGCAAAATACGGCGATATATATATTTGAGCGTTTTTAAATATTTCTTTATTTATTGTATAGTTATTTTTTTCCCATTTTACCAAACGCAGATAATTATAGAACATTTTTATATAGTTCTTATTTTTTTTATGTTTTTCTATGTTTTTCATAATTAAAGGTTTGGGACCATCTAATTCAACATTAATAAATTTGAATTGCGAAAAAAACGGCGTTTTTTTTATTTTTCTTAAATAAGCTAAATTTTCATATTCATTCGGATAAGTAAGTATAATATTAAAATTATTATTTTTCTGCATAATTTGCAGTATATTCCAGCTTGTAAAATATATACCGCTCCTATTGCTGGTTACGGTAAATAACGCTTCCATGAAAATTTTACTGTCAAAAAGAATATTTATTTTTTCTGTCATATTTTTTGCAAATTATTCAATATAAACTCACTCATTTTATTTACGGTTTTTTCCCATGAAATTAGAAAAAATATTTATCATTGCTTATATGTTCTATTTTATATTTCTTTAAATAAGAGATTTATTTTTTTTATATCCACGAATTATGCCCTTTCGTATTACAAAGCTTTTTTCCCATACGGAAATTATATATCCTTTTGAAAATTCCACATGAAAATTATCTTTACGAAGTATTTTTTTTATATTTTTGGCATCATTATTATTATGATAAGTACAGAAAACAATTTTTATATTTTTATTACTTGTAAATAAATTATGTCCACCTTTTAGAGCATCTAATTCTGCGCCTTCAATATCCGCTTTAATAAAATTTACTTCCTGCCCTTCAAAAAATTGATCTAACGTTATATTATTTTTATTTATATTATTTGAAACGTATTTATTTACAATAACAACTTTATCTTTATAAGGAGCGAAAGTCATTTTTTGCGGTTCATTCCAAATTTCATCACATTCAAAAAGATATACTTTTTTCGCTTTATCAATAACAGAAAGAGCAAAAAAACCTTCCGATGCGCCAATGTCTACAACAACATCTCCGGTATTTACATGAACTATATCACTTTCATATCGATGTGGAGAATCTGCATCTTGTTCTTGAGTATAAATATTATAATATATTTTTATTTTTTCATCTTCCCAGCTTCTTGGAAAATATAATCGTTTCTTTTCATGTATTACATATTTATTGCCATTGTCACAAAAAACGACCACGTTACTATAATCATATTTTTTTATGAAATCATAAGGCAACATAGCGGTAGGATTTTTTTGAAGATATTTTATAATATTTTCTCGTTCACTATTCCTGCGTCCGGTCTCTAAAAATCTTAACAATTCCCATTTTTTAAATAATTTTTCTGTTATTGTTAAATTATTATTCCTAAGTAATGGAATTAAAGCTATCTCTTCATCAATTAGAAATTCTACATTTTTTTCCATGTAAAGAATTAGTTCTTGATAATATTGAGTAAGTTTTAACAGGCGTTTACTAAAATTTATATTAAATTTACGTTGTTTTTTACGATAAATATTTTGCCATAGTTTTTCTCTTATATTTTTAGGGATTAATTTTCTGTAAATAGTTCTAATAAATGAGACTATTGGATTTATTGATTGTGTATGCAAATTCATAGAATCAGGAAAAGTATTATTATCCATTAAGAAATAGCACCTTTTTGAATAATAAGCGCAAAAGAGGTTGATATGTATCCATTACCATCTCCGCCATCCATATATAGTTTAAAATGCGGTTTGTCATAAGGCGGGTATGCAATATAATTTTCTTCGTTATAATTTCCTAAACGGAAATCAAAATTTTCAATATGATGTCCCTGTTCAATAAGCGTATTTCGTATTTCATCAAAATCTGAATGTCCAAAAATTACACTCCATGAGTTATCCATACTTCCGCTGTAAGACGATAAATTATATTCGGTAGTGTGGACGGCTATTCCTCCCGGTTTCAGACATTTTATCATATTGTATATAAACTGTTTGCCATTATGAATTGAACCCAAGTGCTCAAAAGCGCACGAAGACCAGCAAAAATCAAAACCTGTAATGTCGTTTTGTATAGAGTTCATATCCAAAGCTTTATAAGATACATTTTTGTTGAAAGTGTCCTTGTCGCAAAGATCAGCTTTATACAAATTTTCTAAAGAATTACCGCCATGTTGGTTTGTATTTATCCAATCTTGCGCAGTTTCTGTTGAGGAATCAATGTCCGTAGCGACTATTTCGCAGCCATATTTGGCGAACAACGCCGGAAGAGGTTCTTTCCCCACGGCAAATCCTAATCCTTTTTTACCTTTTGCCAACATTCCCCTTTCATACAAAGCCTGTGTAATAAAAACATATTCCCATGCCTTACGATTCATAACGCAATCGGAATTAGATAAATGAGGGTGAGTAAGATTTTTCCCCATAACACTTACCCAATTCTTGTAATCCAATAGATCTTGCATACGGCATACGCTTGATTTCAATTTTGAGCCGTCTGATGAAGTATATATGCCGAATCTATTATGATGACTGTCAAGAATAGAGTTATTAATAAGAACGCACATTTTATTTGAAAATTCATTCTGCATGGCTAATATTGTGTCTATTTTTTTAAGCTTATCAATGGCTTTCTTTATTTTACTGAAAATACCCATATATACTCTCCAATTTTTACCGGAAAAGAAATTTTATGTTTTTAAAATTTTTATTCAAAATCATAAAGTGTTTTCTTTTTTCCTTTTTATATCTTCTGTTATCATCATTTTACATAGTTCTTTAAAAGTTACTTTAGGTTTCCAGCCAAGCTTTGTTTGGGCTTTCTGCGGATTTCCAAGCAACACCTCAACTTCGGCAGGTCTGTAAAAGGCAGGGTTTACTTTAACAACAATTTTTTTTGTTTTTTTATCGATACCTGTCTCGTTCTCTCCCTTCCCTTGCCATTCAATATCAAAACCGCAAGTTTTACCGGCTTCTTCTACAAATTCGCGAATTGAATGTGTTTCGCCTGTGGCAATAACATAAGTGTCAGGGGCGTCTTGTTGAAGCATTAGCCACATCATTTCAACATAATCCCCGGCAAAACCCCAATCCCTTTTTGAATCAAGGTTTCCAAGTTCTACAGGTTTGTCTGTTGCTCCGCAAAATATATCGGCAAAATGATCGGTAATTTTTCGCGTAACAAATTCTTTGCCTCTCATGGGACTTTCATGGTTAAACAAAATACCGGAACAGGCAAATACCTTAAAGCTTTCGCGATAATTAACGCAAGCCCAATGAGCCATTAATTTTGCGACGCCGTAAGGGGAGCGCGGATAAAAAGGCGTTGTTTCAACCTGTGGGGTTTCCTGAACTTTTCCGAACATTTCAGATGTTGACGCCTGATAAAATTTCGTTTTTGGCGAGAATTCCCTGATTGCTTCTAAAATATACAATACACCCATGCCGTCAGCCTGCGCCGTATAAATTGGCTCTTCCCATGAAGCGCTTACAAAACTTTGCGCCGCAAGGTTATAAAATTCATCAGGTTGATATTTTCGCAGTAATCGGCAAATATTAGAAAATTCCAAAAGATCAAAATCCAGTAGATCTATATTTTCATAAATGCCATGTTCCCTTAATCTTGAAAAAGTATCTGTAGCGCCGCGTCGGTACAAGCCATACACTTTGTATCCTTTTTCAAGCAGAAATTTTGCCAAATATCCTCCGTCTTGTCCGGTAATACCGGAAATCATTGCTGTTTTTTGGCCTGCCATAATTAATTTACTCCTTTTTTATTACTAACATTTTACTACATTTTCAAAAATATTTGTCATTTCTCCGACACATTTTTTCCAACTGAACATCTTTGCCCTTTCCAAGCCTTTTGCAATATATTCTTTTCTTAAATCTTCATTAAAGTAAAAATCTTCAAACGCTTTAATAACCGCTTCTTCATCGTTGTAGGTTAGAGAGACGGCTGCGTCTCCGACGACTTCCGGCAAAGAGCTGTTATTGCTTGTTATAACAGGAGTTCCTGCCTGCATGGCTTCCAATGGTGGCATACCAAAGCCTTCGTATTGACTTAAAAATGTAAAAAAAAGACTATTGCTGTAAAGTATATTTATATCCGAATCATCTATGTAGCCGAGTAATTTTATTTTATCTTTGAATTCGCCGGCTTCTTTAAAAATTTCTTCTTTAATAGACTCAAAACTTGAATAAGCCCCGCCGCCTAAGTAAAAATATAAATCCTGTATATTATGTTTTTTGACTAATTTACAAAAACAAGTAATGGTAAATGGTACGTTCTTACGAGGTTCTAATCCACAAGAAAATAAATATTTATCATTTGGATTATGATTAATATTATATTTCTTTAAAACTTTTACCAGTTCTTTTTTGTTATACTTTGGGACATAGTTTTGATTTGTCGCATTATGGGTTACGAACATTTTATTTGCGTCAAGTTTATCGCCGTAGTATTTTAAAAAATCATTTTTACAACTTTGACTGACACAAAAAGAATATGTATCAGTGTTAAGAGTATTTATTATAGCATTGAGATCAATAGGATTTCTAAAATATTGCGGCAATATAATTGGTATAATATCATGTAAAATATAGAATTTTTTTATATGTTTTTGTTCTAAAATATTTTGGTGTATAGCATAATAAGGCGAAAGATAAATATGGGCATTTTTAAAAATCTCTTCATAGTTATGAATTTTCTGATTCATTTTAAATTTTATCAAACGTAGGTAATTATAAATTAATTTTAAATAATTTTTATTTTTTTTATGTTTTTCTATTTTTTGATTAATTACAGGTAAAGGATTGTCAAATTTAACATTAACAAATTTGAATTGGGAAAAGAATGGCGTTTTCTTTAATTTCTTTAAGTTAGTTGAATTTTCATACTCACTTGGATAAGTAAGTGTAATAGAAAAAGTTTTGTGCTTTTTCAGAATTTGAAGTACATTCCAAGCTACAAAAAAAATACCGCCTCTGTTATAATTTTTATTTAAAAACTGATCTATTAAGATCTTGCTATCAAAAAAAATATTTACTTTTTTCATAAAATTCCTTTGTTTCTAAATTTCCATTCATGTTGTGTATATGCAAATCCGTAAATAGGCAAATTTAATATCTTTTTGTTTTCAAATTCCTCTTCCGGAACGGTAAAAGATAAAAATTTTCTATCATTAAAATAGTATGATATAAATGGATTTGTTACACCAATACGTATCCTATAGTCTCCTGCAGAAAGAGATAATCTTGGTAAATAACAAGTATATTTATTAATACCGACATTAATATCTAAGTTAACATTATCAATCTCTGACGAGCAGAAACCATATATTTCATCAATTTCATCATTTCCTATTGCGACATGAATACTTATATTTTCTGTCTTTTCTTTTGCTATAAGAGTAACTTCAACGGCAAATGGTTTAAAAGAGCTAATTTCAGATTCAGATATTATACAGGCTTGTATTTCCGCGTTAAGTAAAGGGATAAAGGCTTTATTAAAGCTCAAGGATTCTTTTTGTAAATTTTCATCTGTGTTTTTAATGATAGTATCTTTTATAATACCGCTAAATTTAATTTTTCCATTTTCTAATAAAAGACCGGTATTACATAAATTATTAACCGCCTCCATATTATGACTTACAAATAACACTGTTCGTCCTTCGCCTGTACTTAAGTCATTCATTTTTCCCAATGCTTTCTTTTGAAATCCCGTGTCTCCTACCGCTAATACTTCATCGGCTATTAAAATATCGCTGTCTAAGTGCGCGGCAACGGCAAAGGCAAGGCGTACATACATACCGCTGGAATAGCGTTTAACAGGAGTATCAATGTGTTTTTCTATCTCGCTGAAATCTATAATACTATCCAATAATTCATCTATCCGGCGTTTTTTCATTCCAAGAATAGCGCCGTTTATATAAATATTTTCCCTACCGGATAATTCGCCGTGAAATCCTGTTCCTACTTCCAAAAGACTTGCGATTTTTCCTTTTATTTTTATTATACCCTCCGTTGGGGTAGTGATACGCGAAAGTATTTTTAACAAAGTACTTTTACCCGCGCCGTTCTTGCCTATAATGCCAAGACGGTCTCCCTGTTTTACATCGAAACTGACGTCTTTTAAAGCCCAAAATTCATCTTTGCCGTCTGAATATTTATTCTCGCCTATTTTTGAATGTGGGTCTTCTTTTTTTCGTTTTATTGCCACCCATGTTTGAATATCCTGCCATAATGTGCCGTTGTTTATTTCACCCAGACGGTACATTTTAGAGAGATGTTCAACTTTTATGGCTAGGTTAGACATATTTTATAACTCAATTTTTTAAAGTTTTTTTAATATAAATTCATCAAACCATTGCGGGATTGAGTTTGTATTTGATAAATAAATATTTTTCTCGCTTTTTTCTACAAAAAAGTTAAAAGAATTGTTAG